>Ga0163149_10005069_pt1 | contig 14032 bp, 12 predicted proteins | sample OliLakLV19MP5G1_FD_148604 | JGI IMG/M metagenome (GOLD analysis project Ga0163149, IMG submission 148604) | Freshwater microbial mat bacterial communities from Lake Vanda, McMurdo Dry Valleys, Antarctica - Oligotrophic Lake LV.19.MP5.G1 | ecosystem: Environmental > Aquatic > Freshwater > Lake >...
CCTTATAGAATTGGGTGCAGGCTTTAACCCTATATTAAGTGGACGGGAAAATGTGTATATAAATGGACAAATATTGGGATTTAGCAAAAAAGAAATTGATGAAAAATTCGATGATATTATAGCATTTGCAGAGATAGAGGATTTTATAGATATGTCGGTACAAAATTATAGCTCCGGCATGAAAGTACGCTTGGGTTTTGCAGTCGCATCGCAGATGGAACCTGATGTACTCCTGATTGACGAAGTACTTGCAGTAGGAGATGTGAATTTTAGAAGTAAATGCTATCAAAGAATAGCTTCATTAAGGAAAAATGGTACTGGAATGATATTGGTATCGCATAATCCCCTCTCCATGTTATCAAGCACGAATAGGGCAATTTTATTGGACCATGGACGCCAACTGGAAAGCGGAGATACTTCAAATGTACTTGCTGCTTACGAAGAAAGAGCATTAACTGCCTATATGAGTAATAGTGCTGAAAAAAAGGATAGCGGCTTTAATGGACAAAGTGGGATATTATCCATTTTGGAAGTTTACATAGAAAATAATAATGGGGAGCAATGCATGATATTGAATACGGGGCAAGAAGCTAATATGAAAATTAAAGGAATGGCATACTCCAAATTAGAAAATGTCAATTTTAGAATTATCTTTAAAGATTTAGCCAAAGAAGAGGCTAACGTTTTAATTTTTGACACGGAAAAAGATTCCGAAACAATTTCCATAGAAAAAGGCAGCTTTGAAATTAATTTACACATTCCTTTTTTAGGGCTAAGTCAAGGACTCTATTTGATAAAAGTTTCTGCACAGCAAGAATACTTCTCTGTTCTATCCATTTATGACCGCCTTCGCGTAACCGTGAAAAATTCGGAAAATCAATATGTAGGGGCATTATTTTACTTGCCATATAAGTGGAATGTACGAATAATATCAAATGTCGAACTCCTATGATTATTTAAATCGAATTTGAAAATGTTGAAAACCGCAGAAAGCTACTTAATTTCAAACAGAATATATGGATTAGATATTATAAGGGCATTTGCCATACTATTTGTAATTATTGGCCATGGTAATTCCTTAATAAAACCCCTGATTCCATACAAACTTTCTTATCTTATCGTGTTTGACGGAGTTCTTATTTTTTTTGTCTTAAGTGGATTCTTAATTGGTGGGATTCTGATTAAGTTAATAGAAAAAAAAGGTATGACTCCAAATGTTTTGATGAGTTTTTGGTTAAGAAGATGGTTTCGCACTTTACCAAATTATTATTTAGTATTAGTAACAATAATACTTATTTCTGGAGTTAATCCTTTTGAATTTAAAAGATATTTTTTATTTATTCAGAACTTTGCTTCACCTCATCCTTCTTTTTTTCTAGAAGCCTGGAGCCTTTCTGTTGAGGAATGGTTCTATCTTTCAATGCCATTGACACTATTATTATTAATAATGGTTGTGCGATTGAAAAATCAAACTGCCATTTTTTTTATTGCTTTTTCGATTTGTTTAATAAGTATCCTATTGAGGTATTGGTTATTTAGGACACATGAGATAAATACGTGGTTCGAATGGGGGAAAATTTTTCGTACGCAAGTGATAACAAGGCTCGATAGCTTGATGTATGGAGTACTTGGAGCATATTTTAGCTATTACTATGAAAAAGAGTGGTTGAGCAAAAAAAAAATATTATTTGTAGTTGGATTAATAATATTAATATTTCATAAGGTCTCGATTGACCTGATAGACTCCGATTTGTATGGTAATGTACCGCAACTCTATCATTGTGTATTTTCATTTTCCTTAGGTTCAATAGGCGTATTACTACTATTACCCCTATTAAGTGATTTAAAAACAGGAGGCGGAAGATTATACCTTTTTTTTACTTTCATAAGCCTTATATCTTACTCTATGTACTTAGTACATCACACCATAATTATAGGATTTGCTATCCCAAGTTTGTTGAAATTTCTTCCAGTCATTCCAAATTATATGATTATTTTTATTAGCTACTTATTTTATTGGACTACTACAATTGGCATTGCTTTCCTATTGTATAAATATATTGAGTTACCCGTCATGAAGCTTAGAGACAAGTATTTCAGAAGTTAAAATACTATAATTTGGCAAAAAGTAACAGAACAAATTCATCAGATATCTTATTGTTTACTCAATTCTAATTGCCGCTTGAAACCCTAATTAACTTTAATAACTAGCTTATGAATAAAAATAGACTTATATCTTCAAGATTTAGAAAAAAGAACTCCAAAATAGTTGAATCCTCTTTTGATTCTATAAAAGCCAAGTATTCAATTGAATTACAAGAAAATATAAAACGGAATTATATTTTAGTTTCTGATCTATGTTTTTGCGGAAATCAAGACGACTACCTAATAGCGGAATATGACAGATACGGAATTCTTATTAATTCTGTATTATGCAGCAATTGTGGGACGGTTAGAATCAACCCTTATCTGAATCAAGACAGCGCCGGTCATTTTTATACCAATATTTACCAGGGTTTGTATGGGCGGTCTATTGATAAAGAGGCGTATTTTTTTAGGCAACAAAAATACGGGTACAAATACTATTCTATCGCATCGAAATACTTATCTGATAAAGATTGGGTCTTAGAAATTGGATGCGGAGCTGGTGGAGCACTCTCTGTTTTTCAAGATAAAGGGTTTCGGGTTGTAGGAGTGGATTATGACCAAGCCCTATTAGATTATGGAAAAGACAAAGGAGTAAGCAATTTATATTATGGCAGCTTAAATGAATTAAAAGAAAATTTGACTTTTAAAGCAAAGTTGATTTATTTGAATCATGTGTTTGAGCATTTAGTTGAACCTAGTAGAATGCTCGAAGATTGTAAAGATTTACTCGATGAAGATGGAATAATAATAATGGCTATGCCTGATTTACTGGGGATAAAATTAAATGATGCTTATGGGGGCGATCTACTCAATATGATTCACATAGCACATAAATATAACTATTCGTTTGACGGTATCGGGTATTTAGCAAATGCTAATAGGTATAAAGTAAAAAGATTATTTCCAGACCCTTCCATAAAAACCCACACTTCCAATGCTGGTGAAATGTGGGTTTTGCTAGAGAACGATCAATCTTCTTTGAGTAAAACGAAAATACCTAAAAAACAAGGAATTAAAGTATTAAATAAACTTATACTCTATGAGAGGAAATATCAATCAAGTGTTTTTTTTAAAAAAACTAATAAAAACCTCATTCAGATAGTAAGAAAAGCGAAAAGAAGAATCTCCCTTTATATAAGCAAAACTTATTCCTTTTTTAGATGAAGCAACTATACAAAATGGCATTCAAATTTCTTAAAAAGAAAAGAAAAATTGAAAAGAAATTCAAGGAAGAGCTTCCAATAGAGGGCTTTACCGAAAATAGAATTTCTATTCCTCTAGTTGAGGGTCTTTCCGATGAACAATTATTAAAATTAAATAACTTGCTCGACTGGAACGCCTTCGTAGCGGATTCAAAAGGAAGACGTTTTGGCAACAGGGCTTGGAAAGGCAAGCGAGAAACGCTGTTTTGAGGGTATCCATACGGTGAGCCTATGTAAATTAGCGAAAAAAGTGACTGCAATTGATTCTAGAGTGGATAATGTGGTAAAAACGATGGTGCGGTGTGGTTTCTTTGACTGTCATCCTACCGTGTTTGTTAGCAATGTAGAAGATTGGGAGCAGCAATTGCCTCTGTTAAAGGCTGATTTGTGTCATCATTTTGGGGTGCTTTATCACTTAAAGGAACCGGTGAAACATATCAAAGAACTCGCAACAATTATTGAGGAAGGAATATATCTTGATACGCATATTGCTAGAGAAAATGATATTACAGAGCAACATTTATTTGAAAATCATAACTACGCTTATTGGAAATATCAGGAAGGGGAATCCCCATTCGCAGGAATGTACGATCATGCAAAGTGGCTGACGCTGGAGAGTTTAAAAGCTGCTTTTAAAAACTATGGGTTCTCTGATTTTCAGTTATTAGAAAGAAGAGAAGAAAGAAATGGAAGTAGAATTTTAGCCCTCATATTACGATAGAGCATACTTACTTTACTTTTTTGCAACGCTCTAATTCTAATATACAGCTATGCAAAATTTTTTTGATTGGATTCAGGCAGATAAAACAGATAACGCCAAGCCTTGGTTAGTTTTAGGAAAAGGTCCTTCTTTTTCCAAAGTCAACCAATATGATCTCTCCAATTTTAATACCATTGCACTTAATCATGTTGTTCGGGAGGTAAAAGTTGATATAGCACATATTATTGATTTTAATGTATTTGACGATTGCTGGGAAAGTATTCAGGAGAATTCTAAGTTTCTGCTGCTTCCCTGGGTTCCTCACTTGAATAATGAACCGAGTGATAAAACCTTGGAAATCTTAATAACGGAAAATAATAAACTTGCAGCTTTAAAGGAAGAAGGAAGACTGTTATGGTATAATTTATCTACAGCAGCGCAGTTCAATCGAGAAGTTCGCGGAGATTATCCTATTGTTCCAGTTACTTTTTATAGTGCCGAAGCGGTTATCCGGCTGCTCGCTATGACAGAAGTGAAGTGTATTCGCTCCTTGGGGGTTGACGGTGGTAACACTTACAGTGTTCGGTTTGATGATTTAAAAGATAAAACTTTACTCAACAATGGACATCATTCATTTGACATTCAATTCAAAAATATCATGGAAACAGTAGATCAATACCAAGTTGACTTCAAACCTTTAGATGTTGAAACCCCTATAAAAATTTATGTAGGAAGTATGCCAGAACAAATGTTATCTGTAAAAGTGCTGGAATATTCCGTCAAAAAGTATTGTCCGGTAGAAGTAGAAGTTATACCTCTATTTGCCAATAACATTAAAATCCCTTTTCCAAAAGATAAGAAAAATCAACCTCGAACGCCTTTTTCATTTCAAAGATTTTTAATTCCTCAGTTGAATGGATTTAAAGGAAAAGCGATTTACGTGGATTCTGATATGCAGGTATTTTCAAACATAGTTCAATTATGGAATGTACCTTTTAATGGCGCAGGTTTACTTGCTGCTTACGAAGTCTCAGACACCGGAAGAAAGCCACAGTTTAGTGTAATGCTTTTAGATTGTAAGGCACTCCATTGGAAAATAGAAGATATTGTAAAAAAGCTAGATGATGGAGAACTGAACTATGAAACTTTAATGTACGAAATGAAAGTAGCAAAGGAGATAGCTGCAGTGATTCCCGGAGAATGGAATTCGTTAGAATATTATAATGAAAAAGAGACATGCCTGCTACACTATACCGATATGCACCGTCAACCCTGGCTTTTTAAAAATAATGAAAATGGATACTTGTGGGTAAAAGCCTTGCATGAAGCCATACAGAAAGGTTTTATAAGTCTTGATGATGTAAAAAGCGAAATGAAGAAGGGTAATATTAGACCATCTTTACTTTGGCAATTAGCGAATACCAAATTTAACTGTGTAGGATTACCAAAAGTTACCGATAAAATGGATCGCTTTTTTGTGCCACCTCACTTACGGAATCAAAAAACGAAGAGGCTTACTTTGACTCTCAATAATATAATGAGTTCCTTTTTATCCATTTATTACAAAGATTAAAAGAAGTTTGAATTTGCCAACTGTTAGTATTATTGTTCCGAATTATAATCACGCCCCCTTCTTGGCTCAACGCTTGGATAGTATTTTTAATCAAACCTATCAAGATTTTGAAGTCGTTTTATTAGACGATGCTTCTTCAGATAATAGCGTAGAAATACTTAATTTATATGCTGAAAAATATAAGGAGAAGATTTCTCATTTTATTGTAAATCAAAACAACAGTGGAAGCCCCTTTAAGCAGTGGAAAAAAGGAATTGAGCTGGCAAAGGGAGAGTATATTTGGATAGCAGAGAGTGACGACTGGGCAGAACCGGAACTTCTTCAAACACTGCTAAATTATCTGACAAAACATAAGAATGTAGGACTCGCTTACTGCCAAAGTTTTGAAGTAGATGTGCATTCTAATCGGATAAGAGATTTTCATTTCTGGACGGATGATTTAGACCCGACTTTGTGGAGAAAAAATTTTGTCTTACCTGGCAGTACTTTTTTAAATTACTTGGTGAAAAAAAATGTAATTCCAAACGCCAGTGCCGTTTTATTTCGAAAAGCATTGTACAAGGATGTGGGAAAGGTGCAGACAAATTTTAGACTAGTCGGAGACTGGGATTTATGGGTAAGACTTTTAGCAAAAGCGAGTATTGGTTATTCTCCTCTATGCTTAAACCATTTTAGAGCATCCAGTAGTACAACTCGGTATATAGTGCGAAAGGATAAAAAAGAACTTCGTATTCTTGAAGAGCTAAAGATGCTCAAAGGATTGGCTCACTTGAATTGTGTCGAGGGAGAATTGATAAATATACAACAACAATATTTATTAAACGAATGGAAAAAATTGTATATATCGGATTTTCAGCCTGTCCTTATATTCAAAAATTTTGATTTTTTCAAATTTAACCTATTTTATAATTACAGGTGGAAAGAAGTAATGAAGCTCTCTAAAGCCATCTTTTCTTACTTAAAGTTAAAGTCGTACAAAGCAGAATAATGAAGCTGGTCATCATTTCAGCCATGAGCGGTTTCCCCTGGGGAGGGAGTGAGGAGCTGTGGTTTCGTACTGCGTTATATGCGGCTGGCAAAGGAGACCAAGTAGAGGTGTGGCATTATGATTGGAAAGAGCATACTTCTGATAAGATACAGGTCCTTTTAAATAAAGGTATAAATGTAAATTTGGTTGATTTACAGGATCGGCACAAATCTGTAAGTTTACTAAAAAGAATATTTCAAAAATTAAAATTATACAAAGAAAAAGAATTAAACCCTTATGAACGCGTTTGGGAAATTAAACCAGATGTAGTGCTGATAAGTCAGGGAGATACGTTTGGATTATTGGAAAATAGAGCACTACTACATTTAGTAGACAGCCTACACACTAAATGTTATATTTTAAATCAATATAATTTTGAACACTTAATTTTAAATTCATTTCAAATACAAACAGCGAGCGAAATTTTTAATAAAGTAAGAAAAATCTTATTTGTTTCTCATAGAAATTTAGAAGCTGCGCAACATCAAATTGCCTTGACCATTGAAAGAAGCACAGTAGTGCAAAATCCTGTAAATCTTACATCTAAGCATATTTTAGCTTTTCCAAAAAAACAGACCATCCACTTTGCATCAGTAGCGCGACTTGATTGTAAATTCAAAGGACAAGACTTATTGCTTGCCGCTTTCAGCAATCCTTTTTGGAGAGATAAAGATTGGACATTAAACCTCTACGGATTAGGACCCGATTTAAGCTATTTACAACAATTAGCACATTATTATTTACTGGGAGAGCGGGTTTGTTTTAAAGGACACGTACAAGATATCACTTCTGTTTGGCAAGAAAATCATATTCAGGTATTATGTTCCTTTGGGGAAGGTACTCCGCTTTCTTTGATGGAAGCTTTTTTTTGCGGCAGACCGGTTATCGCCACTGATGTGGGAGGCAATGCAAAGTATGTAATAGAAGAGAAAACAGGTTTTGTAATAGATGCACCTACTATTAAACTAATTTCAGTTGCTTTAATAAAAGCATATAATAATTTTTCTTCTTGGGAAGAAATGGGGATTAACGCGCACAAATTGGCATCTCATGAATTCAGCATAGAAGCTGAACAACAGCTTTATGACTTGATAACCAAGGTGTAATGAGACCCTGCAAAACTCATCTATCCAACCCTGATGCAATTACCAACGAAACAATTTAAAGGTGTTTCCGTCGTCGTATGCTGTTATAATAGCACTACTCGCCTTCCTGATACCTTGCGACACATCGCCAACCAGCAAATTACTCAGCCTATCTTTTGGGAATTAATTGTAGTGAATAATAATTCAACAGATAACACAACGATAGTTGCATATAAAGAGTGGGCACAATATGAGGCTTCTATTCCTTTCAAAATTGTAGATGAGCTTATCCCTGGATTAAGTGCTGCCAGAGAGAAAGGTATAAGCGAAGCACAATTTGAGTATGTTTTGCTTTGTGATGATGATAATTGGCTGGCTCCTACTTTTGTACAAACCGCGTATGAAATAATGGAAAGTAATAGTCAGATAGGTGTATTAGGAGGAAGAGGAGAGGCAGTAAGTGAAATCGCTTTTCCATACTGGTTCTCCACTTATCAGGGCAGTTATGCGGTAGGTGTTCAAGCATTACATTCTGGAGATCTTTCTAATCATGGGCATGTATGGGGGGCAGGAATGATATTTAGAAAATCGGTTTATCAAAAGCTAAGGCAAGCAGGATTTACACACCTTCTTTCCGATAGGAAAGGAAAAAACTTAACTTCCGGCGGAGATTCCGAAATATGCCAATGGTTTTTGCTCGCGAATTACACCCTATGGTATGATGATAGACTTGAGTTCAAACACTTTATACCCAAAGAGCGATTAACAAAAGAATATTGTGAAAAGCTAATTGCAGGACTTGGTTCATCCAGCGCTGTACTTTCTACTTATCACTCCATCATACAAATTCAGCAATATCCTGTGCATCCATTAAAAAAAATACTTCGGTTCTCTCAAGCTTTGATTAGGTACATTTTAGGAATGATTTTGAGCAATCAAAAACAAAAAGAAAGAGCATTATTAAATTTAGAAATTCATAACTTAATCCCATCCATTATTTTCAGTCACGATGCCTATCATATTAAAAAGGCGATAAGCGATTTTTTTAAAATGCACACCGATAATCAATTCGAAAGCGATTTTTAGAATAAATAAGTTTTAAATTTCTTTAACTAAAAATTAGTCTTTATTAAAAACCTTTGCTGGATTAGCTCCACATAATGTGAATTGGCTATAAATATGAGTGCACGAGTAGATTATCCCAAGATATCAATCATTACGCCTAATTATAATGGAGTTGAATTTATAGAAGATACTATTTTATCAGTCATAAGTCAAAATTATCCTAATTTAGAATATATAATTATAGATGGAGGCAGTACCGATGGCTCCATAGAAATAATAAAAAAATATGAAAAGAAGCTCTCCTATTGGGTAAGTGAACCAGACGCTGGACTTTATTTTGCAATTCAAAAAGGGTTTGACAGAGCTACTGGTGAAATATTTGGTTGGATTAATTCAGACGATAAGTTACATCCTAACAGCCTTTTTGTAATAGCCGAAATTTTTAATTCTTTCCAGGAAGTAAATTGGTTAACCGGGTGCGCATCTGGATTTGATAAGCGAGGGAGCACCATTGCTGTAAATAACGCCAAACAATGGTCAAAATATCATTATTATTTGAATGAATATAAATGGATACAACAAGAGTCTACATTTTGGAGGAAATCCTTGTGGAAGAAAGCTGGAGCAACGCTGAATTTACAAATTAAATATGCTGCTGATTTTGAATTGTGGTTGAGATTCTTCAGGTATGAAAAACTATTTACCGTGCAGACTATTTTAGGAGGATTCAGACTGCATTCAGCTAACCAATTATCTTTTTTACATCGAGAAGAATATCTAAAAGAGGTTGAAAATTTAATAAATAATGAGGTTGAAAATTTACCTGTTACAGTAAGACGAAAACTGATTTTTTATAAGACAAGTGCAGATACTATATATGCCTTAAATAATCTAAAAATATTCAATGTATCTGCCTTGCGCTACCGGTTAGAAAAGAAAATCTATGACCTCCCTAATATTATTTTTTTTGATCACACCACTCAAAGCTTCCAATTGCCTAGGTAATAAATTTAAATTCTATGATATTCAAGCAACAATTGATTAATGTACTTAACAAACTACCGTATATTAGAGGTTTATATCGAGAAAATTTAAATTTTAAAAAAAATTCTCTTTTCCGTGCAGGACATTATTACTCTACAATAATATCAGTAGATGAAATAAAAGAGAGAGAGGATGAAATTTGGAGTAAAGAACTAATTGACGGCGTAATAGGTATTAATTTACAAACGGAGGATCAGCTAAAACTAGTTGGGGACTTCAGTCAATATTATGCCGAGATGCCTTTCAAAGAGGAGAAACAAAGTAATTTGAGATATTTCTTTGAAAATGGATTTTACCTGTATACAGATGGAATTACTTTATATTCAATGATAAGACACCTCCAACCTAAAAATATTATTGAAGTTGGTTCAGGATTTTCTTCTGCATTAATGTTGGACACTAATGAGTTGTTTTTTAATAATCAAATAGAACTTACATTTATAGAACCCTATCCGGAAAGGTTGTATTCACTTATGAATGATATGGATGAAAAAACAGTAAAAGTTATAGAAGATAAGGTGCAATTTGTTGAATTAGAATATTTTGACAAGCTAACTGCTGGAGACATTTTATTTATAGACAGCACCCATGTTGTGAAAACAGGAAGTGATGTAAATTACGTATTATTTGAAATATTGCCGAGATTGAAGAGCGGAGTATTTATACATTTCCATGACGTCTTCTATCCTTTTGAATATCCTAGGGAGTGGGTTTTTAAAGGTTGGAACTGGAATGAAGATTATTTTTTAAGAGCATTCTTAATGTATAATAATGGATTTGAAATAAAACTATTTTCAGAATACTTACATAAACACCACGGAGAAGTTTTTGAAAAAATGCCTTTATGTTACAAAAACCATGGTGGTAATTTATGGATAGAAAAAAAATAAGTATTTATAGCCTTAAATTGTTTAATAGCGGGCAGTCCTGCGAAAGTCATTAAGAGACAAGTGAAATGGAAATAAAATTCTCAAATATAGTAAAATAAAAAATTAGGACAGAAATATATTTAATTATTACATTGTATTTATTTTAAATATGTGGATAAGATAGAAATTTTCAATACTATTGCTTTAAGTTATCGCTTGAGAAAAAAAACCTACGACGCTCCCAATGTTATCTTGTTTGACCATAACACCCTACGTTTCCAGTTGTCTAACCAATAATTTAGAATTGAGATGATAAAGAAAATAATAAAAAAAGTACTATTTAAATTAGGGTATAAAATAAATTTACTGCCGAAGCAGCTTTGAAACGATGTGTAGAAAGGGGATTAAAAATAAACACAGTTATTGATGTGGGCGCTTCTGATGGACGTTGGACGAGGATGTGTATGAAATACCTACCAGAATCAACATATTTACTAATTGAAGCACAAAATGGACACTTAGAAGGTCTTCAACAGATAAAAAACGATTTTAAAAATGTAGATTTTGTTTTAGCTGCTGCCGGAGATAGTGAAGGAGAAATATTTTTTGATAATAATGACTTGTTTGGGGGGGTAGCCTCGCATGAGCCTTTGGAAAATAATTCTATAAAAGTAAGGTTGGTCACTATTGATAAACAAGTAGCCGAAAAAAAATTAAAAGGACCTTTTTTGATAAAACTTGATACGCATGGTTTTGAAATACCCATCCTTCAAGGAGCCTTGAATACTATTAAAGAGGCAGGTTTATTTATAATAGAAGCATACAACTATAAAATAACGAATCATAGCTTAAGGTACTTTGAAATGTGTCAGTACATGGAAGAATTAGGTTTTTCTTCCATCGAAATGGTAGACATGATGTTACGAGAAAAAGATGCTTCTTTTTGGCAAATGGATATTTTTTTCATCCCCTCGAAGGATAAAGTGTTTGATTATATTTCGTATAAATAAACACTTTCCATGCAAGAAAATAGAATATATAATTTAAGTGTGAGAAAGATCTAAAAGTGATTAAGAATGCCCACCTTATCCATAATTTCTATCAATTTAAACAATGCTAAAGGACTTGAAGCAACTATGGAGAGTGTTATCAATCAGAATTTCACGGATTATGAATATATTATTATTGATGGCGGATCGACGGACGGAAGTTTAGAAGTAATTCAACAATATTCAAATAAGATTAGTTATTGGGTCAGCGAACCGGATAAAGGGATTTATCATGCGCTGAATAAAGGAATTGCTAAAGCTAGAGGGAAGTATTGTTTATTTTTGAATAGCGGGGATTTTCTTTATAGCTCCAGTATACTTGCTAATATATTTAAAAATTCTTCTGGTGAAGATGTGTTATATGGAAATATTAGATTTGGAGATCAAAAAGAAGTTCTAATGCTTTCAAACACTCTTTCTTTCAATACTTTTTTAGGAGATTCCATTTGTCATAATGCTTCTTTTATTAAAAGGGAACTATTCAACAGGTTCGGTTTTTATAATGAAAACTATAAAATTTCTTCAGATTGGGAGTTTTTTGTAAACACGCTTATTAAGCATAAGTGTTCTTATCGACATATAGGTGAGCTTGTTACGATCATGCAACCGGGAGGTATCAGCACCAATCCAAAGTATGCTGCTATACTAATGCAAGAAAGAATGGAAGCTATCAAAAGAGTTTTACCTGAATTTTACGATACGGCTGTTGAGTATTACGAACTAAAAAATGAGTTGCCATACTATAGAAGTTCTCGATTGGTGCAGTTGATAAAGAAAATCCAACAGAGTAATCTATATCAGTTAATCAGAAAATAATTGCAAATTGTTCCTGTTTTTATCTTGGACTTGTTTAAAATTGATTAAAAATATTAATATGTTCCTAGTATTAGCTACTACGTTCTTGTATTTCAGAAGATTCAAAAGAGTACTCTTGAATAATGGAATCTAGAGCAGTAATATTCAATTCATATTAAAGAAAATCGTTAATTTTAAACAAGTTTCTTATAAAGGAATATGACAGATACATTTCAAATGTCAGCTTTGAAAAAAATTTTAGTAATTCCATCTTGGTATCCAAGCGAAGAAAAGCCATACGCAGGGATTTTTTTCAAAATTCAAGCAAAAATTTTTGAAAATAATCCCGTCTTTGATTTAAAAGTTCTACCATACTCTGTAAGAAATGTAGGCAAAAGAGAATTGGTAAAAAGATTTTTAAGAGCAGACTTTACAGCTATCACTAAAACGAAAGAGATAGCAATTGATTTGGATAAATTTGAGATATATCTAAATACTGAAAATTTTTCCTATTTAACGAAAAAAAATGGAGACTTATCTATAATTAAAAATTTATATCTGAATGCAATTCTTAAAATGATACAATTTGGCTGGAAACCCGATCTTGTACATGCGCACGATATTCATTGGGGAGGAGTAATTGCAAAATATTTATATGATAATTTAGGTTTACAATATATAATTACACAGCATAGCCCAATTTTTTTTAATTATATTGATGATTTCATGCGACATGAGTTCTCCATGGCTTTTAAATCAGCAAGACAAGTTTTGGCAGTTAGTAGGAACGATGCAAGGCTTTTAGATGCTGCTGGTTTAAATAGCAATATTCAAAATGTTGGAAACCTGATAGATGAAAATTTATTCTTTTTGAAAGTGAATAGAGGGCAAGAAGACAAATTTGTGATTTTTACAGTCGGTTCGCTCTCCTACAGAAAAGATTATCCTATTTTTATAAAAGCTATTAATCACCTTGTAAATGATTTGAATCAAAAAGATATTGAGGTTATAATCAATCATATAGCATCTTTTGAAGATAACTTTAGCTTGTCGGAGTTACTTGAACTAATCAAACAGTATTCTTTAGAATCCTATTGCACAATTGTGAAAGGATGCGCGTTAGAACAAATGCCAGCCTATTATCATAAAGCTTCCGTGTATGTACAAACTAGTATTTATGAAACATTTGGCGTTGCTGTTGTAGAAGCGTTAATGTGCGGTACACCAGTGGTCGCAACGGATAATGGAGGAATTCAAGATATATACGATAATAAAAATATGATCCTCAAGAAAAATCATGATTACATAGGTGTAGCAGAAGCAATATATGCAATTAAACAAAAAGACGTCAAGTTTGAATCCAATGATTTAAGAAACTCTGTGATAAATAAATTTGGTATGGATGCCTTTAAAGAAAGGATAGGAAATATTTATTTGAATAATTTAGATGTTGCGCAGCATGATTAACGTTACTA
>Ga0163149_10005070_pt1 | contig 14032 bp, 14 predicted proteins | sample OliLakLV19MP5G1_FD_148604 | JGI IMG/M metagenome (GOLD analysis project Ga0163149, IMG submission 148604) | Freshwater microbial mat bacterial communities from Lake Vanda, McMurdo Dry Valleys, Antarctica - Oligotrophic Lake LV.19.MP5.G1 | ecosystem: Environmental > Aquatic > Freshwater > Lake >...
GCCCATCAGCACGAATTTAGCCAATTCGGTTGCGCTAGTTTTAGGTTTAGGATATTCTAATGATAGATGCCTGTATGGGTATTTATTTATATCAAAAAAATAAAATCGCTAGACTAGAAGGGAAAAACCATGTCCTATCCACCACAGCAACCACAACCACAAGGCGGTTATCCTCAACAACCACCGCCACAAGGTTATCCACCACAGGGAGGCGGGTATCCACCACAGGGAGGCGGGTATCCACCACAGGGAGGCGGGTATCCACCACAAGGTGGCTATCCCTATCCACCACCACAACCACAAAAGAACACCACCATTGCCGTCCTCGCCGCAATCTACATGATTATCTTGTTCCTACTGAGTACCTGTGGCGGGATTGCATCGCTGGTGGCGGGTGGTTTTAGCGCCAACATTGGCAGTGCAGTTAGTTCTATGGAAAGCAGTTTCACCGATGAAGATAGCAGAATTGCCGCCAATACCGCAGTATCTGAAATTAACAATGTGACGGCTGTTGCCACCATTTATGGCGTTATCGGCATCGGCTTGGGCATCGCGCTCATAACCGCCGCCGTTGGCATCTTTATGAAAGCAAAATGGGCATATATGGCGACCATCATCGTCAATGGCGCTTATTTGGCACTTCAGGTCTTTGGGCTTCTGACAGGGACGGCAAGCATCTTAAATATTATTTTTGGTATTTTGTGCCTGCTTATTGTCATCCTGTTTTATACCAGCCAAGATGTCAAATCAACTTTTGGCAGAGCATAATCGCCTGATAGGGGCAGATAACCCACATCTGCCCTTCTCTTATAACACCTCTTCAGAAAATTTTAGCAATTGCTCATCAAGTGTCTGACCATTGCCCCGCGCCCATACCGCCTCAAATGTCTCTGCGCCCCATTGGGTCTTGAATGTCTCACAGGCTTGTATATATCGTTGCCACTGATTTATCCATGAGCCATTTTGCCCATTGTGAATATATTCCATTATGCTACTCATGCGTATCACATCGGCGTGCGTGGCGAGTCCTTTTTCGGTCTGCATGATAAAATGAAGCAGAATAGTCACCAAGCCCGCATTGGGTCGCCCAGATTCTTTGACGATATTGAGCCGAAAACGCATAAAATCGCGGATGGCATCATAGCGTTTTTCTGCAAAATCAATCATGACATCAATAAATTCCAACGGAATGAGCGAATAATACACCCTAGAGACCAACCTTTTCACAATTTCTTGGCAGACTTTGCCTTGTGCCAAATTGCCAATACATTTGCACCATAAATCTGACCCTCAACATCGCGCACATCCAATGCAAGGTCATAGCCCTTTTGGGCTTTTTCGTATGCCAACTCTTTGTCGCCCAATTGGTAATGTGCATACGCCAGCAACCCATAAGCATGAGATAACCCCGCCCGATTATTGGTCAAGCGGTAAATCTCTTCTGCCTCGCCATAATAGGTCAAAATATCTCTAAAATTGCCCCCCAAAATAGTCACTGTCGCCAAATTCATGATGACATCGGCAGTACGCACCACATCGCCAATTTTACGGCGCAAGGCGAGGATCGACTCTGCATACTGGCGATGATTCTCGGCATCTTCTGCGATGGTATAGGCAAAGGCAATATCATCCAATGCACCCAATTGCCGTTTGCCCTGTAAATCGGGTTCATAACCTGCCATCAGATTTAAATAGTAGGTGGCATAATCGGCACAAATCGCTTTATAGTTTCCGTCACCTTTTAGCCATTCTTCGGCATATTGGCGCAATAATTCGTGAATATCATAGCGTCCGCTATTGGGGGAGCGGTGGATGAGTGACGCATTCACCAAACTGGTCAACACGCGCAACGATGCCCCCACCGCCTTTTGTGCCGCCTCGCGGGTGAGTCCGCCGATGAATATCGACAGATTCATAAACGCCTGCCGTTCTGCATCATTTAGCAAATTCCACGAATAATCAAACACGGCGCGGATACTCCGATGACGCTCTGGCAAATCGCGCATTTCACTCTCTAAAAAGTCGAGACTTTTGCCAATTTCATCGGCAATTTCTTGCGGATTGAGCATTTCGACCCACGCCGCCACCAACAAAATTACCTCTATTTCTGCCCCCACCAAGCGAATACTGCCAATGCGTTGGGTGAGGTCTTTTTGCAACATGCGCCCCATGAGATCTATCAGGGCGATAGGCGCATCTGGTCGGAGCAATTCCAAATCTGGCAAGGGGTCTAAAAGTAACATTCGCTATGTAATTATAAAAACAGCCCCTATCCCCCCAACCCCTGCGGACGGCATGTAAGGCTTGTCCTTAGTTCATTTCGATACACTGTTCCGCCTTGAAGCCCACTGAAGGGGCTATTTTCACCCAATTTTGAGGTGAAAGCCCGTTTTAGGGTGGATTTTAGCGCCTTTAGTGCGCTTGAGTGCGACTAGCTGGCGGTTTTGAACCGCCAGCGATGCCCAAATGCGGGAAAAAACGGGCAAAAGATTAAAAACAACTACAGACAAGCCTTAAATAGCGTCCACAATACATCATCAAAATCGGCATGGCGTAGGGGCTTGCCATGGCAAGCCCACATAGCAAGCCCGTTGTCTATCAGGGGGTAATCATCTGGTCGCCGATGATGAGCATCACGGGTGCATCACCTTGTATGACTGGCGCAAACATGATTTCTTCGGTGACATCGCGTGCAATCATCGTGCAGGCAATCCCCGCAGGCAACACGCGCACGACTTTGACCATATAGGTATTATCCACAGGCGGTTGTGGCACAATTTGGATGGGTTGTGGGCATCCATTGACCACAGCAGACACCGTAATGCGGATATTTTGTGCAAATCCCTCTACCCATTCGGCGCTGGCGCTGGTGATGGGAACAGTTTCTTCGTTGAATACTTGTGTATCCACACTCATCGCAGGGTTAAATGGCACACCGACCCCGTTGATAGCGATACTTTCAAACACGGGCGCACGCATTTCTGCCTCAAACGGATTCAACACTTGGGCGCAACCCGCGGCGATGTTGATGGTGACAAACGCATCCACCGTCATAAACCCCGGATTTTGCCAATCCATCATGGCACGATATACAGGCATTGCACAGCCATCGGTGAGTATTCCCGCCAACACAAGGCGCATATCGCCTTCGGTGGTGTGTTGAATGGTGATGGTGTCGTAGGGCAAATTGCCACGCACCCATAATTCCGATAGCATCGGGGGTGGGGTGGTCGCACCTTCAACTGGTTCTATGCTGGCACGTTCCACACCAAAAATTTTGCCATTGAGGATGATAACGGTGGGTAGGGTGCTATTTTCATCCAACGTAAACAGGGCGGTGGCATCAATTTTTTCTTCATACGATACCAGCACCATTGGACACATCACATCAAACGGCAATTCACGGTAAATATCCACAAACCAGCCTGCACCACCGCGTTCTGTGTTGATGATGGCGGGAAAATCACAGCCATCGGGCAAATCGCCTTTGACGACCAAAAAGAATTGGTCGCCCTCTGCGACAATTTCTACACTCGATATGGGGTGATAATCTCTGCGAATGGGGTTAGCCATACGGTCTCCGTCTTGTGCCTGTGCCGATGCCATACCCATGAGGGTGAATAGTAAGAGTGTGATTGCGAGTAACTTTTTATACATATGGGCTTTTCCTTTATATTATACAATACGCATAGCCCTATAACGCTTTGGCGAGGCGATTTGTTCCAAAATTGGTTATAATGAAAAAGAATTTACATCAGGAGCAAAACATGACGATTCTCCCGCCACAATTTCAGTTTAGCCAGACAAATCTCCAAGATTATGCCGATTGTCCGCGCAAATTTGAGCTACGGCATATCCAACGCCTACATTATCCGAGTATCGAATCTGAACCGCAACTGGAGCGCGAAGCCCATGCACGGCGTGGCTCGGCTTTTCATCGGCTAATCCATCAATATTTTAGTGGGGTATCGGCAGAGGCGATTAGTGCGAGTGCGATGGATGAGTATTTATCGCGTTGGTGGGGAAATTTTATCCGCGCCAAACTGCCCTATCAACCATCCCACTCACACGATGCCGAAATGACCTTATCCACGCCCATAGATGGTGTGCGCCTCATTGCCAAGTATGACCTCATTGCTCAGGCAGAGACGGGCGATTGGTGGATAATGGACTGGAAAACCCAAGCCCGTCCCATCCCGCGTGATATTTTGGCAGGAAAGATGCAGACGATTATTTATCCGTATGTATTGGCGCGGGCGGGTGGCTCGCTGACGGCTGATGGCGAAAAAATTGCCCCAGAAAAAATTCACATGGCATATTGGTATGCAGAGACGGGCAATATGGAGCTATTTCACTATGATAGCGACCAATTTGCTCATGCAGAAAAATTGCTCACGCGCACCATTGCCGACATCAAACAACGCACCCATTTTGAGCTGACCACCAACGCCCGTCAGTGTGGATTTTGCACCTATCGGTCACTCTGTGGGCGTGGTGAAGCGGCGCAGGGCTTGGATGAGTCGGAATTGGTGCTGGATATTGACGACAATTTTGATGTGGATTGGTAACGCCTAGAAGTAGATTTGTCTGCGGAAAGATTGCAACAACATTGTGGCGCGGTCTGGTTGCTCGGTGAAAAATTCGCTGGTCAAGTTGCTCAATACATCGGTATAACTCGCTTTATCCATGCCTTGTGGGACGCTGTCGGATAATTTGTTGAATCCTATAGACCATCCCGTAAATGACCGTTCTGTGATGGGGTGGGTATCTATAGCGGTGACGGCGACATGACGCGGGTCTTGGCGGATTTTGTCATATAGGGCGACAACCACACTGGTTTCGCCTTCCAGTGCTTGGATGAAGAAGCCTTCCCGATAGAGCAACATACCACTCACATCAAGTTTTTTGTTATTCTCTTGGGCAGTTTCCAGAATTTGCTTGAGGTCGTCATCCGTCATCGGATGGGTGGCATGGCTAACATATACCAGTGATGTAAGTCCCATAATTTTTTATCTCCAAATAGATTGTGTGAAGTGATTTGCACTTATTATACCCCAAAAATTTATGTTTTTTTGGAAAATCTATGAATTTTTTATTAATTTAGCGTCAGTGGTGGTTAAGAATATGTGCATTTTATCCCCACCCCCCCAAAAATGACTGAGGGGTTAAAATCCGCCATAATTATGGTTTTCACCCTATGCAATGGGGACAGGGGGCTGACCAGCGAAGCGTATGTCAGCCACCTGATTAAAAAATAGCTTACACTATTTCATGGATTGGTTGCGCCTCACTCGTAGGACTTCCTCATACACATCCACCAGACGGTGGGCGACTTCGTGCGGACTATGGTTGTCGGCTATCAACTGTGCCGATTTTTCGCCCATATCGCGCAGGCAGTGACGGTCTGATAGCGCCTCAACCAACCCATCCGCCAATGCCGATGAATTTTCGGTGGGGATAATCCAGCCGTTGCCGTTTAGGGTTTCGCCCATGCCACCCACATCGGTCACAATCACCGCCCGTCCATAGCCCATTGCGGTGATGAGGGCGGCACTTTGGGTAATTTCACGATAGGGATGCACAATCACATCCGCCGCCAGATGATATTTCCAAATATCGTGTGTGGGGATAAATCCTTCATACAAATGGACATTCGGCATCGCAGAGATAGCGTCTAATGCGGGCAATTTACCCCGTTGGGTGGTGTCGTATTTGCCCGCGATGACCAGATGAATATCGGGATTTTTGGCGCGTGCTTGCACAAATGCCTCTAGCAACACATCCAACCCCTTATAGTGTTTGATTGCCCCAAAAAATAGGGCGATAGGCGCATCTGTGGGCAACCCCAACGCTTCCCGCGCCGATTGTTGATTGGCAGACGGCGGTAGGGGCGGATTTGGGAAGGCTATCATGGGGATGAGGTGCAATTTTTTGTGGGGTATACTCGGATACACGTCCTGAAATGCCGTGATATTCGATTGGGTATGCAAAATAAGCGCGTCCATGTGCTGATAGACCGCCAACAGGTCGGCTTGCATGGCAGGGCTGGCAAACATCGGTGCGATGTCGTGGACAGTATGAACGAGGGGAATTTTTTGTGCGATAAAGCGTTTCCAGAGGCGTAAATCGAGTTTGGGCAATCTGCTCCATTGGATATGAATCACATCGGGGCGATGCCGTGTGGCGAGTCGTAACACGCCCAAATGTCCCAACGGATAACTGATAGCACGCACTCCCCGTCGCAGGCGCGGACGCTTGTGCAGGACATCCCAATGTATCCCCCGAAAATAGCGGTTATCGGTGATAAAGCCTGTGGGGATGGGCAAATTGGGGTCGTGGATATAGCGCGTGGAAATAAAGCGCACATCGTGACCCGCTTGGGCGAGTGCGTCGCATACCGCGAGGTCATAATAGGGTGTGAGATTGGCGGGGTCGAGTTGCCAGATGTGCATTAATCACCTTCAAATAGGGCTATTTTTTCTTGGATAAGTTGCTGAATAGTGAGCGCCAGCGCATTGATAATCATTACCGATGGCGAAAAAACAGGCTCAAATAAATCATTTTGAGTGATATTTTCTGTGGCGATGAGAATCATTAAACCCGCTTGCTTGGTTAATCCTGCACGGGTTAATTTTTGACAAGCCTCTGTTAAATTTTCACCCTGACGTTGCACCCGAATGACAATCGGTTTGCCATGATGATAATCGTTATAAATCGCATCAATACCACTATTGCGTTGCACCAATTGCACAGGTAAGTTGCTCAGGATTTTGGTCACAGCATCGGGTAGGTTCTGATAGGCATCACGCCCTTTTTTTAAGAGATTTGATGAGGAGCGATAGGGATTTTTGAGCCGTTGCTCAGATAATTCAACCGCCTGCAAGGATATATCTATCCCGATAAATTGCCTATCTAATAATTTTGAGGCGACTAATGTTGTCCCACTGCCACAAAATGGGTCTAAGACCACATCACCCACAGAGGATGATAATTCGACAATGCGCTCTAATAATTGCAATGGTTTTTGGGTGGGGTAGCCTGTGCGTTCCCGCGCCTTTGGATTGAGATAGGGAATCTCCCATACATCAGATAGGGGAACACCTTGTTTTGCGCCATTGAGTATGATGGCACCATCGGCATCTGTGGCATAAACGGTCTTTCCATTGGCATCCCGTTTGCGTTTTTGCAAAATCTGGTCTAGGTTGGTCGTCTCTGAATAGGGTTGATAGCGCCGATTAAAGGTGTACTGTGCCGATTTTGCATACATCAATAGGGTTTGGTGGGCGGGGAGTAACCGATTGCTCCCATTTGACCAGCGTTTATATGACCATATAATTTCTGATAAAAAGTGGTCTGCGCCAAATATGTCATCTAATAAGAGGCGAATATGGTGCGAGGCATTATGGTCACAATGAAAAAAGAGTGTTGCATCATCGCGCATCACACGGTATATGGCGACCAAACGCTCACGCAAAAACTGAATATATGCCTGAAGGTTTTCCCATTTATCGTCAAACTGATATAAGGTCAATTCACGCGAGTGTAATTGATGTGTTTTTTGGGTGAAAAATGGCGGGTCTAGGTACACAAGGTGAACATATTTTTCTGGCAATCCAGATAAAATATCTAAGCAATCTCCATGATGAACCAAATTATCCATAACGCTTCTCGTGTGCTAATTTTTTGAGAATAGATAACAAATCTATCTCTGTTTTATCATGAATATACGTCCATGCGCTATCCCCATGATAATATGCACCACCGTTGGCTTTATATAAATCTTCGAGTGCCGATTGAATTCTGATGGCTTGTGTCCGATTGGGATAATAGTACATAATGCGAATTGGGATATACCCTGCCATGACAATTGCCTTGAGGCGGGCATGTTCTTTGAGGATATGGTCGCCATCAGTGGTGGCATCACGCCATTTAATCTCGTAGGCATCATTTTCGATAAGACAATCAATCTCAAATGTTTTGGGGCGGGTTCCTAATGTGTTGGGAATTCTAAGTGAATGTGCTTCTGGAAATTTTGCCTCAAAGCAAAGTTTTGTGGTATATTCTAAAAATGTCCCTGCATAGCGATATAAAAATCGTCCCGTATTTTGATACAAGTCAATTTTTTCGCCTTCAGTTTCGCTAATACCCAATAGCCGATAAATTAGATAATGCGATTTATCATCATTTGCCATTTCTAGTGTGCGTTCTTGGACATTTTTCTTGAATAAATCCGCATATTTTTGTGCCACCAAGCGGATTTTATTTTCAATAGCGTTCATGCTTGTACTGTTCCTGTTGGTTTCGGTATATTTTTGGCGATAAACGCGCAGACCATCATCACACCCGCCGCGATGAGCGGGACTATCATCCCGCCATTAACACCACCGCCGACTTGTCCCTGTATGGCGGGCAAAAAGATTGCGCCGCCGTTGCCGATGGCGATAATCACACCCGATATTGTCCCAAATCCGTCTGGATAACGTTCATTGAGCAATGCCAAGCCGATGGGAAAAATGGGCGCACAGCCAAACCCCACCACAAATGACATGATGAGCAACATAATTTCTGTGGCAGGAAACAGCAACACCCCCGCCACACCAATGCCCACACCCCCAATGCCGAATATCAACAACCAATCGCCAGAGACACGCCCCGCAATAAAACTGGTGATAAACCGCCCTATGGTTAATCCCGTCCAGAATAACGAGATTGCCACAGAGCCTGTCGCCACACTCGATAGCGCGACCAATGTTATTTGTGGGCTAATCCATGCCGAAAATCCGATTTCCACGCCCAAATAGGCAAATAACAAAATGGCAAATGGGATGAGGTTGACCCATTTCACTTTGACGATGACAGCGGATTTGGTTCTTGGCGGAAAACTGGGTAAAAAGTTGAATACGACTGCCAGCAAGAGGGCTGTTGCGCCGACCACCCAATACATCAACCGAAAATCACCAGTGGAAAAGGCAAAATTGGCGAGTTGCGGTCCAACAATCGCGCCTAGCCCAAAGAAAAAGTTGATGGCGCTCAATTCGCGGGCAGGGCTTTCTGGATTATAGCGTGGGGCGAGTGTGTTGCCACAGACAATGAGCAGACCATTGCCCATGCCAAAGAAAAACACACTGGCAAAGCCGATAACCGCTATGGGGGTAAATGATAAGACCAATAGACTGACCCCCACCAGGGTTGCGCCCGTCATCGAGATGCGCCGACTCGGAACACGGTCTAAGAGATTGCCACCAATCAAAATGGTGAGCGATGCGCCGATGAAAAAAGCCGATGTGAATAACCCACCGTTTTCGAGGGGAATCTTAAAATAGTCTGTGAGGGGTTGCAAGGTGCTGGCAATCACTGTGGTCGTGACACCGACAAGGGCGAAGGCAATGCGAAATATCAAACGGCTGAGTGGGGTGGGGGTGGTCATCAATGTATATCCTTGTGGGTGAAAAAAGTGCCTGTGTGAGCGTGAATTATACACCACCAGCAACCCCATAAGACAGATGCAAGCTCAATGATGTGTGTGTATAAAAATATGTTAAAATAGGATTATAAGGAGCGTGCTGATGTCTAACTCACAACCATTTGATGCAGGAGATTATTTTGAATTGGCGCTCAATCATGAAGCGGCGGGGCGCGATGAAGCGGCGATAGATGGGTATGCCCAAGCCATTCGGCTGTTTCCGAAATTTGCCGATGCGTATTATGCGCGGGGAGTATTGCTTTTGGGGCGTGGCGAATATGCCCTGTCTGTGAATGATTTCGATGAGGCGTTATTGCACAATTCACAAAATGCGATGGCATATTATCAACGTGGCGTGGCACATTATTTATCCAATGATTATGAACGCGCCGTGCAGGATTTTGATCATGTCCTAGCCATGCTCCCGAATCATGAATTGGCGCGGGAGGGGCATGACCGTTCATTGAAAAAATTGGGTAAGTGATTGTACCGCATCATGAGATGTGTGATACACTATCAATAAGCCAATTATTTGTATTAGTGACTTAATCTGCCGTGAAAAGGGATTGAGCGTACATGAATCAAATGGAGAAATTTAAGCAACAGAGTTTCGATGATAAATTTCATGATATAAAGGGCGCTGTGCTAGAAATAGGGTGTGGGGTCGGCAAGAATTTTCACTTATATCCCCGCGGATGTCATGTCACTGCCGTCGAGATTTCCTTCAAAAAGACGCTAGATGCGCTGTCCACGTCAAAAAGATGCCATCCAGCACCGATTGTTATCAATGCAGACGCGCAAAAATTACCATTCCCGTCTGATTATTACGATGTCATCATTGTCTCAATGGTACTGTGTGCCGTTAAAAATGTGGCGTTGGCAATTGAGGAACTCAATCGGGTGGCTAAACCAAATGCACGGCTACTTTTATTTGAGCATATATGCTCCTCAAACCAGCCTCTTTCTACGATTCAGAATATGCTTTCACCCATACATGCTTATTTGCTTGGCTGTCATCTCAATCGCAACCCCGTTGATTTGCTCCAAAGACATTTTTCTATTACCCACCGCGAAGATAAAAATGGCATTGTGCCGTGGATTTTCCTTGATGGATATAAAAAGTAACCACAGCCATAACAGGGTTGGTCTGCTTATTGTCATCACAAAAAATTGGTGTGGCGTAGGGGCATGATATAGCCCAACGAGGATGTACTGGCAGACAGCCACTACATCCTCAAAAACAATGTTAATTATTATGGGGCGCTGAAGGTGATAATTATACCAGAACCTGCTTCACCAACGCTGTTCACGCTCACCGCATACATATCGTCTACTGGGTTTTGGGCGATGCTATAGGGAAAATTCAAGCCTGTAACACCAGAGACAAAAGAGCCATCGGGGAGAATCACGGTGACACTCCCGCTATTGGGAATCCAGCTAAAGGTTTCGCCACTAAATTCGCCATAGCTCACAACCAGCAGAAAATCGTTGACATCGAATAACACATCGGTGATGGTGGTGAGTCCTTCATAGGTGGTGACGAGCTCATCGGTGGCGCTATCATAGAGTTCTACCCGTGCCGCACCCGTGGGGAAGGGGAAGCCCATCAAGAAGCCGACGGCGTATTGGCTACCATCGCTATTGAAGGTGACACTGGTGGGGACCGGGTTATTTTCCCAAGATGTGACCACATCCAATGCGCCGTCTGCGCTGGCACGATAGAGGGTGTTGCCACTGGCATCCACAATAAGGGCGCTCATTTCATCGGGGGCAAGTGCGATGCTGGTCACGTTAGACAGCAATTCGCCTGTGCCATCGGGGTCATTGGCGTGTTCATACCCAAATACGTCAAAAATTTGGCTAGGGCGCAGGCTCACACGGTCATAATTGACCACTGTCCCTGCCAATGTGATGCCACCGATTTCGTGACCCATGACAACCCATAGTCTATCGGCGGTTGGCAAGACATCCATCGCACCGACAATTTCTTCATTCATGCTCATGCTGGGCAAATAGCTGATAACTTTGCTGACTTCACCATCTACCACCGCAGAAATGCCCGCAGAAAAGCCGAAAGTGGTGGGTCCAAATGGTCCGTCTACGTCAATATCGCCACCCAGACCGGCTTCTGCGACATATAACACGCCATCGGCATCAAAATTGAGTCCGCGTGGGTTATTGAGTCCGTCTACCAACACGGTATATTCGACCTCTTGTGCCATGCTCGGTAAAATCGAGATGATAAACAATACAAATAGGGTTAACAGAGTAAATTTGCTACGCATAAATCTTTTTCTCCTTGTGATAAGTTAAAAAGGACATGAGTCCATATTATCAGCATACGGTAAATTGCCAAATTTGACAATGTTATGTGGAAATTTTTTTATTATTCTTCTAATAATATGAGCGAGAAGGTTATCACCTGACCCGCCCCCAAATCGCCAACTGCGTTCACCGTGAGCGCATATAAATCTTCTGTAGGGTGTTTGGCAATGCCACCCACACCCAATTCAACCACATACGACAATGCCCAAAATACTATTATCAAAATTTTGACAGCATAAAATAGCTCTTTATAAGTGAAAAGTCATAATCCCTATTCACGACTATATGCCAATTCATAAATTATGGCAAGCAGATATGTTATAATTTCCCCCATGTCAAAATTAACCCCCACTCAACGACTTAAATGGCGCAAACGCGGTGTGAGCGTTACGCTCAACAGCGCCCAAAACCTGCTCATCCCCGCGCTGAATATCACCATTTCCGCGCTAGTGATTCGGCTCGCATCCAAAGACCTCTGGGGGCAATTTGTGAGCTGGCTCATTACCGCGCAATTGATTGTGCATGTGCTGGCGTGGGGCAATAAAGACTATTTGCTCCGCCAATTTAGCCAATATCCCAACCGCATCGCCACCACATGGCGCAGGGTGTTTTTGGTGCGCGGGGTGTTTTTATGTGCCATAAGCCTCTTGTTAAGCCTCACACCAGATGGCTGGTTGCTTGTTTTGTGGATTATCCCGCTTTTTATCGCCCAATCGTTTGAGGTGATGATTGTTTTTAGGCGACATTTTGCCTTTGCTGTCATCACCGAAATGTGCCTCACGGTGATGATGTTAATCGCCATCCTCACAGGTGATGACATCACCCAAACCAAATTATTTGCCGTGTTTATCTTGAGTGCATGGGCGCGGGCGGGGGTATATGGGTGGCGGTATTGGAGAAATTTTGTGTCGCCAAATATGGGTACAAGTGGGGTATATTTTGCCTATTTCCGCCTCGCATTGCCATTTTTCTTGCTGGGACTCAGTGGGATGCTCGCCTCTCGCATTGACCTATACACCCTATCCGCTATTGCCGAAAAATCGGATGTCGCTTCGTATCAGGTGGTCATCAATTTGTTGCTCTATGTGCAAGCGGGCGCGAATTTTATCCTCATCCCGTTTGTCAAAACACTCTATCGGCTAGATGAACAAGCCATCCGCAAAATTGCCACCCGCTTATTTTTATTCGGTTGCATCGCTATTCCACCTATCATCTTATTGCTCAGTGGTTTGGTGTTGGTGGTCTATGACCTCACTTATCCTGCCCTATTTTGGGTGATGGGCGGGTTATTTGCCCTGCCAATCTTTGCCTATTTGCCCCTCATCCATCGGCTATATGGTCTGGATGCCCAACGCTATGTGTTGTGGGTAAATTTGGGCGGGGCGGCGGTAAACGGCGTGCTAAACCTGATGTTGATTCCGCCAATGGGCATCACAGGGGCATTATTGGCGAGTGCGCTATGCCAATGGGGGATGTTGGGGGCGTATATGTGGAAAAGTAGAGGTGAACATGATTATGTTGTGTCCGATTTGCCATAAGCCATTGCATTTAGAATCGCTGAGTTGTATCAATAAGCATGAATTTTCGCGTATATCGCATGATTTTTTCAACCTGCTTTTACCTGAATTATCGGCACGATTAGAAGCGATTGCGCGGTATCGGGAAAAAGTGCGCGACACCCTGCCCCTCATCACCGACTATGAGGGACTTCCTTATGGCTTGGCACAATCGCATTTTGAATGGCGCAACCGCGCTCAATCTGCGGATATTGCCCTGCGCCTCATCGGACAAAACGCACCCAAGACCATTTTGGAAATTGGCGGATGGAACGGCTGGCTCACGCATCATCTGGCAAAGCACGCAAGGGTGTTTGCGGTGGATTTTTTTGGGGATGACCATGACGGCTTAGGCGCGATGAAGCACTACCAGACACAATGGGCGCGAATTCAGATGGACATCACCGACCTCACGATTATTGCTGGAAAATTTGATATGGTGGTCATCAACAACGGCTTGCACCTGCTCCCCAATCCGTTAAATACCATCCAACAGGCACAAGGGCTAGTGAGGCATGGTGGGCTGTTATTGGTGCTAGAATTGCCATTTCTCAAAAACCCGACACGGCGCATCGCTCAAATTCAGCAGATAGAGGCGCAATTTACGGATGGCGGCGGGGAGGGGTCGCTGTTTTTATATCCCACCAAAGGCTATCTGGATAATTCTGACCGCGCCGAAATGATACGC
>Ga0163149_10005077_pt1 | contig 14023 bp, 14 predicted proteins | sample OliLakLV19MP5G1_FD_148604 | JGI IMG/M metagenome (GOLD analysis project Ga0163149, IMG submission 148604) | Freshwater microbial mat bacterial communities from Lake Vanda, McMurdo Dry Valleys, Antarctica - Oligotrophic Lake LV.19.MP5.G1 | ecosystem: Environmental > Aquatic > Freshwater > Lake >...
GTTTGCGTAACAACTCGCCCATGCGCAGCGCCTGGAAGTAAGGTATGTCGCCAGTGTCATCACTCCTGATTATTGTGCTGTTGGTGGGCAGTTCCCACTCGATGGCGGCAGTTTCCACGCCGCCGTCGCGCAACCCGATTTCGAATTCAGATACCGCGCGCTATGTTGAGTGGATGGCTGAGAAAGGCACACCCGTAATCGATGTGGCTCATGAAAACGCGGCGTTGCGCCATGGTGAGTGGGGATTCTTCAGTCAGCGCCGTGAGCATCAGGGACCTCGCGATCTGGCGGCCCTTGATCGTTCGGGCCACGTCGTTGTTCCATCGGATACAGGCGACTGGTACGCATTTTTGTCCAGTCCTGGCCTTACCGCTGCTGGCGCACTTCAGCGTGTCGCGTTTCTATACCGCGCACGCGGAATCGACCCTGTCTCCGCACCGAAGGTCTCGAACCGGGAAAAGGTCACAGCTCCCACGCTCATTGCGTCGACTCACGCCGTCACGTTCCAGGGGTGGCTCCTGTTTCCGCCGAACATGGGTGATCCACTCCGTCTGACCATTATCGCTTCCCCGCGCGACACTAAGCTCGTCTTCGATTCAGCCAAGAAGTTGTAGTCACAGTGCGCGATCAAGGAGAAGCGCTCGCCTCACGCCACATTCTCTAAAAGCGCGGGGCTACGGGAGGCAAGGGCGCACATTCACGGCTGTCCAAGGGACGGCTACCGAGTGCTGGATCGTCGCCAAACGTGGCGCGGCTCACAGTGTTCGCGCCCGCGATCTAACGCCTCCTTGCACCATACACAATGATCGCGATGCCGATCAGCAGGGCGATGCCGAGCGTGATGTAGAGCGCCCGGCGGGCGAAGGCGGCATCTGCCGCGTAGCCCCAACGATCACTGGCGTAGACCTTGTCCACCGCCGCTTCTATGGTCGCAGGGCTGCTCGACCTGATCGTACCGATGGCAGTCACTGCCGCGCCGCGAGCGATGCCTCGCCATCGATTCCGGCTGTTGGACGGATCGACGAAAATCACCATATCTCTGCCCCTCACCACAGGAGCGTCGACCATCAGCACCACTTCTTCAGCGCCCACTGTCAGGTGCAGCGGCTGATTAAACTGCTGCTCGGTCTTCCAGTGCGAGCGCATGCTGCCGCGAGCTTCTTGAAACGTTTCGCGTTCAGCATGAACGAATCGATGTACGAGCAAGTCATTCGTGTCACTAACCTTGCCTTCTATGAGCACTTCGGTGCCCACCGCGTCCCCCGATGCGTAGGTATTGGCCGCGAAAAGCGCGCTGGTTTCTCTCTCGAGCAGGAAATGACAGGTCGCGCCGAGCCCCAGCGTTACGACACAGAAGATGATGCCGGTGACAATCGTTCCGTTCATGAACTTTTTATCGTGTGCCGCGGATGGCGATTTTGATCTATTTGCCGCCGCGCATCTTGTACTTGGCGAAAGATGGCGGATATGCGGATGTGTGGCTCAGCATGCTAAAGGCCAGCGTGCGGAAATTCTCGCGCGTGTTTTACCCGATGCCAACTGAGTGGCTTGGGAGATGATTGTCTGCCAATGGTTATTCGAACGCGGCGGGGGCCAAGCGATCAACGGCACCCAATGCCATGACACGATGGCGACTGGTGCGGAAACCGCCGAACGCAGGAACCGCTTGCGCAACAGGATGGCCCGATGATGCCGGAGATGACCGAATACGGCGTGGTCAGTGCCCAAGCCAACCTGCTGTGGATGCTTGCCATCAGCGTATTACTGCTCGTCGGTGCGGGGCACGCCCTGCTGCGGTGGAGGCAATTCAGAGATGGCCCGATGCGCACTGAAGCGCGGCCGTATCGTGGCTGGGTGATGGCGTTTCTGATCTTGCTGGCGTGCTTTCAACTGAGCCTCGCGAGTTACTGGCAGCGAGTGGCCGTCGGCACCGTCGTGGAAGCCAATGTCGAGGAGGTTGTGACAACAGAACATCGGGGACGCATCAGGACGTATTCCTACACGGTCGTCGCCATGTCCGTTAACGCCGAGCGCTGGCACTTGCAAGACGACGCCGCTAGTGGCTGGTCGGCAACCGCGTTGAAGGCGCGGCTCGACGCCAATAACGGCCCGGTGCGAGTGCCGTTTGTCGTGGTGCCATCCTCGCCGCAGAACCACCAACTGGGCTCACGAGTAACAGCGCACGGTGGCGTGCTGCTCGCCGCGACGCTCGTGTTGCTGGTGCTGTTTCCAACCTATGCCATTGAGGCGCCACGGCTCCGACCTGCGCATGGGCAACTCTTCGACACTTTCTCCGACAATCTGGCCGGGCTGGGCGGGGCGGCATCCGGTCAGTTGGCGGAACTGACGGCGATTCTTTCGGCGGCGCTGCTCACGGTAGGGCGGCTGCGCGGCGAATCACTGACTTGGCTCGACATGCTGTGCTTGCTGGCTTTCGTAACGTGTCTCTGGCTGTCGTTAAGAAACGCACTTCGGCCGCGCCCGCGCACACTCACGATAGAGGAAAAAGTGACCTTTGCACTTCCTTCGAGCTCCGCATTTCACTTCGTTTTTGATGCACTGTGGGTCGCGATAGGTGGCATGTTGTGGCTATACATGCGTCGCTACGACATCGGAATGGCGCTGGGCGCGAGCTTTATCGCTATCCCTGCCGTGCTTTTGATCGCACGGGCACTCTGCTGGCAGCGGCGCTGCCCCTGACCTTGCCCTGAGCAATCCGACGCGCCAAGCTGCGAAAGTCGGCTGATGGGCTGCCTGTCGAGGCCTTCATGGATGCTGGGGTCCGGTTGGACGAAGCTCGCGCCAGAGGTGAGGTTGCCATGAACTCGCATCTTGCTCTCACGGCCGGGAAGAGGCGACACGGAAAGATCCAAATAGGGGTTGGGAACCGGTTTCAGGCAGGCGGCTAGCCCCTCGCTCATGTGGAGCGCCCCACGTCCTTCCGCTCAGTGAGCGCGATGGGTGCTTATGGCCATGCACGAATTCGCCAGCTCGTCGTCGGCAGAACGACGAGCGCGTGCCAAGTCGCTTTCAGATTCCGATGTTGCTGCTGCGCGGGGCGCAACAGCAAGATCCGGCTTCAACGAGGATTGGTTCAACGAGGATTGGTTCAACGAGGATTGATTCAACGAGGATTGGTTCAACGAGGATTGATTCAACGAGGATCGATTCAACGAGGATCGATCACGTCGGCGATCAGGGTTTGCGGCAACAGGCCCTGCGCCTGGTCGCTGGCCAGATTCAACACCGCCGAAAACGTCAGCCGTCACCATCCGTTTTGTCATGCACGAAGGACAGACCCCGCGCCCCCCTTCGACAGGCTCAGGACAGGCTTGCACGAGAAGGCCACCAGCTAGTCTTTGGCGCAGCCGTCTCGGCGCACTCGCGCGAAACCGTGCGCGATAATCCCGCATTCGACGTATCGCTGCAGCTCGCGCTCGACGTACGCCGGCACCGAACCCGGCTCGCCGGCATCGGCAAACCATAACCACGTATTCAGTTAGCCCTGCATCGCCCGATAGGCCACGCTGCGCTCGGGCTGACGGCGACGATAGACGCCCATCTTATGTGTTGGCGCGGCGGCCGGACCGCATGCGGGCGTCGGCGACGCAGCGGGTCACCACGCGTGCTGCGAACAGGATCGAAAGGCCCAATGCGAGTGCGTCACCATTGCCGGACGGTGGCAGTGGCGGCCGCGATTGGGGATCAGCTAAAGTCGGAACCCCGTGTCAGCCGATGTCGCGGCCGGGCGTAGGAACGCCGTGACCTGCGCAGTCCGCCATGCCATCGGCCAGCCAGGGTTCGACCTTGCGCAGCCGGCGGCCGAACGCCAAGGCTCATGCAGCGCGTGCTAGCGCCTAATCAGAGGCGAATCGCAGGTCAGATTCACTCCATCACACGGGGCAAGCCACGGCGTCGGAAGCGCGCGCTCAGCAGACTTCCAGAGTCGACCAGCCGAGCTAGATGCTGGATTCGTTCCTGCGTCAAGCGCTAGCCGAACGTCCGAAACTGGCCGGTTACCGACCGAGTTGAAGGAAGACGCCGCAAGCCGGGATGGCCGCTTCCATTACCCTTCGTCCGCTTGCCTCGGCGTCATCTTGGCCGCTGGGTTGAAAGCACTGTGCAAGGAATTTGGGAACCATATCGACTGTTGCGTACCGTCGACGTGGGCCAAACCGCCGGTTCGGTCGGGGTGACGAATGTCAGCCCGCATTAACTAGCGCCAAGGAGGCCACTACCAAAGGTAGCGTCTGGCCTGAAAGTTGCTCAGCAGCGCGCCTCGTTTGTTAGTCCGTCCGGCCCTCCTCCGACCAAAACTTCATCGCACCGTACTCCCATTCCCAAGGCGCGCCGCTGCTGCCAAGCACGCTGCGAACCAAGGCCGGGAACGTCGGCTCGGCACGCACGTCGTTGGACAGAATGACCACGCAGCGCCGGCCCTGTTGCAGGCAGACCCACGTGTTTCCGGTGCTGTCGTCGTGGCCGCCCTTCATGTAGCCCGGCCCGAGCGGGCCGTCGAAAATGATGACGCCAAGCGCTGCGCCCAAGTCAGCACGGCGCTGCTCTAGCGGCAGCGCAACCTGCAAGGTTGGAAACTGGGTCGCGGTGCTAATGGGCAGCCATGGTCGCAGCATCTCGGCATGCGCCGCCATGCCCATGCCGTCACCACGCACGTGACCAGCAACCAAGCGCGCGATGTCGGCGATGCTGCTGTCCATAGAGCCGGACGCCCGTACACGGCTCCGCGCGTCGTGGGCTATCGCTTTGCCTTCGGCAGTCCAGCCGTCGGCAAGACGGTCGGCGAAATCGTCGCGCCAGACCATGCTTGTGTCGGCCATTTCGAGACGTTGGAATACTCGGCGCTGCATCTCAGCGCCAACGTCCAGACCCAGTCCTTCCTGCAGGACAAACTGCAGCAAGATGTAGCCCTCACCGGAGTAAGCGTAGTGCGAGCCGGGTTCGAAATGCGTCCGTAGCTTGCCGTCCGGTTCGAGGAAGGCGTAGTTGGCAAAGCCGGCGGCATGACTGAGCAGAATGCGCGGGGTGAGATTGCGCCAGCGTGGCTCATCGGCGAGGTCCTGCCACGGTGCGAATCCGGCCGGGTGGCCATAGCTCGGCAGCGGTTTCGGCAAGTAGTCGGCGATCGAGCGATCCAGATCAATCAGTCCTTCATCGACCAGTTGCATGACCATATAGGCGAACGCCGCCTTCGTCAGCGACGCGCCGTACATGATGCTGTTGCCGCGCAACGGGTCACCGGCGGCGTTCGCCTCACCATGGGTCAGCACGCTGACGACCTTACCTTGGTCAATCACCGCCAGCGCTAAGCCCCGCGCTCCGGTCGCGTCCATCGCGGCCTGCATCTGTGCGTCGATTTCTGCGTCGGTCGGCAGCGGTGGAAGGCTCGCAGCACCTGCCAGCACCGGGAGTGCCAACAACATGAGTAACAGGCCGCTCAAGCGTCTAGACGCATGAGGTTGGAGCGGGGCACGGGGCGCGCGATCAGATCGGGCGAAAGTCATACGGCATCTCTCGAGCGGGTTCGACATGTTTGACGCGCGGAGTGACGGAAACTTACGCCGTGAACTGCAGAGGGTCGAATTGCGATGCACTCCGAACCACTTTTGCCGAGCGCCGTAAGATCGGGCGCAGTCGAGCGTCTCTAAGTCACTTGCAGCAGGAAAGCCTCATGACCTGTCCGATCACCGTCACCCGGAGCAGCGCCGTGGCATCGCCAGCAGAACTCGACATCGCCCAGCTGGCTAGGCTGCACGGCGCAGCAGTTTTTCGCGCCGCCTACCGCGTGCTTGGCGAGGCCAGTGCCGCAGAAGATGTGCAGCAGGATGTTTTCTTGCGACTGCTTGAATCGAAGCCAGAACCCGTCGACTGCTGGCCCGCCTATCTGTGCACCGCGGCGACCCGCGCCGCAATCGACCGACTGCGAAAACAACATCGCTGGTGGAGACTGCTGTCGTCGCTGCGCCTGCAGCGGCCTGCAGCGATGGCCAGTGTCGAGCAGTCGGGCGTCGACAGCGAGCGCGCGCATCAGTTGCGAACTGCGTTGGTGACACTGAGCCGACGCGAGGCACAGTGCTTCAGCCTGCGCCATATGCAACAACTGGAAATCAGCGAGATCGCTGAGGCGCTGTCGATGAGCGAGAACAACGTCGGCGTCGCCCTGCATCGCGCGCGGCGCAGGCTCGAAGCCCAGATCGCCACTATGACTGCGGAGACCATCGCATGAGTAACGACTATCGCCCATCGAATGTCGATCCACTGGCCCAGCACATCGATTCAGCTCGCGCCGTGCCTGACGCAGTCGTCGACGCCGCACAGGCCAGGCTGCAACAACGACTGCACACGCGGGGCCTCGGCCGTGCGGTCCGCATGCGTTGGTTGCCGCTGGCTGGCGCAACCGCCCTCGCGTTGGCATTTTTGTTAATTACTCCAATGCTGCCGCTCCATCGCGATGCCTTTGCCGCGGTGCGCGCGCACTTCGCCAACTTCAACACGCTGACCATGCAGATCGAACAGCACTTCGGTGGTCAGCCGCTACAAACGACGCAGATGCGTCTGCGAGCCGATGGCAGTCTGCGCTCCGATGTCGGAGATCAGGTCAGCGTCATCATTGATATCCCGCAGCACCGCATGCTGACTCTGTTGCACGGTCCAAGGGAGGCTTTGTCAATGGAGTTGCCGGCCCAGCCCGGAAGCACCGACGACGCCCTCAATTGGTTGCAGGAGATTCGCCAGTTCCAGGGCGAGGCCGAGCAGATGCAACAAACCCGCAACATTGCTGGCATTGAAGCCAGTGGCTGGAAGCTGACTCTGCGGTCGACCTCGCTGACGCTGTGGGCAACGGACGATGGACTGCCGCTGGCGATGGCGATGGAGCAGTCAGGCGAGGGTGGACTGCGGATGGACATACGCTTTGAGTTCGACCTGCCGCTCGCCGACGAAGTCACCAGCAGCAATGTGCCTGCCGGCTACACGGTGGTGGAAGCAGACGCAGACTGAGCAGACACCAAGGGGAGCGATCCCTCGAGCTAGGCCGAGACAGTCGGTGCCTTCGGTGCGAACCGGCACGCCCGACGCCCCCCCATATTGAGTAGTGCACGGAGTCTGAGTCGAGTCTGAGTGAGTCCGAGTCTATTTCTCACTATTCGACGAACGTCCGAAATTGGCCGCTAAGCAGAGCTCTACATAACGGCCATTTCCGGTCGTTCGCTCGCGAGATGGATGTGCCGCCGCAAAGCACTCTTTGGTGAACGGGACGCTTGGAGTGTGGCGCTCGCCGGTAACTGCACATCGGTGGTCGCACGACTTCAAATTGATCTGCGGGACGCCACCGCGCTCGAACAAATCATTTTCGTGATGCGCCCTGGCGTGGTCCATAACCGCGCCAGCAAGCGAGCGGTGTTTCTGCCCGAATAAGCGACCACACCATCTCCGCCTACTCGAAGCCATCAGCGAAGGTCTCCCAGCAGCGGCTGTTCAAGGTGCCGGCGCCCATCGACAATTGCGGCGTGCTCGAAATCACGCTGAAAAGGCCGTTGCCGATGTTGTAGCTGCCGTATCCGATGTAGCCGCCTGATTGGGCTTGCACCCATCCCATGAGTCGGCCGTTCGAATTGTCGAAGTCGATAGGGCCATGAAACAAACTCGACACGTAGCCAGTATTTCCCACCAGGGTGACTGAGCCATTGATGCGATCAACGCGGTACAAGCGCCCGCCTGGAGGATTGGTGGTGTCGACGCTGTATAGGCGGCCCTGGCAATCGATCGCGCTGGCCGAGGCGCGAAATGCCCCGCCGTTGTTGACGCCTGCCTGCAGGTTGGCCTGCGCGTTGCTCAGATCGAACAAATACAGCCGCGACTGCGTATCGGCAAAGCTGCGCGTCATCAGATAACTCTGGCCGGTGCGTGGATCGATCATCAAGCCGCGGATGAACTCCTGGCTGGACAAGAGTCCGTCGACGGTGCCGATCAGCGCTCTTGCCCCAGTGCCAGTGTCGACGCGGACCAGCGTCAGCGTGCCTGCGCTTGGGTCCGAGACGATGCCGTAAAGCGTGTTGCCATCGGGGCTGAAATCGAGCGCGGAGAAATCGCTGCTCGTCAGCGCCGTCACCAGAGAGAGGTTGGCTGCCGTGTGGCCTGCAATCGGATGGCGATACAGGCCGAGGCTCGGGTTGCTGGCGGGGGAACCTTGACTAATGAAGGCCTGGGAAGGAAGCCGATTGTTGTTGCCCGTGTTGATCTCGATGCGATCGACCAACACGTCCACGTTGCTGCCCGTGGTAGAGCCCGATGACCGCAACTTGATGGCGAGTCGACGCACGCCGGTGCCGAAGTCTTGCAACTCGGAAGCGTTGATCTGCACGGAACAGTAGCTGAGGCCGATTCCGGGGCTGGCAGCGTTGAATAGACTCGCGCAGCTCGGCTCGCCGCCGGACGTTGCGCTGCCGGAGCTACGCAAGTTGCGCAGCGTGCAGAAGCTGTTTCCCGGCGGGCAAGCGCCGCTGCCCTTTGGCGTTCCCAGGCTGACCTCTTTCCCGATTCCGTTATCGGCCATCTCTTGCGTATCCGAGCCACCTCCGCTCTCGCGGACATCCAGGCCGCCTGTGCCTGAGGACGCCTTGCGCAGCACCACGCGCACATTGCCGCTGCTGCCGAAATTGATGGGCGGGGTGATGATCCAGCGCCCCTGGGTATTGCCTGCCGCCAGACCGCGCGCGGAGCCTTGTGCGCCGTCGGCAAAGAAACCGAAGCCGCAAGCGTTGATGTTGCCCGGGGTGGCGCAGCTTTGCGTGCCAGTGCCGTTGCCCGCGCGGAAGATCCAGCCGGCATTAGTGAGCGTCTGGAACTCTGCGGCGCTGTTGAACTCAGCGATGACGGTCTGGTTCAGGCCAATGGTCTGCGCAGAGACCCCCGCGCTCGCGAGCAACATGACGAAGAGGAGCGCACCGGGCAAGCCGCGCGGTGGTGAGATGGGTTTGAAAGTCGACATCAGGGTTTTTCCTTGGATGATGCGCGGCTTTGCAGTCGGCCGAGTTCCTGGATGAGATCGGGTCGCGCTTGTAGCGTTTCGGCGCGCTGCTGGGCATAGCCGCGCAAGGTTAGTAGCAACTGGGTCGCTTCTGCCGCGAGCGAGGGCTCATCGCTTTGGATCAGCAACAACTCGACCAGCAGTAGCTGGCTATCGAACCACGCTATCTCGGTGCTGGGGTCAGGAGCCTCAATGCGCAACGTTTCCCATATACGGGCGGCTTCGCGCTGTGCTCGTGTTGCGCCAATTACGTCCGCGCGCGCGGATGCAAGGTTCTTGATCGCCTCAAAGTTTAAGACCAGTAAGCGACGCCAACTTGCCTCGAGGGGAAACTCGCGCGCCAATGCCAGACGCAACTGCAAGCTCTCCTGATAGGCGGCATCTGCGTCGTCGAAACGCACCTGCGCTTTGCGCAGGTGGCCAAGCTGCTCCAGCGAGGCGGCCAGATAGCGCCGCGCAAATGGCCGCATAGGAGCTTGCTGCAACAACTCGCGATCAATCTGCAGTGCATTCAAGGTCGCGGTTTCGGACTCCGTAATCGTTTGCTTCGCCGCAAAGGTTTGCTTCGCTTTGCTGCGCAGCAACAGCGCATTCGCCAGACGCCGATGGGTGAATGACAACTCACCGCGCAGGAACCCGTTGTCGGGGTCGCGATCGGACAGCTCCCCGATCAGGTCACGGATCGCCCGCAGATCATCCAGTTCCCGCTCAGGTTCGCCGCGCAAACGGAACAACTGAGCGCGGATGTTGTAGAGCGACATCGCAACCAGGCGGAAAGCCGTTGAATTCGGATTCGCCGAAATCGCCTCGAGCGCCTGAGTCAAGCCCGTTTCTGCCAGGATCATTGCGTCGTCGAATCGCTCCAAGCGCAACAGATGATTGCCTTCGAGATTGACCAGGCGCAACGTCGTCAATGACAAATCGACGGAATTTGGATAATCCCGCAAAGCTTCCCGCGTCGCCGCGCGGGCGTGTACGCGCAGCGCCTCCGCTCCTTGGTGCTCGCCGAGTCGAGCCAGCGCCGATGCGAGCGTCGTGTAGAAGTCGAGCGCATACGCGAGACCGTCGGCGTCGAGATCATTCGCAGCCAGCGTGCGCTCGATCGCCAGCGCATCGGTCTTGAGCGCCTGTACGGCCTTTAGTTCATTGGCTAAAAACAATGCGATGGCGAGCTGTTTGCGCGCGCGCCAGGTGCGCGTCTGATCGCCTTCACTCGAGGCTAGTGCCTCGCGTGCGTCGCTCGCGCAGGCCTGCCAGTCCATCGCGTAGTAACTGGCTTCCGAGCGTGCGAGCAGTGCGTCGATGACAAGCGGCGTTGGGGTCTGCACGCCGCGTGCTTTAAGCACCTCGAGGCGACCCCAGGCGTCATCCAACGCGACGTTGGCTTCGGCGGAGCGCGCGACGCTGCGATAGGTGCCCGAAAAGCCGATCAACATGCCGATGCGCGCCTGTTCCAGCGCGGTGTTACCAGGATCGGTACGCTCGATATCGCTGACCAGCTTTTGCGCTTTCTGCAGCACGCTGGCGACCGTTTCGGCGCGCACGCCGCGCGCCTCGCGCAGATTCTTTGCGAGATCGAGCGTGAGGTCGTTGACCGCCTGCACCGACGCGCCGAAACTCAGTTCAGCGCGCACGCGCGCACGCTCGGCACTGATCGCAAACAGCACCGAGACGATGCTCGAAGCGACGATGCCGAGGCTCAGCGCGGTTACCAGCGCGACGCTGAGTTTGTGTCTGGAAACGAACTTGCTCGCGCGATACCAGCGCGACGGAGGATGCGCAGCCACCGGTCGACCATCCAGCGCGCGCAGCAGATCGTCGGCGAAAGCGGCGGCCGAGCTGTAGCGATTGTTCGGATCGGCGGCGAGCGCCTTCAGCAGAATATTGTCGAGATCGCCCTTGATCAGTTGGCGCAGCTTGGCCGGTGGCGCCGGCAGCTCGCCCTCTTCGGTAGCGTCGTCATTGATCTGCAGCGAAGGCGTGGTGGTGATGTCGCTATTGAAGCGTTTGCCGGTCAGCAGTTCGCCGAGGATCACGCCCATCGCATATACATCGGTCGCGGTGGTGATCGTCCCGCCCGCACGCTGTTCAGGCGCGGCGTAGGCCGGCGTGTACATGTGGACTTGCGTTTGCTGTTCGCCATCGCTCTCGAGCAACTTGGCGATGCCGAAGTCGAGCAGTTTGACCTGCCCCGACTCGTTGACCAGCAAATTGCCGGGTTTGAGATCGCGATGCACGATCAGCGCGCGGTGCGCCGCGTCGACTGCGTTGGCGACCTCGATCATCAACTGCATGCGTGCACGTAGAGACAGCTTTCTGGCGCGCGCAAAGCTGGTGATGATCTGGCCATCGACGAACTCCAGTACCAGAAAGGCCGCGCCATCGGGTGTCACCCCACCATCGATCCAGCGCGCAATCGACGCATGTTCCAGCACCGAGAGCACCCGCCGCTCGCGATCAAACTGCTGGCGCGCTTCGGGCGCCTGCAAGCCTCGATGCAGAATCTTGATCGCCACCGTCTGGCGCACGCCCTCGAGCAGCCGATGCGCGCGATAGACCGATGCCGAGCCGCCATCGCCAATCCACGCGTCCAGCGTGTAAGGCCCGATCTGCGTGCCCTGCAAACCGGCGGAGTGCACTGTCAGTCGCGGGACTGGGTTTACCGGCTGGTCGGGGTTCACGCCAGTCACCGCGGGGCCCGCTTCACGTATAGCGCCGGGATTCGCAGTGGCTATCGACCCGGCTTCGCCAGCAAGCAATGCCGCAAGTTCTTCGCGCAACGCGTCGTCGTCGATTGCAGCGAGCGCTTGAAAACGCTCGCCCGGGTTCATCGCCAACAGGCGTGCCCGTTCGATTTGAATGAAAGCCGGATCAATCATCCGCGCGACCCGACCGCGCGGCGCCGACAATCGCGGTCAGTGTCAACGCATTCAACCTAGAAGCCCCAGTTGGGCAAGCCAATGGCCCATAAAAGCCGATCAATAGGCGCACGAGTTTAGCCGATGCGTGATGCGAGCGAGGATCGCATGGCGACACTCCCGGCTCGGGACCCGAATGCACGATGCCGTGACGCCTTCGAGACTCTCAGCCAAACGCCTCGGAGTGCTCCCCATCGACGCGGTAGTCAGAATACACGCTTGAGGCATTGCGCCCAGCTCGTTGCTCGGTGGTGCTCGTCGTGGGTACGATCGTCGACAGGTTCGGGCGGCTTGGAAATAAGAGGGTCATGTCTTGCATTGACACATTCCCTTTGATTCTCCAGAAGGAAAAATGGTCTGGTCTAGAATCATACTGGCCGGCACCAGCTAAGCGCGCCCAGTGTCGGCTTTGGGTCACGCGCTGTGTGTTTCCGGATGACTGAAATGGGTCGATACCAGCCCGCCGCGCCTTGAGCCTGACTGACCAAAGTCTTCGGTGTGCTGATCACTACTTGTCGGTTGAGTGATGCGCTTTAGTTGGTGTACGCACAGAACGCGCGGTCCGCGCCACGATCACCTACATCCAGCCTCTGTGCGCTGCTAACGACCTGTCAGTGGACATCACCGTGTTCGACCCAACGAACGGGCGCCCGGCATTCCTGGGCCAGCGAGGCGTCTAGCCGAATCGAGGCGAGCAAGACAATCCGCTTCTGGGCTGTGCCAATATCGACATGAATTCGCAGCTGGTGTTCGCAGCAGAGGCGCGGCCTGCGCTGCCGTGGCCGGGCTCGATCATGATCTGAAACAGGAGGAGCGCATGCGCCTACGCCGACTCTACCCAATCATTGGTCTGGCGTTATTGTTTACCGGCCTATTGATCTGCTCCCCAGTGATCGCCCAGCAGGCTGCGGTGATCGACAAGCTCATCGCGACGGCCCAGGGCGGGGATACCAGCGCGCAGTTTGAATTGGCGCAGATCTACGGTTTGGGCGATGGCGTCGAGCGCGATCCCGAGCGAGCTCGGGAGTGGATGATCCGCGCTGCCGAGAACGGACATCTCGAGGCCCAGGCCGGGCTCGGTGTGTATTTCACTGGCGAGGGGCAAGCCCAGGCGCAGCGTGAACGCGGCATCGCCTGGTTGCACAAAGCGGCCGAGCGTCGCCACGCCCTTGCGGCGATCCAATTGGGCCTGATGGCAGTTGATGCGGGTGAGGGTGTGCAGGCCCTACGTTGGTTTCGGATCGCCGCAGACAGCGGTGATCAAAGTCTCCAGCTGGCCTTCAGCGATATGCTGCAAAAAGGCGAGGGCGTTCCACTTGATCTCTCGGAGGCTTACTACTGGGCGGTCGTGGGGAGCCGTGGCGAACGAGTCGAGGCCGAAGTCCACACCGCACTCGGCAATCAACTGGGGGCAAAATCAGTGGCGGAGCTTCGTGCCTGGGCTGAGGCTTGGCAAGCCAAACCGCCCGATTCCGAATCCGCCGCAACCGGCTACTTCGATCCCCTGACGGGCCCCTTGCCCACATCAGGCCTGGCAGCCATCGTCCTGGATTCTGATGCGGCGGCGGCCGGGTTTTTCGAAGTCACCTTCTGGGATCAGCGTGAGGAGGGCGATGAGCGCCCGCCAATTGCGCGACGGGTGCGTTACCAGCTGGTGGATGCGACCGCCTATCGCGCCCACCGAACAGCCGACACCAGTACCGTGCTCGAAGTATCGATTGCGCCCATCGATCGCAGAGCGGTCAGTGCAGAGCTTCGCGAAGGTGAGCGTAGCGGTGCCTCGATTGGGCTGACACTCGATCTCGATGATGATGGCAGCGTCCGAGCCGGCCTGATCGCCCATGGCGAGGGCTACCACGAGATCGCGCCCGAGTTGGTCGCAGCGCGCCTCAGCATGACCGGCGACTCAGTGACTGGGAGTTTCAGCACGACGTCGCCGCAATCAGAAACCGACTGGCGCAATTACCGATTTGCAGTGCGTGTAAACGCGACGCTCGTCGCGCCTGCGCAAGCGAAAGCGAAAGATTGAGTTTTGTCGCTCGCCTTGGGCGCCGCAGCA
>Ga0163149_10005088_pt1 | contig 14004 bp, 25 predicted proteins | sample OliLakLV19MP5G1_FD_148604 | JGI IMG/M metagenome (GOLD analysis project Ga0163149, IMG submission 148604) | Freshwater microbial mat bacterial communities from Lake Vanda, McMurdo Dry Valleys, Antarctica - Oligotrophic Lake LV.19.MP5.G1 | ecosystem: Environmental > Aquatic > Freshwater > Lake >...
GGATAGGGGGGGAAGGTGAAATTGCACCCCGCCAGTACAAGTACCAGTATGATGCTAATCTTTTTCATTTTTAACCATTTCTGTAATCTTACCTATTTCTTGCAAGCCACCAGCAGGAATCGAACCCGCAACCTGACGTTTACAAAACGCCTGCTCTCCCAATTGAGCTATGGTGGCAATATGTGATTGTGGCTATCGCTTAAAAAAGAAACGCACAATCCGCGTCACAATTGGTTTGGGTGGGACGTGTGCGGTTTCACGCATAGGCGGTTTGTATGTGTCAAGATAAAATCCATCGGCACGATATGGCACGGGTGCGGTTGCACGCATAAGCGCTTCCGCCTCTTCGCTTGTCAATTGGAATCCACCATTTAACGCGTTACGGTTTCCCATCGTTTCTCCTCAAATAAAAACAACCATTCACTAATAATAACATAAAAGCGGATGGTTGTCTATAAGAAAAAACCTACTGCGTTATTTCTTTTTTGGTTTTTTCTTGTCCATTTTTTCTTTTTCGATTTCCTCAGGGGTCATCTTTTTCTTCTTGAAGGGGTTTGGGTTTTCTTTCTTCGATGGCATCTTGTTGCTCTCTTTCTGTTGCTATAGTAGGACACGCATATTATAGCACATTAAAAGCCATCATTGCTAGTGAATTTTATAACTGCGGAATTCGGGTTGGCACGGATATATTTTCTCCACAATTCAATCGGGAAACTCCGATGGAGCAAAAGCACCTCGCCCAACGGCGACAACAATAAACAGTTTGCCCCATTTAGGGACAACCACGCGCTACGATAGTTATGCTTGCCATCCAATTGTGATTCTGTGATTGAGTTTGTGGCGATGTGGTACACGTACATGAGCGGTCGCTCATCGGCGTACTCATCTGAAAAATATGTGGAGATGTTTAGCGATACCACATATTGCGGGAATACTGGATTCTTTGGCATTTTGTTGCTCCTCTTGTGTTTTTACCATTTCACGTTATTAGGCTTTGATAATCTATTTATCGGGAGTAATTAATTCGTCTAAATGTACTTGCCAATAATGTGTTCTAGCAGTATATCAAGACGCGTTGCCGATGTTACATACTTGAATTCGTCAAACCCCAGCGCTTGCTCAAATATAAACAGATTCCCCTTTCGATAAAGTTTATACATATCGGCGCTTTCGTTGTACTTGCTGGTTGTCAGCCAGCAAGTCTCTCCGTTTTCGCTAAGCCTGCGGGTAATCTCCGCCTGCATCTCTTCGTTGTTCATACCAGCCAGTGGGGTCTTACAAAAAAAGGACGCATCCCTTTAATGTCGGGAGCAAAGTGCAAGCAGTTATCTTCGTCTGACCAAACCATTCTGCCTTTAGCGCCGGGTCTAAGCACATGACCCTGTGTCTCTATCTCGGCACCGAGGAGGGCAGACTGTCCCACGCGCAACACCGGCTGAATCCTTAGCACCCACGCCTTTGAACGTGAATTGCCTGCGCCGAAGCGCCGTTGCCAGTCAAGCCAGAAAATTTCCTCTGCGTAAAAGCCCTCTGCGCGGAGGGACTTTGGCGATATGTCACAAACGTACTCTTCTGAGATAGAGGTTATAACGACCATCCCAACGGCTGGCGTTCCGCTCCGCAAAGAAAAGTTATATTTTGAGCCTATTTTCCATTTCGTGCGACTAGATGCCTCTAGGAAAACGCGATTGCCATCAAACGCCTCCCCTATTTTACTTATCTGCCGTGCTTCCGTTTTTATGCCACTGTACAGTGCGTGCGGTGTGCCTTCATCAAATATCAGCATTCTAGGGCTTCTCCTTTGTCTTCTGTATCCAATCCTTCGTGAACGGGTAACTCCGCCATCCTGAAACTCTCCACCGTAGACCACGTTATCCCACAGGAGCAACGGTATCTGATAGTGTTAAATTCCACGTTTCTCACGCGCTCAGCGCCAACGCGCTCTGACACAATATCGTCGGCAGACTTGCATTTTGGACACTGGAGACGACTTCTTAAGGCGTTCCATTCTGTCTCCTCTGTGTTTATCGGATTGCCGTGTCGCATAACCACAGGCGAGGGACTCTCTGCCTCTTCGGGTGCGGTCACTAGGTCATTGATTGCGTCAGAAATAGCAAAGGTGCAGAAGTGCGATGCCCTCGCAGTACCAGTAACCAGCATGGGTGTTCCCATAAGATGAACAGTCCATACCCAGCTACCTATGCCAACGCGGTACATGGTGCAATGAAATTTCTGCCCATGCCGTTCATCGTAACTCCCACGAATTTCTTGTGGCTTATTGCTCATCGGTTTCCTCGATCCCCCACTGGACGGCAGTCACTCGTATTACATGCCATTCCAGCCCTCCTGAAACAAGGATCATATCCCCATCCTCATCCGTATAGTACGCCTCTACGGGTATCCAACCGCCATTGTGCAAAAACTTGATTGGGACATAGCGCAGTGCCTTTGTGTCATCCATTTGTGTGTCTCCTTTAAGATTCGTGGGCGCTAAATAAGACCGTGAGGCGGTCGTTGCCATTGGTAACTTCGCAATCATAAATTCCCCCTCTTGCTAAGAGTAACCCCGCCATAATGTCTATCGCCTTGTGCGGGTCGGCGTAAAAAACCTCTGCGAGTTTCACAAAATCGGCAATTAGGACTTTCTGCTGATCTTCATCCGATTCGGGGTACTCGGTGCGAGCCATATAGTCCTTGCCGTTGATTAGTGCGATTAATTGCAGTTCCATTTGTGTGTCTCCTTCTAAAATTCATAAATAATATGATACCACAGAATATGCTATTAACGCGGGGCAATTTGGGGTTTTCGGACATCGCGTGCGAAAGCGCTTAATAGATAGAATAGGGAATGGCAAAAAGTGAGCCTACCCCCTATATAGTCCTCTGCAATTGTGCAGGGGCTTTAGTTTTTTCACGCCTGAGGAGGCAAATACACCATGAAGAAAATCATCATCGCAATAGTGTTCGCATTCGTGTTCGCATTCGTGTTCGTAGCTGGGAACGTAGAAGCAGAAGAACGGGATTGCACCCCGTATGAGTACATGTTTTCGGTAGTGTTCCCATGTGGGAACAACGTGAATGGGGTTTTCACACAACCCCTTGGGGGTCGGTCGGCAATAGCCCGTGCTATTGCACGCAAGGCGATTATTATCAATCGCCCAACCGTGCGTCCAACGGTGCAAGTCCCCTCGCCAGAGGTGTTTCAATTAAGACAAACGGTCATTATACGGTTGTTTTCCGTGGAAACACGGAATCAATCGGGCATGGGTGGCAATTAATCATATTTTGTGCCTTAAGGAGGCAAGCAATGAAAAAATCAAAAGATTTTGATTTATATCAGGGGGGACTCCCCTCTGAGATAACACCCGCAATGGTGCGGGTGTTTGGCGGGGGCATGAGAAATCGCGTCCCCGAATTTGTTGCATTAGTTAAAAGGGGCAGTTGGGACAGCCCCTTCACAGTAACAATCAATGGAAGGAAGTTTAATTTAGAGTGCGTACACGTCCTCTCGTCCATGGACGAGGACAGTGTGTACGCCGACATGCGTGGGTACATGTTAGACGGGGAATTGTTGTTTGTCTTCTCCAAGGGGACATTCATCAAGCCCAACGACAGTCATAAGGTAGCCGAGCGCTACCTTGTGAAGATTCTGGGGGGTTAGCCCCCCCGTTGTATACGCCGAATAATGGCGTATGTTATAGGGTCTATGGCACGTATGGTGATACATATACCAAACGGTAGCCATAGGCGACAATTCCGACGGAAGCAAAACCACCCCTCGTAGAGAGTGTCGGTCTGCTTGTCATAGTATGTAAGTACACGCCATTTGCGTGGCAGGTGCTTCATAAATTTCATGGTTTCTCCTTGTGGCAATCATACCACAAGGATAGCGCGTTAGCGCTTACTTAGCCGTAGGAGGCTATAGTTATGAATAAGTACACAGCACACAGTTGGGGGGATGCACTAATCCCCGCAACAAGAATCATATTAGGCGGTGACGAATTCGTCATCGTAGGCGAAGTTGAGGAAAAAGCCGAAGGGTTTGTTGACCTATTACGGTCATCTGACCTTGAGGCAAAGACCGTGCTTGCGCTATGTCGCAAGCATAAGGTGGATGTGTATATCCACGATGGATCGATGGTCGTTGTCTGGCGACCGGGTAAATTTGGTGTCCCCATGATAGGTGACATCATTCACGTAGGAGAAGCAAATCCCCTGAAATGGGGAAAGTACATTGGACGGTTGTTCAACAACGTAGACCACGTTGTTGAAAACGTAGGCATCCAGTTCATGGAACTGGATATGGCGCTTAACGATGGTGGTGGCATCGTCTCGCGCTCCTTCCTCCAACGCACATTCGGAGAAGAGTATCCACAATCCGTGTACTACACCTATTTAGGTGTAGGAGGGCTAACCAAAGGTCTCGCCGTGATAGGCGACACCTTTGGGTCTGACTTATTGATACCATCAGACACCAAGTCCGTGTCTGTGATGGGCATGGACGGGGTAATAGCTGTGTCCGCAGGACATAGCCACACCCAAGTTGAAATAGACAATCAGTCTATGCAAAACATAGACTCTATCAAGCCAATGCTCACAAGCTGGCTAATTAGCCAGTTTGGGAAGCTAAAAGAAACGGTGAGGGGGGCAATACCGTCATGGATGGAAGGCGCTAATGTACCTTCCATGCGGCGCAAGTTTGCACGCACGCTAGGTGCGGGGATTACAGAGGATGCGATAATTCGTATCAAGGTACCATTGCTACGGGCGTACTATCGCCCTAGCGAGGAGCTAATTGGTGATGAGGTACGTATCACCATCAGCGACAGTATGTATAAAGGGCATCCTGCCCTAATACTGCTAGAATTCAGCGTGGCACGGGCGAAAGAAAACCTCGCCACTATGGGTGGTGGCGACTATGATGACCCTATCATCATAGACGCAGATGAGGCGGGGCAAGTAGTGTATTGGCGTCAACCCAATACGCCCGGTGAGTTTATGGTGGGTCAGCTAGTAGGCACACTAGACAAACGTTACACACATGAACACGTGTGGGACGCAAAAGGGGTCGCTAACCCAGCGACCATCATAAAAACAATCATAGATGGCAAAGTAATGCCATCGTCACTGGCGGAGGCGTACAAGATAGCCTCTGAAAGTAAGGGAATGATTGGGGGCGTGGTCAACACCATCGCCCTGTTGAAAGACATCATGGGGAGATTCCCCAAAACAATGCCCTCACTCGAAGGCATTATTGCAGTTCAAAATAAGGGCGCGGGGCAGTTCTCGCGGGAACTGCACAGATGGATGTATGAAACGAATGGTTTCATACGGACTCATTCGGAATTTATCTCAGAGTTTTTCTGGGGTAAGTACAGCGAAGAAAACAAGGGCGAGTGGAAGCCCTCAGACAGGGGCATTATATCCTCATTTGAGGATGTACTGCTGGCACTAGCCCGCAAATTGCTGGCTGAGTTTTTGGCGTGGGTAGAGCGGAGCGTTGTTCCGTTTGACCTTCCCCCACGCAAGTGGGTGGAGCAAGCGCCCCACGTGGAAAACAAAGGGTTGATTGGGAGACTCTACGGAGAACTCCTGAAAGAGGCGCAGAACAAAGGGCAAATCCAACGTAAAATCGCCGAATTTCGTGTGGAAATACAACAAGAGTTGCGCGTGTTTGAAAACATGCCACGCTTGGAGGAGAGACTGGAGCAACATACAGTCTTGTCCCTCTTTGAGGGAAACTCAGGGTGGACTGCAACGTCCACCGCACGCGAATTTGGCGTGGGGCAGATAGTTAAGGTGGGGTACAACGCTACCCCATACAATTGGGGCAACCGCGACTTTGCGGTTACGGTGAAGTTCTTTGCCCACAATTGGGCAATCTCAGAAAACAAGCTAGTGTTGAAAAAACCGTCAGAGGTGACGGATGTGGAGAAATCCACAATACTGTCGCAGTATGTGGAAATGGCGAAGAAGAACGTTTGGGTAGAAGAAACCCTGACGTTCAAAAACGGCATGGTGTTTTGGCAAGGGAACTGCGTGGGTCTGGCAACAGTACCCGATGGAATGTACGAAGGACGTGTGTCCTTCATGCACTACTTTGAGTTCCGCGACACTGCGTGGGTTGTTGTGACCCCCATTGTCGCAACCGCAATCGTCCCAGCAGGCTTCTGGGACGAAGCGTACAAGGTAGTAGAAGAGGCGAAAGCAGATATAGACTGGATGATTGAGGCAGAACGTGAGTTTGCACCAATTATAACAGTCAAAAATAAGTGTGCTACCGCCACTTATATGGGTCTTTTGTTCAAATTCAAAGCGCGTACCAACGCAGAGGCAGAGGCGAAAGCCCACGCGTTCTTTGAATAGATAAGGCGAAACGCGGGCATTAAAACCCGCGTCTGAGGGTATAATCCCTCACTGATGAGCCTAAGAAAGGAGTTTGAATAAATGGTAACTCACTGCCGTACTATGCTGATCGCCCTACGGGTATTCGGCTTGCGTCCCTATATACGTGCATACGTGCATGGGGATGCGGTTATATCGGCTACTGCAGTGATTGCATGGTCAGGGCGTTGGGCAAGGGTGTGTGTTGGACTTATTCCGATTGCCCGTTGGCGCTTACGCGCATTTTATGCGATAGTTGGCGTTATTCCTCACCACAAAAGTTAGGTGAGAAGCGTTAACACATCGGTGCATCTAGCATAACCGCGACTAGAGGCATCTATACAGTAATACCGCGTGGTTAAACGTTAGGTGCAGTGCCAACCGCCAAGGTTGGTGGCGTGTCTCTATGGGGCTATAAACGCTGATTAGAGGTGTCCTGCCCGCAACACAGTGGGTCTTCCACTGTTGGCACTGCACCTAACGGCACTACCTTGATAAAGATTATTATAAGGACAAAAATCACATGATTAAATACATCGCAGTGTTCTTTGCAAAGAACACGAATATCCACCACCGGGAATGTCGAAACATCGAAATCGCAGAGGAATTCTGCGAGTCATGGAACGCACAAGGGACGGTGTATTCGTCCCACGTGGTAACAACGCCCCCCATGACGTACTGGGACGAAATTGCTAAGGAACTACCCCTGTCCACCGAGGTAACGTGGATTGCCTACAACCCAGATGAACTCTTCGGGGATTCGTCCGAAGATTTATCGGATGGCGAATCAGACAATCATGTATACGATTCGGAAACTGGGTCACGGGACGGGGAACACACCCTTGCCCATCGCCCGCCATTGCGTATCATAAAAATCCTCCGCAAACCCGCACCATTGCGGGTAACACGGAAGGCACGCGAGGATGTTGTGTGGTGTGAAATCATGCAAACCCCGCCACCCCCAGTTACCAGCCGTATCGAACAAATTGTGTGGTATTTCACCACACAACACCGCACCTCTAATACGCCCAACATGCACGAGTACGACCGTGCATTGGACGCAAGGACGGCACGCGAATCATATCGCCTAAACGGGGCGGTAGTATCGCAAGTAAAATATAAAATAGTAGAGGGGATTGACTACCACAGTCAAGTCCCCTCAGTAGAAACGCTTGTGTGGCACTTCACCACACAAAAAAACGGGTGGGACAGCCCGTCCCGCCACGAGTACGACAATGAGAAAGACGCAGTAGAGGCGCACGGCGCTTTTACCGCGTGTGGTGCTATCGTGGGACTAATCAAGTCGTCACCCGTTGTTGTGGTGGACGAGTTTGATGACAGCGTGTCACCAGCACCACACGTGTATACCCAGCCAAAAACATGGATATTCACGTCATCAAGTGGCTCGATTGAACGCAGTAAGCACCTGTGCAAAAGCCGTGATGCGCTGGAAGCATCGCGGTCACGGATGATGGCGGCAGGGTACTCGGTATCGGAAATCACCGAAATGGTGAGCATCCCCGCCAGAAACCTGCCCATTGTGAAAGTATTCCCGGCAAATAGTCGGAAATTCTTCGCAATCCCAATGAATAGAAGAATCAAACTTGCGCGTCAACGCAAGTATTTGGGATTCTAGCCCCCGTTCTAAGGGGCTGGTGCGTTAATTTTACGCGCCAGCCCAATTATTAAAACCCCGGTCGCCTTAATTAAGCGACAAAAACACGGGGCTTGTCTCACCGTGTACCTGTTTGGGTACACGGAGTCTTAATTAATCGAAGGGATAGCAAATGGACGATAATGCCTATGAGCGTGACACAAAAAAATCGGCGCACTTAGCGCCGAAGGATTACGCAAAAAGCGTCCTAACGGACATTTTAGACGATATGCGGAAAGAACGCGCCCGCATGTCAAAAAAAGATCGCATAAACCGCGACCATTTCTTGAAAAGCACCGATGTAAGCGCCGAATGAGCGTCTTCACATCGGCAGTATTATCCATAGGTGGCTTTATTGCCATTTTTTGGTTGGGCTATGACGCTCAGACAATAACCCTATTTGCGGTAAGTATCGCTTGTTTCGGTATCACTTCGTTGTTTTTGGAAATTATAAACAGTAAGGGTAACAAATCATGAAGAAATTCCTAGTAAGACTGCTAATCGCACTGCTAATCGCCATCGGCGGAATCGCTACACAACAAGACAACAAAACCGTATTAAACGGTCAGGTGTTCCCGACAATCATGTCACCAGCATGGGCTGGCGATTAGTCGTTATATCCCATATTATCCCAAGTTATACCAAGTTATCACACATGTTTGTTTTTACAACAACATGTGTGATACAATATTGATAGTCAAACAATAGACCTTATGGGGCGGAAGGATACACATATCATGGACAATTTTAAAGTAGGAAAAATGTCAGGCGCGTTCTCAGAAGGATGCTTGGTAGAGGCAATCGCCTTTGTCAATCCATCGGCAGTCGTCGCCCCAGATGCCCGCACTGTCACCATTGACGGGAATTCCCCCAATGTAGTGGGAACATATAACTCCCCACCCTTCACATGGGGGGACGATATGGATGCGGTTGCGGAGGCGATTCAATTCGCCAACCCAGCGGCAATCGTGACATTTGACCACGACTGTATTAAAGTCGTGTGTCTCGCAACAGGGTGCTAGGCTAACCCCTTAGCACCAATAGTAGCCCATTATGGGGCAAGGCAGGGTAGCCAAATGTAAAACAGCCAACAGGGGCAATGTGCCAATAGGCGCTAAGCCCCCACCAACACGGTTTATCCAAAATTGCCCCTCGTGGGCAGAAAGGCACAAAATGGGGAACATTCCCTTTGGCATAATTAAAAGCACACTAGACGAATTGGAGTACAACAAGACGTACTACCAACAAAAATGCCAATTGCTCACAATGGAAGGATCATTATCGATCCTTGCGAAAGAAATAAAAAAAACACTTGATATGCGTGCTGGCGGGAGTGTCCCAGTCGGGAAAATCAAAAGAGTGCTGGTGGAACACTGGTACTATGTCAGCGAAATAGCGCCCCGCCACGCGAAAGCGTTAGAGTATCTCGGCGAAAAGCGTGGACACACGCGTGATGTGATTCTCCATCACGCACGGTACGGTGATTACTTCACCGAAATGCAAGGACACCTTGCCAAGCACGATGAGCGGGTGTCGCAAAAACCATGAGTATATTTGACTTGCTCATGAAAAAAACCCATATCGCAAACCAGATAAAGTCACTGGAAAGCGATATGGGAAAAGAAAACCTAGCGGGACAGAAGCACGGGTGGGAGTTTACCACCCGCAAGCCGATAACCGACGACGAATTCGAGACGCTCATAGAGGCGTATGTCGGCGGACTAGTGGGTACGCTGAAAGGAAAGCAACACGTTTATCGAATATACCCAAGAACGGGTATAATCGATATGGTAAAGATAATGCACCAAATCCCAGTGGAACTGTTCTTCCAAAAGGTGAAGGGCAGAGGGAACGATGAGTTTACAAAGCGACACGAACTCTTTACGGAAAAGGTAGAACTCCACACCCAGAAATGGGACGTGGAGCAAGCAATCCTTAAAGAGTGGGAACTCATCGTTTCGCACATCGCGGGCGAAGAACAGTACGGAAAAGAAACCCAAGAATGGGTGGCACAGAACGAAATACTCGTCACACCCTGTCCATTCGTGGGCAAGGACTAATCCAAACCCGATAGCGTTGCACTATGGACGCTATCGGTATATAATTACGGACAGGCTTGATCCCCTGCCGACAGCGTACAATGTAGATGGTTGCCTCCTAGCGTCTACATTATGCGTTGTCGGGAGTGGATGAGGTTGCACATGAAAGCCCGTGCGCGGTGGTTTTTGAGTAAGCCATCCCAGTGACGGATAGAGGCATCTAGTTATTATTCCACCCCCTCTTATTTCTGACATAGGGGAATTGCCGTTTATGATAAATAAACGGCGCTACGCCCCTATGGTGAAGAAATAGAGGCAGTGTGCAAGTGGTACGCGATTCAATACCGCATTGTCTAATTTATCCAAAAACAAGGAAGGGAACTTATGAAACAATACCAGCTCGTTGCAGTGACGGAACGTAAAGGCACAAACAACATGGGATACCCCATGTGGGAACAGCTTGAAAAAGAGGTGTTGGCAGAAGCTGACACCTTAGATATTCTGATGAAAGAGCGCACGGTACTGGAAATTTACGCAACCCCGTCAACCCTGCCCGGATTCGTAAATTGGGAAGAAGATGTGATCAAAGGGGTTGAGTCTAAAACCGGGGCATACACAATCTCTCACCGCGAATTACCCGATGGAACAACCTTGACAATCAAAGCGTTTCGGGCAAAGGGGTCGAATTAGACCCCTTTAACAAGAAAGGTTTTTCAGTGGTTAAAAATCAATATAGGTTGTTCAGTAAATGTGAGGTGGATGAGGAGCAACCACACGGGTATGTACCAGCCGATATTCCGCCCCCAATGGCGTGTTCGGAGTCTATGTGCATTGAAGAAATTATGACCATGCCCATGGTCAAGGCACTATACGAAAACCCGCCTAAAAACGGGTACATAAACCCCGCCGACATGATAATCCCCATGGCAGAGCGCTTTGGGAGAGAAAACATAGCGCGTGGAAAAGTGGGAGGGTTGATACACACCATCTATGTAAAGCTGGTCACTGACCCGCCCCCCGCTAACAGTCTTGTCCGCCCTGACCAAGACGGGGACATCGTAGAAGACTACCTCGAAATAGACGAATACGGCAATGCCCAGATAGACTGGACTAACCGTGGGAACTTTGACGAGGATGATTACGGCAATGTCATGTTGCTACTGCCGTGATTCGGTGATAAACTGTAAGTCTCCCTGCAATTAGCAGGGATATGGGGCAAAAGGCTCAATGGTGAGCCATCTGGTTGTAGCCCAGACGCGAAAGCATGGCAGGTTCGATCCCTGTTTGCCCCACACACCAAAAGGTTTCTCATAATTTCCTGATGGTGGATGAACGTAATCCCTCGATGTATATCGGGGGATTTTTAATTCCTGCTAACGCAGTGTTTTAATGAGTCCCACTGTGCATTGGGTACGGTGGCTTAGCACGGCGCTCTTGAAGGAGGGCATGTATAAAATGAAAACATCAGACAATAATAACGTAATGCTAGTCTTCCCACTCAAGTTGGCGATAATGTTGTCAATCCTGTTTGTGATGGTGGCGGGCGATACCGCAGAACACATCGGAACACAATTCTTTGTTTTTATTGGAACGTTCAACACTAGTAACCATGTACGTATTCTGGGAGGAATAATTTTCCTAACAGGCACGTATTTTTTCGGTGATAATGTGGTGGGAATTGCAAAGTGGGTTTTCTCAAAAGTCAAAGCACTGTTGCAAACACTGTTGCAAGCACTGTCGCAACAAGCACAAGCCCCAGTGAAAAACAACAACAGCAACAAGTAAGACATTCCCTGTGGACAACCCCAATCACGGTTGTTCGCGTGGAGTGCCTGACCCGTCAAGGAAGGGCTTCTCACCCATGTCACAGGGTGGCGTTAGCTTGTCAGTTCAATCGTTGAGCCGAACTGTCGTGACAAAAAGAGTCTATACAAAAGCCGAGATAGACACGGCGAAGTTTGGGTGTACCTTACAAACACCCGCAAATAATCTTATTTAAGGGGTGTTCTTTGCCCCTAAATTAGATTTATGTATCACACGCTAGGGACGCGAAATTAAACGTTTTAAGATCCTAGACGTGTCTATGCTTACTGCCGTTAGGCATTGCCCTACGGCAGTTTATTTTCGGATATAAAACACTCGGCATGTTGTATTTCAAACGCGGGTGTATAATTATCAGTACCCACATTGTGTGGGTATTTAACAAAGTCCCTGAAGGGCAAAGGAAAAAAAGTATGTCGCAAACAAAGTTTAAAAGCATCAAATTCACAACGGTATCCGGAACGATTAAGGTAGTTAAAATCGTTAACTACACCAACAAGCAAGGCGAGCCTGCTCAATTCCTAGAATTCTCGCTGGTCGTAGAATACAATTCTAAAAAAGGCGAGGACGGCAAGTGGGAACCCCAAAGTGTGGAATGGATCTCGGTGGTATCACCAGCCACCGAATTCAACAAAAAATACCACCGCCGCGGTGCAATTGTAAGTGTGAGTGGTGTTGAAGAACACCGCACTTACCTGAAAAAAGACGGAACGCCCGGCGTGAACGTCGAAGTAACAAACGCCAACATCGTGATCTTGATGAACGCCAAAGCTGAGGATAACTCTGCGGGCAACGAAGATGCCGATGAAAACGGCAACAGCGATTACAACGATTTTGCCCCACCCAACAACATGGGCGATATTCCGTTCTGATAAATTTTGCCGATAGAGATTCCCCTATGTATGGGGGATCTTTGTCGGCAAAAAAATTTCAACACCCATAAAATGAGGAAGGGAAAAAAATGACACTAAGTCAAATCAAAATTTACACAGGGGTATTCGGAAGCATATCCCTGTTTTGGGAATATGAGGGGATTTACCTCCTCAATGTAAAATCGAAAACGGAGGAATGCACCTTACACACGGTGCATAAATTCACAGAGGCACACATATCCGCTTCAGGAGATGTGATTGTCGGAGGGAAAGACGTACCCCTTTGCAGAGTCAAGAATAACAAAATCGAACTGCTATCAAAAACCGAGACACGAATCTACAGTGACCAAGTTTCTGAATGTCTTGTCCGCAGAAACTTTGGGACAGCCTCGTTATTTAGCAACGGGGAACTAGTCAAAATTCCGTTGTTAACCGGATGTGTCGGTCCCGTCCTGTTCGTACAAGACTTCGTTTATACCACTGGGTTTCTCAGCGACGGTCGGATGGTGGTCGTAAAGATAGACCCACGCGATGCCTTGGTAGTCGGGACTATATATGTTGACGAATACATACCCGCGCCTAAAAATATATGGGCGCAGAGGTACGGGTGTGTGTGGCGCGTTGACAAATTGTTGTTCGTCAATGCGAACAGCGAATTGCCAGTCCCCACCCACGAATCATTCATGGAGATTCGTGGGGACGGAGACCATTTCAAAGTGGTGAGAACTGGAACGGAATGGTTTTCGTGGGGAGACACACTGAAAGACCAAAGGCTGGAATAGATATGGTGTGGACAATCCGATGGGAGTGGGCGCTATGGGATACCCCTATGTGCAAAACACACTCCCCCACCACGAAAATAAAGCACCGCCGAGATGCAACGGCTTGGCTGGTGAAAAACGAAATGATGCCGATTAAAGCAGACTCACTCACGCGCAGTATGTGGGTGAGTGTTAATTCTGGCGCAGAATTTACTGTATCCCACACACTGGTAAACCCAATGGGCAAAAAGGCGGTGCTATTCTGCATCGGCGAATACACCGACACAATGCCAGTTGTTTGAAAAACAATAATCCGTGCTATAATTAAGCAAAGAAAGGGTAAAGCGATGCTATGCGAAAGATGTAAGGAACGGGACGCAATGAATGTCCACCACATCGTGGCGCGTTGCGATGGGGGGGATGATGCTCCCGACAATCTTGTACGCCTCTGCCAACCGTGCCATTTAGTCGTC
>Ga0163149_10005089_pt1 | contig 14001 bp, 18 predicted proteins | sample OliLakLV19MP5G1_FD_148604 | JGI IMG/M metagenome (GOLD analysis project Ga0163149, IMG submission 148604) | Freshwater microbial mat bacterial communities from Lake Vanda, McMurdo Dry Valleys, Antarctica - Oligotrophic Lake LV.19.MP5.G1 | ecosystem: Environmental > Aquatic > Freshwater > Lake >...
ATAAAATCCGAAATCAGCAACGAACTCTCCTGGTATGCTATAGAAACACTTGGTGCAATGCGGCAAAAGGCTGAACCTGCGGTGCATACATTGGTTTGGGCTTTGCAATATGAAGGAGTTGACGGCCCCTTCAAATATGAGGCGCGAAGAGCAGCAGCCCACGCTCTTGCACAAATCGGATCTGGGGCGGAAGACGCACTGCCGCTCCTGAATCAGCTTGTTTCGTCGAGTGATCCGAAAACCAACAGCGTATTACAACAGTCTATAGAATTTATAGAGAATGGTATGAACTGGGGACATAGGTAACATCAATGGGGTCAGTCTACTACATTTAACCTATTTCTCGTGTTCTTTATTTTTTCTAAGGACTGTATTTTGTGAATCTTCATTGCTGTAATCCTGATTTTCACTTAATCTAACATCCGTGAGATTTATATCCTCAACCTACGATCAAGAAAACCGCTTGATCCGTGTGACCACGGCCAACGGCAACAGGAGCGAGTTCAGCTATGACGGCATGAGTCGGAGAGTAGAAACCAGAGAGTATCAAGCAGGCAGCCTGGCTTCGACCACAAGGTATTTGTATGACGGGCTGTTGCCAATTGCTGAACTAGATACATCCAATGCCGTTACCAGAACCATCACCCGCGGCACCGACCTCTCCGGCTCCATGCAGGGAGCTGGCGGGATCGGGGGCATTCTGGCTACCAACGGCAATGAGTATAGCTACGACGGCAACGGCAACGTCAGAGACATCATCTCAGCCAGCGGTCTCAACGTAGCGCATTACGAATACGATCCGTTTGGCAATAAGACCGCCAGCAGTGGCAGCTACTCCTCTCAGCCCTATCAATGGTCCAGCAAAGAGTTCCATCAACCCTGTGGCATGGTTTATTACCTCTATCGGTTCTATAACCCGGTTTTAGGACGTTGGGTCAATCGTGATCCGATTGAGGAAGCAGGTGGAATTAACATGTTTGGGTTTGTCTCCAATAGTCCAGTAAGACTTTTTGATCCATTGGGCTTAGAGGATAAAAGCTCTTGCAGTTCTACAGACCTATTAAGTGGAGATCTAGTGATATTTGGTGGGCCCGGCTTTTCCTTTAGAGTTCTAAGGTATTTCGGAAAATGCAAAAAACCCTGTGTTGTATTACAAATTTGTTTTAGAGCATCAATAGGCATGATGGCTGGAATTGGAGGCTGGACTAATAAATCAATTCTAAAAAATGTTGATGAGACATCTGATACCGAGTCTGGGGTTAATAGTTCTGCTCAAATCGGTCCGATAACCTTACAACGAAATGACGGAGGAATTAATTGCGATGACTCAAGCAGTTCGGGTAAGGGACTCGCGTCTGAACTGGGAATCGGAGCTATTTGGGGTGCAGAAAAATGTATCACTATTTCACAAAGCGGAGAAGGCTGCCAATGATCAGAAAAGTTCCAATACTCATAATCATGTTCATAATTTTTTTATCGACAAGTTTCTCAAATCTAATTCCTAATTTGCTAGTTAAAGAATCACGAGGTCTCGTTTTGCCTGCTATTTCATTCGAACAAGGCGAAAACATTCCAAAAGTAAATATATTATGTTTTATTGGAAATATGGTGTTCGTGTCCATATGTGTGTTGCCGATATTTTATTTTCTTATTTTGATGCACAACGAAGTAAAGTTTTTGCAAGCGAATCATAAGAAAAGAAAGAGTAAAGATGCACTAGACTGAGCATAAGACCAGTGCATGGGGTCAGATAACACAGATAAAACTAAGAGCGAATTATCAACGGGGTCAGCAACCCCGACAAAAGGTCGGGGCGGGCGTGTCCTAAGTTGCAAGAGAAAACTCAGGATTTTTTAATAGTCTATCTCAATTTAATGGGGTCACTCTACTACATTGCACATATTTCTTATGCTCTTTATTTTTTCTAAGGACTGTATTTTATGAATCTTCATTGCTGTAATCCTGATTTTCTTTTAATCTAACATCCGTGAGATTTGCACAAGGAGAAACCATCTTTAAGTTTGAAATGACCAACAAAGCAACTTGGCGATCATTATTGGGACTTAGAGTGATTCGACAGGAGCTTAACAAAATTCCAGGAGTTAATATCCCGCCAATTCCGAGTTTGGATCGCTCCCAAATTTCAATTGGTGGAACCATCACGCAGAACTTCAAATGGCAACAAGGAGTTTGCTGCAAGTGATGAAACCAACAGCATGTTCGCTGATGCTGGCAGGCTGCTGTTCTGTGTTGATCTTGCTTTCGGCCTGTAAGGGAAAACCGATGACAGAAGGAGAACTACTAGGTAAATATGAACTTGCTTCGCCTCACTTTGCTGGGTCTCTTGAATTGAAGTCAGATCACACCTTCCTTCAAAAGTTCGTTCGTGGCGTAAACGAAATCGAAACATCCCGCGGACGATGGGACTACCGGCCTCCTGGAGATGAATCCATCAATCGAGGAACAGTTGGGATTTACGGCGCTATTATCGAATCTAACGGCAATCTATTGCAAAAAGGGCCTGACTTTGTGGTTTCGATGCCAGTGTCAATTAATCGGAACGGTGTGTCACTAAGACTTAACCCAGATGGGGACCATGCCTATTTCAAAAGCTCGACGCGGGAATAGGCGTCATGCGTGTTCTGCGGGGTCAGTCCTCGATTCTTGAGAAATAGGTTCAGGGGAGAGGTGACAGGGGAGAGGGGTCAGCCATTTAATATTGACATAACGAAATAGGCTCATGATAGTCCGGCTTATGCCTAGGCAGGTTCGAATTGAATATGAAGGAGCGTTTTACTATCTGCGGGGTCAGTCCTGAATGGCACTAAGATAAGCCTATGGTCTTCTTGATTTTGAATGACTTAGGCAAGGAAAGGCATCACAAAACGCCCTTATCTTAGTTCCATTCACGAATGACTCCCAAAGTGAACTTGTAGCCGAGGCCTCCGAGCCTCGGTTCTATAATCAAATGTATGCCGTCTCTTTAAAGCGGCAGAATGTGAATATGTTGGAAAGAAGAGGGTGCTTGCGTTGTCAGGCGCCTGGTTTTAGGGTCTTAAGGCCCCCGAATCTAAGAAAGTCTTACAAACAAAAATCATAGGCTGGAAGAATCTGTTAACTTTAAACCATCAGGGATCCCTACCTGTCGGAACTGCCCCCCCAAATGGATCATGGGTTGAGGGAATCTGTTAAATGTTAACGACTGACCCCCAATAACAGACTTTCCAACAGTGCGAGGGCGTCCACACGGTTCTTGATTATGGCAGACGAACTTATAGCAAAAATCGACAGGGCACGAATGCCCGCGATTTTGGATGTCGTAGCAACGCTGACCTCAGACGACTTTTGCATAATCGAGTCTGCACGAGAGGATGAAGTCTTGTTGCGGTGGGCAGATGCGCCCCGTCGCAGCAATTGGCCAGAGGATTTTTCGTTGTCCGTGATACAGGACGGTCTGCTGTTATCAATTCATGCTGGCACTAGAGATCAAAGAGCATCGATCATTGCTCGAATTGAGGCTTATCTATCAAAAACAGCAGATTGTCCTGTGATGTTTGACGATGAGTGAAGTCCCTCGGTTTATTTACCTCAACCCCGATCCGTCCCCCGCAACCCCGCGTGGCTGAGCTTGGAACGCGGGAAAATTAAGGGACAGGTCTTTAGTAGCTAGATGAGCTGCCGAGATGAATATACTGACAAATCTTGAAAAATTGGTTTTCGAGCCGCTGCGATGGGGATTGGGAGCATGGCTGCAGAATCAAGATTACTACGCTGGATAATCCGAGGTGGTCTATTGACGTCAGTCTGCACGACACAGAATTGGTTGATTGCGTCCTTCGAATTATGAAAACGGACCGCTCCGAGAAAGATTGGTTTTGGTGTTGGACGGTAAGCTTCACGCCGAGTGCCATCAACGGGTTCAGTCAATGGGTTCAGGCAATGGTAGAGGGGTCAGCCATTTAATATTGACATAAAGAAATAGGTTCATGATTGTCGGCCTCATGCCGAGGCAGGTTCGAATTGAATATGAAGGAGCGTTTTACTATCTGCGGGGTCAGTCCTGAATGGCACTAAGATAAGCCTATGGTCTTCTTGATTTTGAATGACTTAGGCAAGGAAAGGCATCACAAAACGCCCTTATCTTAGTTCCATTCACGAATGACTCCCAAAGTGAACTTGTAGCCGAGGCCTCCGAGCCTCGGTTCTATAATCAAATGTATGCCGTCTCTTTAAAGCGGCAGAATGTGAATATGTTGGAAAGAAGAGGGTGCTTGCGTTGTCAGGCGCCTAGTTTTAGGGTCTTAAGGCCCCCGAATCTAAAAAAAATCTTGAAAACAAAAATCATGGGCTGGAAGTATCTGTTAAATGTTAACGACTGACCCCCAATAAACGGACTGACCCCCAATAAACGGACGACCAAAACTCCAGAACGACAAATCAAAGGTCAATTACGATGACTGACCGCCAAATTGAAATCAGGAGGCTTGCAGCACTTCCGGCTTACCTTTCAGAGCTTTCAGCACTCACGGGGCTGGCCGTGAGTGCTGATGAGCTACTTTCTGACCAAGAAACTGTGCTGGTTCGAGACAAGCTAAAACTGGTCTCAAAGGGGCAGGTCATTCGTGCTAACATTCCATTCGACGAGCGCACCGGCCACGCATTTTCTGCGATGATCGATCAGCTTTATAGCCTGAACAGTTCGCCGGTTGTTCTGTGGCTTCCGAAGGGGAACGATTGTGGACTATTTGCAATGCCCTCTGTGAAGCACATCAACTTCGGCTTCCCTTTCGACTTAAATCCCGAAGGCATTTTAGTGGTCGCCACGAGGGACGGCCTTGATCGCCTACTTCTGGATTTTAGCGATGAGGGCGACGGAAATCGGTCGCTCGAAATTGAGCTTCTTGGCCTGCATTGGTCAATGGCAACGCCCCCAACTCCCGATTCGTAGCGTCAAGCTCCGCACCCCGCGTGGCTGAGCTGGTAGGTTTGGCAGTGGGGGAACGTCTGGCGTGTTGGCGGAGCGCATTGGCCCGCTCCCAAACCCAGACGCTGTAGCCAACGCCCCCCGCCTCGGCTCGGTCACGTCCGGTGTGCCGGTGGAGGTCCATCGCTCGCCTCGCAAAGTCATGCTACTTCGTCGCTCTCCGCACCGCCTGCGCCCCGTGGCTGCGGGTGCTCGAGGAGGAGAGGGGTCAGCCATTTAATATTGACATAACGAAATAGGCTCATGATAGTCGGGCCTATGCCTAGGCAGGTTCGAATTGAATTTGAAGGAGCGTTTTACCATGTGATGGAGTCAGTCTAGTACATTTAACATATTTCTCGTGTTATATAGATTTGTTGGGGCCTGGTTTAGTTAGGTTTAGTGGCTGGAGGAGAAGTTTTTATCGAGAAGGTGGGAGACTTACTCAAAGGCAAGAAGCGTGAAATGGGTCAGAGTGAAGCTGGAAGTTTGGCAGTGAAGAGTCGTTCGGTTCCTGCGGAGAAAGTTCGCCGAAGAAAAGGATAAGCGACTACGCATTTGACTATTAGTTCGACTATTAGGGGAGAAGTAAGTAGCCTTAGCCAAACAAAATAGGCGATCAAAGCAATGCTGAAATCGAGCAAACAATAAGAGAGTCGATGAACAATGCGAAAACAATAAAGCATCTAACTAAAAACTTAGCCAATGAAGGAAAGTGTCAATTGTAGTAGACTGACCCCATTTATAGAGTTTTCTAAGAAGTCAGGCGGCAGGTTGGTCAAGTTCTGGGTTTAGCGTGGTAACAAGAAACGGTTCTTCTGATACAACCATGAGTTCTGATTTTGGTAGTTCAGACATATGGGCATTTGGTTATGCTGGGCACGGCTCTCTGTCGGCATTGAATCCGAGCAATTCTGCTGGAAGTGCCGGACTCATTGCCGGGAAATACACAAATTATGACATACGTTTTATGCTCTTACTGGGCTGTGAAACCTTGAAGCAAGATCCTCTATCTTGGAGGAAATTCCAGGGTACAAGTTATAATGATTGGGAAACCAATGTTTCCAAAGATTGCGTTGTAATAGGTTTTGTTGCTTCTCCGACCTATATTAGTCCTGGCCCCATAACGATCACTCCGGGAGTGCGCTAAATGAAGCGCGCGAATTATTTTAAGTTTTTTGTGAGTACAGTGGGACCAATAGTGGCAATGATGATGGTGCCTGCTTTTGCGGTTCCTTTAGGGCCTTACGCCCATTTTGGGATAGGGGGAATTTTGGTTTCATTATTGGGTAGCGGATCGGCACTCGCTGGCTTTTATTTTATGAAATCAACGCGAGGCTTTTGGAAAATTACCTCCATAGCCTCGGTTGTTATAATGCTGGCTCTCTTGTGCTATACGATGTGGACGTATCTACATTTTTTAATGCGTGATTGATGCTGTTGTAGAATTACCGTGCGGGGGATTTGGGGTCGTGTCTAAGCGGGCTGTTGCCCGAATACTGCATTTTGTGGGAGCCATTGGGGTCGCGTCTCAACATTCAACATCTATCATTGAGGTCAGTCTAGAATGGCACTTTGATAAGGGGGCTTTAGTATGCGTTTCCTTGCCTAAGTCATTCAAAATCAAAGAGACTACAGGCTTATCTTAATGCCATTCGGGACAGTCACTAAAAAATACCACAATTACAGATGTTAGTGCCTGAAAGCTGAAAACTTATAGAGGAACGCTGTATCTTGAAAAAAAATCGAGTTTTACTGTCAATTTTCGGGAATTGATCCTGAGAACATAATTAATAACGAACGCCCCGTTGCTCCCGTTGCCAGCCAAATGATACAACAGCTATGGCTATTGTTTTTACAATTTTTCAAGTAGTTTATCTTTAAAGGTTTTTATTTCTGAATCAAACGAAGGATCGTAGGGCACTTCTTTATCCAAGTTGTATTCGATTGCAACGTTCTTCAATTTAAATGTCAAAATTTCCAAATGCTCTAACAGATTCTTTGTTAAATCTGCAATTAGAACCCTATTTTTCAAACCTTCGTTTTGAGACACTGTATTTTCCCAAGTTTGAAATTTCGCCGCAATTTCTTTGTAATCCTTTTCTAATATTACCGAATCGTAGAGCGACAAAACATCTTTGGAGGTGATAAGCTCATTATTTTGTTTATGGCCTGTTTGAGAGGAGGTGCCTTTAAATGATACGAGTACCATTGTTAGAAGGTCCAATTTGACAGACTCCTCCTTTTGATTTTCAATAGTTTGAATTATGGATTCATACAGTTTCAACGTATTTCTCTGCTTCGCAGCAATAATTGCTCGATGCAATTCGGGTTTGGCCTTCAGCAAATTTGTGAAACCTTTTCTACAAGAAAACCTGATCGAGGCTACAAAATTCTTATAATTCTGACTATCCTGCTGAACTAAAAGTTCTTTGGGCAGAGCTGCGAAGGAACTTTTTTGTAAGGAAGTAAATGTTTCTACATCTAATTTTAGAAATTCATTAAGAATAACAGCAATTTCTTCAATGTCTGTTGAGTTTAATTCTTTTTGGAGTGCTGGCACAGAAAACAATTCATTTGCGAACTTTAAAATTCTCATTGTCCATATGCGGGCAATATCCATCGAAATAAATTTGGTGAAACCGATTTTCAACATAGATCGTATGTAGAGCAATCTTATATCCACGCTGCGTCTTTCTAAGCCTTTGATTTCATAATCATGATAATCCATACTAGATAAATTTCTAAAATCTGGTGGGGCCGTTATAGAAAGTAGCATGGGTAATGCGGGGAACTCCTCAATCTTTTCGACTTCATACTTACTAGTATTATTGTCAAAATAAAACCTGAGAATTTTATGCCAATATTGAGCTGATTTCGGCACTTGGGATGGTTCCAAGGCAAGATTTGCGTCCCAATTAGTTTCTAGCTCTGAGAAGTATTGTAATATGTCGACATATAATTGTTTATTTGGACCTTCAGTCTGACTTTGTACTTTCAGTCTTTCTTTGTTGCGGATAATTACTTCAGCGGCTCCTGGCGGCAAAGCAAGTGCCGAACCCAATGACGACAACGTTATAACAGCTATCAGAAGTGTTTTTAGCATAATCATAGTGAACGCCTTTATCAACGGGATCAATCGCCGACTTTTGACAACTTTCTAAGACGCAATTTTTTTTCTCCCAGAACCTAATCATTTATTTAACCGGGCTTCCATGCTTTTGGCAATCTGCAAAATACTCCTTCCATCCTGATATTACCGCTCCCAAGCAGGTTAAACCAAGGATGAGTAGAAATAGCTGAAAGAATCTGGGATTGTGAGCTCGTTAAATTAAACCTGCCGCGAGCTCCCTTCTTTTACAAACCACGGCTCATCGCTCCACTACTTTCGAAAGGAGATATTTAATGCGATTTTTCCCGCCGTTCTTGTTTGGGCTGATGTTTTTGAGCGAACTATGCGGGGCTATTGGCTGTTTGTTGTTGGCTGGCTGTTTCCAGATGGTCCTTAGCGACTTTTTCGATGTCACTGATACTGGAAACTTGTTGCATGAGGCTGCGGAGTTGGCGTCCGGCGGGCATGCCGCGTGAATAGGCCATGAGTCGCGCGCGGAGGGAATGCATGACGGGGCCTTCGACGCCGCGCCAGGCAACTTCCTGACGGCAATGGTCAATGATCTGGCTCCATCGGACTTCGAGGGAAGGGGGGGGCAGGATTTCGCCGGTCTTCAGGTAATGTTTGATCTGGGCGAAGATCCAGGGTCCGGACATGGCAGCACGTCCGATCATCACCCCGGCTATTTTACTGGTTTGGCGATGTCTTAGGACATCTTCAACGCAATCAATATCTCCGTTTCCTATCACCGGAATCGAGACGGCTTCGGCTACTTCGGCAATGCGGTCCCAATTGGCTTCACCGGAGTAACCTTGTTCCTTGGTGCGACCATGGACGGCCAGGGCCTGGACGCCGACGTCCTCCAGGATCTTGGCGGTCTGACAGGCGTTGATGGTGGTCTCGCTCCAGCCGAGACGGATCTTGGCGGTGACGGGAACGGGCGAAGCCTTGACCACTGCGAGGGCTACTTTTTCGAGAAGGGGACAGTCCTTCAACAGGGCGGAACCGCCGTTCTTGGAAACGACCTTGTTGACGGGGCAGCCGAAGTTGAGATCGATGAAGTCCGGACGCACCCAGTCCACGACGTGTTTGGCCGCTTCGGCCAGGTGTTCGGGGTCGGCTCCGAAAAGTTGGACGCCGACGGGCCGTTCTTTTTCGCTGAATTCAAGGTATTCCTTGGTGCGTTTGTTTTTGTGCAGGATGCCATCGGCGGAAACGAATTCGGTGACCAGGACATCGGCCCCGTGTTTTTTGCAGATCTGGCGGAACACGGTGTTGCTGACCCCGGCCATGGGGGCGAGGTAGAGCGGGAATTGGTTTTTGAACCAAGGGAGCATTTATTATGTCTAGCAGGGGAATCGGGTTCTGTCGAATGTGGCAAATGAAGGCAATATAAGATGGCTGCGCGGTGGCCTTTGAACCCTTCCTTCATGAGATTTTCAGCAGAGCGCCTAATTTGTAAAAGCTGTTCGACCCGGGTATTTAGGATTGGTGAATATAGGCCTTCCTATTAATTTGAAAGTTAGACCCAGTCCCCTTTTGCCCGGATGGCCGCAAGCACGAAGGATGATCGACCCCGGAAGGGAAGAAAACGTTGGCTGTGGCTTGCCGCAGGCTTCCTGCTATTTCTGGTGATGGGACCCGGTGTTGTCTTTCTTGACCAGCATTCAAAAAATCCCGCTCAAAAACTTTCCTCATTTCCTGCCTCGACCTACTTTCCCGACCATCGGGACTTGGCCGGATTCAGCTTCAAGGTCGTCCTTCGGGTCGAAGCGGATCTGGGTTGGCAGGAAGGCGTGGGTTGGTTGATTGATTGATGGCATTTATCCCCGAGAGCGATCGGCGTCCGATTGCGGCTCTGGCCCTGCCGGACTGGCTGAACTGGGTTTGCCGGCCATTTATTACGGCCTACTGGTGTTGAAGTGGTTTCCTCAAGACACTGGAGTCCTTTCGGCACTATCAAATTGTCCGCGCATCCACGGAAACCGTTTTGAATGTCTATCCGGTTTATCTTTTGGTTCAGGCCGTTCATTAGCTGCTCTATCTGTCTATGGCTTGTTTATTTGTGCGGAGCAAACGGATAGCGTCCGGATCATCGTAATAAAAACAAAAGGCGCGAACCCGGAGGTTCGCGCCTTACTGTTGCCAAAGAGGAACTCATTTCCTGGCAGCGTAAGCGGCTCCATTGAAAGAGGCTGCTTTGGAGGCGACAGTGTTGCGGACGGAGGTCGAGGTGTCCATGCCGGCGATGAAGGTGGCCCATTCCTGGGAATTGTTGCCTTTAAGCCAGATGGGTTTCCATGTCATATTGTCTACTCCGTAATAGCGTCCGCGTGCATCCTTGAAGACGACCACGGCGTGGGCGCCCTGTCCGCCGGAAATGCCGCTGAGGTGGCTCCAGTCAAAACTGACGCGGTAGGCTTCAACGCCGGAGGCGTTCATTTTTGCAAAAAGGGCGTCTGCATATTTGGCGCACTCGCCAATCTGGTTTTTACCGGGAATGGAGCGGTCCTTGGCGAGCTTCATGCCAAGGTCATTGGCCTGAACTGTGGAGGTGACGAGAAGGCCGACCATGAATAAAATAGTGATAACAGCCGATTTCCCCCGCGCTATGTTTCTGATGATTGTGTTGATAGTTGTTTTCATGCCTCCTATTAATGCAAGAGCCGTGCCAACCCGAAAAGACTGTGTGGAAGTAGTTGAAAGCCAACGACATACAAAATTTATATATTTCGGGCCTCTGTCGGAGGTAGTGATTCAAGTCAACTAATTTTCTAATGTGTCAACTTGTTTGTCAGTATTTCCGATTTTGCGAACGAGTCAGGGTACTAAAACGCAGGACACGGAACGTAAGCACGTCAGGCTGTCAACTTTTGCTCGATACGCCGTAAGGCCCAGGCACCCAGCACAACGGTAAAAACAATCAGGGCACCGATATGAAAAAGGATTTCCTGCAGATCCCAGGTTCCCCAGGCCGAAATCTGGAGCAGTCGGACCCCGTGATAGAAGGGCGAGAACTGAACGATGAACCCAAGCACGGGTCTGTCGTCCAAGGGAAAGAAAACGCTGGAGAGGAAATAGATCGGCGCGATGAGAAAGGAATAAACGGTCTGGAACTGGTTGATGTTCCTTACCTGGGCGGCGGCAATCAGTCCGATGGCACCACAGGGCAGAGATAGAAATCCACCGATGAAGGGGAAGAGGAACAGGGCCCAGGGATTGGGAAGAAGCCCCATCACGGCCAGCACCAGTCCGACTCCCGTTGACATGAGGGCAGCGCGGATAAAAAGCCAGAGGAATTCGCCAATTACCACTTCCCTCACTCCGATCGGTGTGGTGAGCATGGCCTTGAAGACTGATTCGAAAGTCATCCGAACGTAGAAGCCGTAGCTGCACTCGAAAAAGGCGGTGAACAGGGCGGTGGTAGCGATCATGCCCGGGGCGAGATACTGCGCGTAGCTGAGGCCGTTGATCTGGCCGATGAATGGGGAAAGGCCCACGCCAAGGGCGGCCATCATCAGGGCAGGATCGGCCAGAGTGGGAGAGATGTTGGCCAGGAAATCTTTCCGGTAAACCATCCAGTTGCGGACAACAACATGCCAGCTCAGACGCAGGGGGATTAGGAGGTTATTCATTATCGTCGAGATCCCGTCCGGTGAGTTTCAGATAAACATCTTCCAGGTTGGAGGGGCGCAGTTGTAGGGCCTGGATTCCGGAGAGCTGTTGCAGGTGCATGAGGTCTTCCAGTTTGGGTGCGCGGACACAGCATTGACGCCCCTGATGGAACACATCCCATGCGGCGTGGAGATGGGGGCTTAGTTTGGATTCTGTATCGTGGCCAAAGATCCCGACATAGCCGGGGGCTTCTTTTTCGATCAGTTCACGCGGAGCACCTTTTCCGACGACGCTGCCTTTGTTCAATATAACAATACGGTCACAGAGAAGTTCTGCTTCGTGCATGTAGTGTGTTGTAACCAGGACGGTTTTCCCGGCCTGACGGAACGAAAGCACTTTATCCCAGAGCAGGTGGCGCACGGTGGGATCGAGGCCGGCGGTCGGCTCATCGAGAATCAAAAGCTCAGGATCGGAGAGCAGGGCGCGGACAAAAGTCAGGCGGCGCTTCATGCCGCCGGAAAGGGTTCGGATGGTGGCATCCTGTTTGTGCTCCAGGGACATGTGGGCAAGGAGTTCCTGGATTCGCGGGAGGGCGGCTTTGGAGGAGAGGCCGCCAAAGAGGGCATAAATCTTCATGTTCTCGAGAACGGTCAGACCTTCGTCCAATGCGTTTTCCTGAGGCACGACGCCCAGCCGTTCCTTGATCAGGCGGGGATTTTTCGCGGGATCATATCCAAAGATTTCCAATTCGCCTTTATCGCGCTCGACCACGCCATAGAGACAGCCAATGAAGGTGGATTTGCCGGCGCCGTTAGGTCCGAGCAGTCCAACGCATTCGCCTGCACGCACGTCCAGATCCATGCCTTGCAGGGCTTCGAAATCGCCAAAACGTTTCGTGACAGCACGTGCACGGATGATCAAAGGGGTTGATGGAGCGGAAGACATGCGGAATGGTCAGGATAAGTGAACTTTTTAACAGGGCAAGGAGGGAGCAACGCCGAAATGTCCTGTCAGTTTAAATAAGAGCAGTCTTTTTCTTTATAGGAGCGACCACGCGTCGCGATTGTTTAAGAGGCATGCATGGTTTTCCGCGAGGCAAGGTCGATCCTACACAAGCAAACAGGGAAAGTATTGCAGCCGTGCAGGACAGGGATTTCGGAATTCGTGCAGCCTGCATGAAGCGCCGGAATTCCTTCGATTTTTTAAAAGACGTAAATGTTTGAAGGAGAGGTGGTTTGGTTATTGAGGGTTTGTTTGGCATGGTGTTTGCGGCTTTAAAGTATGGTTCCACCAGGAACCGTGGAAAAATACCATGAAACAAATCAATAAATGCTCCCAGCCCGTCAACCGAAAGAAAAGTGAAAGCGGAAAGATAGGGTGGATTTTTCTCTGGCTGATCGGCGTGCCGATTCCCGTGCTACTGATTCTGTTCGTACTGCGTGGTTGCACCTAAACAGGGCGTCTATTCCCTGGAAACACAGCCAAGAACCTGACGGGATTACAGTTGTGCTTACGTTTAAGGCTTGCCGAACACGGTGTCGCCCAACAGCATTCCGATTTTAAAAATTCAGGCCAGAATTTTAGCCATCAACCACTCGTCGACAAACTGGTTTCCGATAAGGCGTGCCTCGCGTCGTACACCTTCGCGTTCATAACCAAGCTTGAAATAGAGATTGATCGCGGCTTCGTTGGAGGCCAGCACGGTGAGTTCCAGACGGCGAACGCCGTTTTGCCGGGCCCAGAGTTCCAGTGAAAGAAGAAGTCGGGTCGCGATGCCTTTTCGATGCATGATTTGGACAACTTCGACCACGACGATGGCGACATGGCGGTCGATGCGGAGTTCACCGCCCAGGGCCATGGCGTAGCCGGCCCATTCTTCCCCGGAAAGCGCGGCCAGAACCTCACTGTTGCCGGAGTTCCGGATCCAGGCCAATTGCGCAGCCTGCTCTTCGACCGTCTGGATGGCTTCACCCGATTGATAGAGAAGTTGATCGCGCTCCGTTTCAACACGCTGGGTGAGCTGCAGGAGGAGTTCCGCTTCGCTGGTTTCGACGCGGCGGATGTCCATTGTGGTCAGTTCGGATGGAGAGTGGCTTTAACCGGGATTTCGGCCAGCTGCGGAATGATGCGCGGGGGTTCCGGGCGGAGCATCCGTCCGAAGCCGACAAAGCGGCCTTTGCGGACGGTGTTGCCAAAAAAGTCTCTCACTCCGCCCATGGGAGCATTGGCGTTGAAGGTATACACGTCGACCCCTCCGCTCTTGGTGACTTCGCCGCGGCTGCGGCTGGCGGAGCCGACCATTTTGGCCGTT
>Ga0163149_10005092_pt1 | contig 13994 bp, 10 predicted proteins | sample OliLakLV19MP5G1_FD_148604 | JGI IMG/M metagenome (GOLD analysis project Ga0163149, IMG submission 148604) | Freshwater microbial mat bacterial communities from Lake Vanda, McMurdo Dry Valleys, Antarctica - Oligotrophic Lake LV.19.MP5.G1 | ecosystem: Environmental > Aquatic > Freshwater > Lake >...
ACTCAGCCGGATGGCAGCATCAAGTGTCGATATTCTCTCATTCACGCAGAGCCTCAGTGAACACAGCCTGACACTGGCCGTCCGCGCTGCCGATGCAGCATTCGCCCGTGAATGCTTGATCAATGCCCACACCGGCGACCAGGCTCAGGTACAGCCACCTGAAATCACCCTGATCTCGCCGGTTGGCATGGTGGCACTGATTACCACACCCGGCAATGATGCACTAACAGCACGCATGCTCACATCACTTGGGCGTGCTAATGCATCCATTCTGACACTCACCCACGCTGGGACGCATATCTCCTTCCTCCTGCCAGAACACCAGGTCGATACCGTTGTCCGTGCCCTCCATCACGACCTTGGGTTGGCCCTGTAACTTTGTAGCACCACAGGCCCAGCATTCTATACAAAGAACAAGAAAACATTGAACAATGCACTCCTTGTTCCTTTGTTCCTTGTTGCTGAACAAGCGAACAAGAGTCGACGATAGATTTGTTCGGTCTAGTAGATAAACTGCAAGACAAAACGAGATCTGTGCGGTATAGTATGCGAACCGACGATTTGAAAACAGAGGCACACAATGTTACGAGAGCGGTTACAGGCCGATCCGCACCGGCCCGGCTACCACTTTCTGCCGCCCGCGAATTGGATGAGCGATCCAAATGGCCTGATTCAATGGCGTGGCGAGTATCATTTATTCTATCAATACAATCCAGAAGAACCAATCTGGGGGCCGATCTCCTGGGGCCATGCGGTCAGTCGCGATCTGTTGCACTGGCAGGATCTGCCGGTTGCTCTATCACCCACACCAGATAGCCCGGATAGCGATGGCTGTTGGTCTGGTGTGATCGTTGATGCTGCTGGTATTCCAACCATGATCTATAGCGGCAATCGCAATGATCGCCAGCTTCCCTGTTTGGCAATCAGCACTGATGATCTGTTGACCTGGCACAAGAACCCGCACAACCCACTGATCAGCGCCTCGCCAGTGGATTTGGATTTGCTGACCTTTCGTGATCATTGTGTCTGGAGGGATGGTGACGATTGGTATCAACTGATTGGTGGTGGAATCCGTTTTCGAGGTGGCACAGCACTGCTCTATCGTTCAGCCGATCTGCGTCAATGGGAATATCTTGGGCCGATCTGCGATGGCCGTTCAGCCGAAACCGGTGAGATATGGGAGTGCCCAGATCTCTTCGCTCTTGGCGATCAGCATGTGCTGATCGTCTCGTCGATCCCACTACGACGGGCGATCTACCTGATCGGCAGCTTCGACGGGCGAACCTTCACGCCACACACAGATGGCGATGTTGATGCGGGTGGACATCTGTATGCACCGCTTTCATTTCGAGATGATCAGGGTCGCCGGATCATGATCGGGTGGCTGTGGGAAGGTCGAACCCTCAATGCACAAATTGTTGCCGGTTGGGCCGGCATTATGTCACTACCACGCACACTACGCCTTGGTTCCAAGGGCCGCTTGCTTGCCGAGCCAATTGCCGAACTCGAACAACTGCGGCGACGCCACCGCCAATATTGCGCTATTGAGCTTCCATCTGATGCACTGATTAATCTTGAGGCAAAGGCTGGCAATATGATCGAGGTTGATCTGACCATTGATCTTGGCAAGGCAACCCAGGTCGCTCTGGCTGTCTGCCGAGCACCAGATGGAAGCGAGCAGACATTAATTCTGTTTGATCGGGCGCGTGGCCGTCTGGAGATTGATCGATCAATTGCCAGCCTCGCTTCCACCAGCCACCGTGAAAGCTTTGGTATGGATTGGTCACCAGCATCAAATGGGCAGATACAGGTACGAGTTTTTGTGGATCGCTCTGTGATTGAAGTATTTATTGAAGGCGAATGCCTTACCAGCCGTGTCTACCCCCAACAAGCCAACAGCCTGGGGCTGGCCATCGGCGCATGGGGCAATGATGCACGGCTGATCTGCGCCGATATCTGGGACATGCAGCCAGTGTGGTGAGCAGTAGAACAAGGAACAAACGAACATACTAGAACAAGAGAGCCAGCGAACAAACAGCCATCAATACGCTCTTGTTCGCTTGTTTCCTCGTGCTCTTGCTGCTTGGTTCTCTTTCACGCAAGGTAGGATTGTAGATCGGCCAGGCTCGTGCCAACACGAACAATCTTGCTCTCATAGCCATCCCCATAGGCAATAATGCGCCATTGTTCGAGTTCGATTTCTGGGCGAGCAAACAGATCCAGCAATAACATTGTTTCAGCCTGATTATAGGGATCTTGCCAGCCAGCATACCCACGTTCGATCATAAGTAGATTCTGATGAATACTGATCTGATGATAGATCCAGATATTTTCCTGTTTTTCTTTCATGTGTTCAAGCTTCTGAAAGCTATGATCATCAATATAGACATGCTGATGGCATAACTGCTGATGATCAGCGCAATACATATCATCTTCAGAATAATGAAACAATTCCTGTGGGATATACTGTTGTGCGAGATGCTCAAATAACAGTGGGCCAACTGGATGGATTGATGCACAAAAGCGCCAATCTGGCCCATAGCCGTGCTGTTGGAGTTCCCAACACCAATATTTTCGATCCATTGCTCAACTGCCTCTCATCGCCAATCTGCTGCTTACCGCTGTCAAGAACTAGCTATAGCAATCCTAGCGGATTTGTAAAAGAAGGGAGATTTTCTCGGGGGCTGCGCCCCGAAACCCCTGCTTTGCGCTACGCGCTTTTATAACTCAAATAGGAATGCTATAGTTCTTTTGGCATAGGCACACACTATTCTACATTATCTGTATGATTATGGCATCCGTACCTGTTTGTGTACCAGAAACAACTGCTGAAACACTGCCCTCATGCAGAGGCGCGGTTGCTGCTGTAACCGCGCCTCTGCGCGATGTTATACCGAAGCCTCGGTGCCACGGGCGATGCGCCGTGACGGTCGCTTCCGCTCCGACTTCTTCTTCAGTCCAATCGCCTGAACCGCTGGTGAATCGTTGCCATACTGCGCGATCACGGCCGCCTTGGCACCAATGATCGCATTGTGGAACTCGCGCGTCGCAGCGATCTCCGCGTCGCGGGCGGCGGCCAGTGCCTTGCGGGCGCGCTGCGTCGCCTGCAAGGCCCGATCCATCGCCTGCGCGAGGCTGATGAGCGACTCCGTCGCATACAACGGATTGACCGCCGTATAGTCGGTCAGGTCTCGAAGAGCCAGTAGCGCGGCGCGGTCAGCGTCAAGTGTGTCGGGTGCAAGTGGTGTTGGCATGTCTGGGATGTTCCTTTCAATATTTGCCAATCCTACGTCGCGCACAGTGCGTCGACGTATGTGCTGGTACAATACCGCATGCCCTTAACCATTTTATTACCATTATGTGGGTGATTGTTTGTTCCAGCAGATCGATCATTGATGATTGCACGCTCAACCGGTAGTTTGGCTGCGCTGCTCCTCTGCATGAGTCAGTTCATGCAGGATTCTATGCGGATCGAATCGACCAACATGAATATAGAATCCTGCATGAATCTCCTCCATGAAGGATTGTACGCGGATCGAATCGAGGAGAGTGGGCATCGCATCGTTCATGAGTCATTCTCATGCAGGATTCTATGCGGGTCGAATCGAGGAGGATGGGCATCGAATCGTTCATGAGTCATTCTCATACAGGATTCTATGCGGGTCGAATCGAGGAGGATGGAAATAAATAATCACGAGGAAGAGTCAGGTATTGAGTCCGTCATATAGGTTGCAGCTGCTGCAATTGGGCTACGTGAAAAGGTAAGCAGGCATACTTTCTCTTCAGTAGCCATACCACCAAGCGTGATTTGCTGATTGGGAAGGAGCAGCTGTTGCCCTGAGACTCGCGTGCCATTGATGAAAGTACCTTTGCTGCTTCCCACATCTTCAATATAGACATCATTCAGGATACGGCTAATGCGAGCATGCTTTCGGCTGACACGCTCAAAACGGGCAGGAACACGTAGATCTTCTGCTTCACGACCTACGAGATGTTCTTCGTTGATGAGATTATATGTCTGAACTGGTAGCCCGCTTTCGATCATAGTCAAATACGCATATGGGTGACCAGTGGGCATGACCTTGCTGATTTGTGTCCAAGGTGTGCCGCCCAACACAGTAGTTGCAACCTCCACAACTTGTGAGGGGGTTAAGCGGTATGGCTCGAATCTATGAGTATATCCCTGGTCAACACCAAACTTGAGTGCTGCAACCCAAGCCGGAAAGAGGGCCGGTGTTAAGAACAGAAACTCCTCCCAACTGTGGCGGTTCTGTTGTTCACGGCGCTCTAGATCACGGCTCGCAGTATCAATCACAGCATCACGATTAGTAAAGCATACTGACGTCTGCATTTTATAAGCCTGCCAGCGTTGCTCAGGTGGAGAGTGCCACCAAGATGTAAGGCGAGGAGTAATAAGCCGCCGAATTTCAGTGCCATATGCTTGCACTTGAAGATGTGGGTTTGTATATCGCCCAGCTTTGATCGGAACAGCCCCTGCAAACCAAGTATCTGGTGCACCTTCACGGATTCGTCCTGCATAGTGTTTCAGTTCGACCACACCAATGCCAGTTTCTGTGAGAATGACCAAATCGGCATTTGGGTGATGTAGATTGCTAACAACACAGTATATTGCCGCTTCATGGTTGAATGCAACCCAAAGGCTTTTAATAAGCTCAATTGCAGATAGCGTTTCATGGCTATTATCTGGTGGCCATGGTCGTCCAGCTGAATCGGAACTCACATAAGCAAATACAGGCATACTATTACTCCGAACTATGAGCGAGAGAAAATTTCATAGCAAACCAACTCAACATCTTCTGCCGTAATACCTGCAAATGTTGATGGCCGCTCGGTGGCGACATCTGAATAGAGTTCGTGTTCAACAGCAAACGTATCAAGATCGGCGATGAGCGTGTCAAGATCGTTCGTTTCCTGGTAGGTTTGCTGCAACCGTCGCAATTCAGAATCACGCTCAAAGGGTCGGAGTGGAGTCGATTGCAACATCGCCATCAGTTGTTGGATTAACTGTTGCCGCTCGGGGTTATCACCAATGGCACGCCCTTTTGTATTGATAAGGCGGCCATTATCTACTGCGAGTGCGTGGTAAAGTTTCAGATTTGTGCCAGCCATTGGCGGGCGTAGGCGTTGTGTGCCCTGTTGCCGCTGGATATCGGTGAGTACATGGCGCGTAGCCTGTTCTAAATATGTCCAAATTGTATGGTGTGGCACCATACGTGGTTCAGATGGCGGGCAAGCAAGCATCTGAAAGAGTTGGCGTCGATCACTTATCGCTGGTGTCTTCAGTGCACCGTCCATGGTTTCATAGAAACGCCAGAAATACCGGTCATGCGAGCGGAAAGCAAAGAAGATGCCATCTAGCTGTTGGTTGCCGCGCCCGCTATGAATACCCATTGGTATCTCACTGATAACGCTTTCGCCAATTTGTTGAATATACGCAATCAATGGCAAGCGCATGTCATCGCCACTGAACAATGCCTCTTCTTCGTCTTCGAGTTTAGCTAGAATCGTTTGGTCACGCATCCGCAGCCGTCGCAAGTCATCAAGGCTCTTCTCGTTCACAACTTCGCCGAGAATAGAGGCATCGTTGCCAAGATTACGCCCAATCGCTGCAATACGCGACTGAAGACGCCCTACTAAGCCAAGCAGTTGTTCAAGTTCGTCTTCTGGGAAGCAATTATAGATACGCAGTATGGGATGTGGTGAGCCAATCCGGTCAATGCGACCAGCACGCTGGATCATGCGAACAGGGTTCCAGTGCAAATCGTAGTTGATTAGCGCCCCTGCATCTTGAAGGTTTTGGCCTTCCGAAAGCACATCAGTTGAGATGAGGATATCGATAGTGTTGTTGATGCCGATAGCATTGTTTGCTTGTGGCGCGAAGCGCTGAATAACGGCTTTACGTTGGGCAGCATCGTGCCTTCCCGTGAGAAGCGCGATAGACGGATTACCGACTGTCCCGAGCCATGCCTGATCTTGGCACAACTGGTCATGCAGATAACGGGCTGTTTCTTCATAGTAGCTGAAGATCAGCAGCTTCTTGCCGAGCAATGGAGCCGTTTGTAGAGCACGCTTTAATTGTTCGAGCTTATCATCGTGTACTGCGCCAGACTGTGCGCGGTGGCGGATGATCTCGATACGCTCAATCATCCCATTAAAGATGGTTAGATCAGCTTCAAGCTTGCGTTCAAGTTCTGCGACATCGTAATCTTGAGCACGAGCGGTAGGCAGGCTACCAAGCAGTGTGGCAAGCGAGTTATTTATACCTTCATCACCTATATCGCCATCTTCGCTGCTACCAAGCAGTGCAGAGATGCGCCGATATGTGGCACTATCTAAGAGCCTACCGCGCTTTATGAGTGTCTCATAGAACATCCGCTGGAACTGTTGCTGGCGTCGTAGTGTTGATTCGAATGAGGCGATGCTACTTTCTAAACGCTTCAAGAATAGTGTCTTTAAAATACCAATAATCGCAGAGTTGCGATCAATCGTGGTTTGCTCCTGATTGCTTCGTTTGAATTGTTCAATGTTATAGGAAACGAGTGTCAGGCGCTCGATGTCATGCGCTATCGAAGAGTAAAAGCCAGCATATGTGCCGTCAAGATCATAGGTTATTGTTCCAAGGATTCGCTCTGGAAAGCGCACTTCCAGACCATTGATGAGCACACGCTCGCCTGCTTGCTGGCGACGCTGCACATCGCGGCGACTGCGACGAACGGTTGTCGCCTCAAGAAGATCGAATAGTTCACTATTGCCCTTATCAACACGGGCAAAGAAGCTGCGGAGATTGCCAATACCGATATCTCGGTAGTAATCTTCCTGCCCGCGTGTTAGCAGCATGATCTGGTGGTACAAATCCCAGATTGTGTTGTTAATTGGTGTCGCGGTAAGGAGCGCTACACGCTTGTGACGCTTGCCAGCCGCGAGCAATCTGAAGAGGTTTCGATAGCGTGTCGTGGCTGAGTTCCGGAAGTTATGGCTTTCATCAATCAAAACGAAATCGACGTTACGATACTCTTTCCAAGGGAAATCCTGACGCCCAATTTCTTCCATCGAAAGCACTGTCGCAGCAATCTGATAGTCGCGCAGCTTTGGTTCCCACACTGTTGTACGTAGTTGTGCTGGGCATATTATCAACCCACGGGGAATATTGCCACGCCGACGTTGACCAATGAGGTAGTGTTCAAGCAGCCCCAGACCAATAAAAGTCTTTCCTAGACCAACAGCATCGGCAACCAATACACCGTCGTAACGATCAAGCAATCGAATTGCCTCGTGCAAGCCTTCGCGTTGGAATTCGGCAAGCTCCAATCCACTTGTGCCCTCGTCCTCTGGCGTCAGTCGCCCACGAAAGTATTCGTATAACGTCTTCATGAACACGTCATACGGTGTCCAGGGCCGATTGCCGAATTTTGATGCTTCGAGTGTAGCAATAAGATCAGGCTTATAATCGATACTCTGAACCCATTTTGGCTCGAACCAGTTGTGCAACAAGTCCCGGGCAACTGCTTGCATGCTGTTAACGAGGTCGAGTTCGGCATTATTGCTAAGGCCAGAAGGAGTGAAGTTCGAGGAGCCAACAATAGCATAGTGGGGAAAGATGTATGCTTTGGCATGCAGAAAGGTGCGATTGAACAGGCGAACTTGTACACTTTCGCGGCATAAGAACGCAATGAGTTCTTCAATAATCTGCGCGTGGGTTGCATTGTATTGCAGATGCTCAAGATCGCCCTGGAGCTTTTGCTGGGTAGTAGGGCGCAGATCAACAAGATCATTCTGTGGCAGCACGATCTCGGGCTGACGGCCAAGCAAGAGCCGGAAGCGCTGTAGGCGCTGTAATGCTGGGCCAACGAGCTTCCAAACATTTGGCTCGAAATAGCCGCTGGCAATCGCAGCCTCAGTCTGCGCCATCTCAGTAATGAGTTGGCTTAGGACACTGCTGAGCTTGTGCTGATTGTTGTCAATGAAGTCAGGTGGGATGAATGGAGGCATAGTTTTGCTGCTTTAGAATCTAAGCCATTCCGTGCGGTCTATCCACTCTTCGGCTTCGCTATGCTGGAACCCGGCAACCGCGTGATCCGCAAGGTGCTTTGGCATACTTTTACGATTGTCAGTAACAAGCAGTCGCTGGGTTGCAGTAAGGTAGACCAACACGTCAGGGTCGAGTGTTCCAAACGACGGAGCGCCTTGATCGCCGACACGCAGCACATCAACGAATGGTTCGAGTCGTTGGATGGCACTCTTGAGCCGTGGCGAAAGGTTTTCATCGATGAGGTAACGCAACTTCATAGTTGGTATGTACGTTCGCGTTGGGCACGCAGTTCTTGCACGCGCAACGATGCAGGCGAGCGAGGTTCAGCAGCCCACGATTGGTAATCCGTTGCAAACTTGGCGTCAAGTCGTGCGATGTATGCATCAACATCGCCCTGATTCTGTAGGTAGTAGCTGATAATGACATAGATGGCCTTCAATTCCAGGCCAGGGAAATCCAACCCAATTTGTTCAGGGCTATAGCCTTCGTGGTAGCGCTGGATAATGTGCTCCAAGCCGATCCGATGGCCTTTGACCCGTATATCATCGTCAGCGACAATATCTAAATATTCATCTACCAACAGCGGGCGAATAGTGGTCAGTGGTGCAGTCATACGCTATCTCCCTTCGCATCTGAAGATCATACATCAGTATTATCTGCTGCATGATAGCGCAAATACCTACGCCTCGCCATCCCCATCATCGCCGTCGTCGGTTTCGCCCAGATCAGTTGGTGCAGCTGCGGCAATAGATCCCACAGCATTTGGTTCGATGCCATAGATTGCATACACCTGCGTATCAATCTCCTGCTCCCACGCAGCCACGCGTGCTATTGCTGGATTAGGTAGAGGGTGGCCGTGTGTCTGGAATTCGTTCAGAATGTGATCAACGAGATCGATGAGGGGTTGTTGTTCTGATAGTGGAATAACAGCAATAGGAAACGGCTTCCAATCCTCGGGGTATATGCGAAGTTTATTTCGTCGCCTAGTTGCAAGCCATTGTCGAGCAAACGAAGAGTTCATGATCGCAAGAAGATATTTTGTGCTGAAGTTCCGTGATAGAACCTCTAACTCTTCACGGTATACATCCGGATTAGGCTGGTGCAGCTTCACTTCCCCACGATATTTTGCTGTTTTCTGGATAGATTTATTCTGCACACCTACTAAGTCGCACCATCGCACAAACGACCAAGCTGAATGATTATGAGAGAGTTGGTGATTATCATATGCTACGCGGGTTTGATTACCAGCCAAGTCCATTGATATTAACTTTTCTGGCGCGTCATATAATTCGTTAAAAGTTATCCGTCGAAATAGTGCAGGTGCTCGTGACGTCCCGTATTCCAAATACCGGATGCGATCAAAAGACCAACGTACAATGTCTTTACCCTCGACGTAGGGCTTGGGGTGTTCATTATCTTGCACATCAACGACAAGATCTTCGGCTTTGAACAGCCCATGAGCCTGTTTTTCGTCAGCATGAATTACCATACCAACACTAATATAACAAACTTGTGCTAATAAAACGGTATCAACTGCAATTTGCACTGCTTGCTCATGTGTATAGCGAAAGCAATTTTGCTCAAGCTGTTGCTGTGGGTCAGTCGCCAAGATTTCCTGGTTTGTTTCAAACTCACGCGGTGTTTTGCCCCATCGTCGCACACGAACCGGGCTATCACTTATCGTAGGTTCTGTCTTGACGAAGTGAAGAATGCTATTCAAGACACCCACCCCTTCAAAAATAGGTATCTCTGAACAAAAATCGATCCGCATAACTCTGCTAATGCTTCAAAAAGAATTCGTGCGATCTAAGCGTGTACTTGTTCGAATTATAAGCGTCAGGAATAATAAATATCAGCTGGCCGCTTGTGCGCAGCTTTTGAAAGGCGCGTTCGAGAAATGGAATGTAGAGATCCCATTTCTCAAACAATGTCGTATAGTCGCCACTCTTCAGCAGCATGGCTCGGTAGGTCTGCCAGCGCGCAATCGCCTCCTGGCGATCTCCTTCATGAGTAAGATGTTTGTACTGAGCATCAGCACGCACATACGGCGGGTTCGCCAACATGATATCGAAACCACCGCGCTGGAACACCTCCGAGAAATACAAATTCCAGGGGAAGATCGGACGACGTTGCTCCTTGGTGACTTGTCGCTCGATCTCGTCGATGACGTTGCGCTGGCCTTTGATCGCATCTAACTCCTTGGTATAGCGCTTTTCCCGCGCAGGAACAGCCCAATCGGTGCGTGCTAAAATATCGCGCTCCTTGCTATCCAGATCATCGCGCTGCTCACGCAACACCTTCAGTAGCAGATCACGCTCAATTGTGAGCAATCGTTCCTTCATGTTTCGGCGCTCGGCGCTCGTGCCTTCGAAGCCAAACAGATCGCGGCGCAACCGCTCGAACTCGGCCTGGAGCGCCGCACGGTCAGCGTTGAACACTATGCCGTGCTGGGTTGTGTTACGTTGCTCCTGCCCTTCCACAAGTGGTTTGCCATTAAGCTTTTCCACCAGCGAATCACCGACCATGATCTTGTAATCCAGGTTGGGCAGCGGCGGCGGGTTGTTACCATTAAAGTCGACGATCAGCGATAGCCATAGGCGGAGTCGAGCGATATTGACCGCAATTGGATCAGCATCGACACCATAAATATTCCGCTCAATAATATCGAGCTTATCTTCATACACACTGCGGGCATCATCATCACCGCGTACTAAAAGCTGCCGAAGTGCGAGTAGCTCGTGCAGCATGCCCAGCAGATACGCTCCACTTCCACATGCTGGATCGCAGATTGTTATATTTTGGAGCTCAGCAATCACATCAGTTCGTGTTGGTCTTGAAAGATCGCTGGCGTTATGCTCGTCCACGAGCTTGGCAAGTGCGGCGGGCGAAACCCTAGGTAATCGCGATTAGAGCAAGCCCTTAAGCGCTTCGCGGCACATAAATGTAACGACCGGGCGGGGGGTGTAATAGCTGCCTGTTTCATGTCGTTCGGTGATCAATTCCTCGAACACTTTGCCAAGCATTTCTGGATCGAGCGAGACAGCAATATCTTCTGGCGTATCTTCCTCTACCGTAAATTCGTAGCGGTTAAAGAATGCAAGAATGCCACCGCTTTCGCCACCCCCGATGTCAAATGCGCCACTGCTATCGGGCGTGAAATAGCGATTGTCAAGTTGAACGCCGAGGGCGTTGGTGGAGCGCCAATCCAGTTCATAATCTTGCCCAACACCGACCTCAAATAGGCCACCATTAAGAAATGGCACATCGATTTGGCTCCAAACTGGGCCTTTATCGGGATCAGTATTTCGCTCATTCTCGGGCAATGCCAATGCCTTAAAGAACAAGGGAACAAGAAAATCTCGATAATAGTTATCCAATTGGCCGGATACAATGCCAAATTGACTGGTTAGAAATGCTTGATCGCCAGCCAGCCAGCCTTTTTTCTGTAGGAAGTAGAGAAACATCAAGCGGCTAAGTAGGCGCTGAACGAAACCCTCAACCTCATGGATATCGCTGAACTCAGCAATCATCACATTATCTTTACGCACCGCAGTAACAAGTTCACGGAAAAGCCGAGCATACTGGCTGTAGAAGCGCTTAGTAGTGACTTCAACATTGAATGCATCCAATACCTTGGCATAGATTGCAGATGGCGATGGGAGCGGATGCGGCAAGGCCATATCGCGCATAACATCTAATGTGTGGCGTGTGGGCCGATCAATATCAACGGCAAGGCGCAGCAATCGCGGACAATCAGGGGCTGCACCACGTTGTGGAGCAATGAACAACAACTGTTCATAAATTAGCTCGCCGACCGTATTTTGAGCTGTCTTTGCTGCGACAAACAACCAATTGCCACCTCGCCGTAGGAGGTCGCGGCCAATAGATTGAAGCACGGTAGCAGATGAGTCATTCAACTCAAGCAGTATCACGCCAAAAGCATCTCCACCCAGATTGTAGTTTGTGATCCAGAACGCCTGCTCGATTGCTTTATATGACTGGGTGTACCATGATTGGTCAATTAGCAGTGGATCAGTACTAATTGGGTAACCCAATTTTGCGAATAGCTGACGCACTGCATCAACTGACCGAGAGCGCATCACATCGGTTACAGACAGTATCGTAGGAGCATCGGTACGGGAAGGTTTACCGATGTCATCGAACGACAGTTGCTCGCCTTCAGACCGTGGTACGGTTGTCGGAAGGCGAACAGGTAGTTGAACAAGGGTTGTCTGAATACTTATCAGTGCTTGATACACCTCGCGCACCGTCTGAAAACGCTGTGCAGGATCAGGCTGAAGCAGCTTCAGTACGAGATCATCAAGCTGTGGTGGAATATTCCAATCCGGGTTAGTGAAACTTGGTGGTTCAGGTAAACGCTGCTTAGCAGCGATAAGCTCATCATTATCTAGCGCCTGGTAGTATGCTTGTGGGAGGGTCAGCGTCTGTCCTAGTACCTGCCAAAAGATCAATCCCAGGGAATAAAGATCACTTCGCACATCAGTGGATGATGTATCGCGGATCTGTTCTGGTGATGCATACAGCATGGTGCCAAACACCGTACCAGCAGTTGTTTCGACGCCAAACGGCGCGTCTGGCAGTTGTGCAATGCCAAAATCACCAATCTTAGCTAACTGCCTTATTTGACCTGTGGGTCCGAGTTGTTCCTCTACGAAGATATTATGCGGTTTCAGATCGCGATGCACGATTCCCTTGTCATGGATTACAATCAGCCCTTGAACAACCTGAAGGAAAATATCAAGAGCAGAGAGTAGATCAGTTGGAAAGGCTCTGTCTAGGCTAGTACCAGACATAAGTTCCATAAAAATAGCAAGCATTTCACGGCCATGCTCATCGACTCCCCATGTCTTGGCGTTATATATAGTGATGACGTTTGGATGAGTGAATCGTGCTGCTGTTCTAGCTTCTTGGGCAAAGCGCTTCCGCCAAAACTCTGGAGTGCGCTTGCGAATAAACTTAATGGCCTCATGGCGATCTAGGTTTTTGTTCTGCGCCCGCCATACCACGCCCATGCCACCTTCACCAATTTGTTCTTCAAGAATATAATCATCAAGGACATGTAGTCCCGCAAAGAGACCGAGATCTTGAGAAATAGATTGGTGCTTGGCCATAGAGATGACTCCTGGACAACATAGCAAAGACAACAAAATAGATATGCTCACCAGTGTTGGCAGTATATCAGATTCTGTTAGTGGCTCCAACCCGCTGACGCAGTGAGGATGTGCCGTATTCTTTTGGAATGGTCGGGTGCGAACCTATATGTCCGCCAACCATTGCGGATCCGTGCGGGCCGACACGTGGGTTATGGCCCATACGCGTGGACGCCTGGCAGACCGCCGCAGAAGTTTACGTCACACCACTCAGTGGGCATGGAACTGGTGAAGAATATAGCCAGCATCCCACATCAACGCGTGGTAGCTATCGCCCGATCTGGCTGGATGTGCATGCGCTAGCAAACTACGATATTCGGCCACAAGCCCTGGCATGCGCGCTTGCCGATGGGACACTTCAGCGAATAACCCAACCACTCCATATTCAGGAACCACAGCTCCGCGAGGCAATCCCCGCAGATGCCGATATATTGCGCGATCTGCTGATCCAGTCCTTCATTGAGTATGAAGGGCGGCTCGATCCACCCACAGGCGTGTATGCCGAGACAGTTGCTTCGCTGGCGAAGAAGCTCAACGATGGTGGCGCGCTTGTGTGTGAAATCGGCGGGATCGCTGTGGGATGCATCTTCTACGCACCAAAGGATGGCTATCTGTATGTTGGCCGACTGGCCGTTATCCCTGCATATCGGCATCGGAACATCGCAACGCTGCTGCTCGATGCCGCCGAACAGCGTGCCCGCGATCTCGGCTTCGCTCGTGTTCGCCTTGGTGTTCGCCTAGTGTTGACGAAACTACGAGCATATTACGAGACG
>Ga0163149_10005095_pt1 | contig 13991 bp, 13 predicted proteins | sample OliLakLV19MP5G1_FD_148604 | JGI IMG/M metagenome (GOLD analysis project Ga0163149, IMG submission 148604) | Freshwater microbial mat bacterial communities from Lake Vanda, McMurdo Dry Valleys, Antarctica - Oligotrophic Lake LV.19.MP5.G1 | ecosystem: Environmental > Aquatic > Freshwater > Lake >...
CTATTATTAATGCACGAACTTATGCAACGATTGATAGACGGTTTTAAAGGTGCGCTCAAAACGTCGGCGGAGAAAGTCGGTGTCCTCTTTGGTTAGAAAATAATACTGGGGATCGAGCTCCTGGACGTAGCGGGAGATCATCTCTTTGTTTTCAAATTCGCGGAAAGCCCGGCCGGCGTAGTTATAATTTTGCAGGAGATCCACCACGACGCGGGCCTCGCGCTGGAGCTGGAGATTCTCGGCGGTCGTGAGCTGCGCGGCGATGGAGATAGTTTCGCCCGCCACGCAAACCGATCGGGCGAAGCCACAGAGGAGAAAGAGGTGAAGCGCAAGGAAGCGAAGACGCATGGATTGAGTTGAAGCCCGCAAGGAGACAGCGTCTGCGCGGCTCCGTCAATCGAAGGATAACGCGCGTGCCGGCGTCAGCCGGCGGTGTTTTTCGCGGAACGCGGATCGTGGTTGGCCGTAGCCAAAATGATGCAGTCGAGAGTTCAGCGTCGAGAGCTGAGGGCCTGAGCCTCAGAGCTAGTATGCGTGATTTTGTGACGGGAAACTGGATTCACTGTTTGGTCTGGCTCTAGTCGCTCGACTCTCAGCTCTGGACTGCATCGTTCCGGCGAAGGCGAGATATCGCTCGAAAGCTCTGCTCAACGGGGGCTGATAAATTTTCCGGCCAAGACGAGGGCGGCCGCCAAGCCAGCGGCGACGGGCAGTGTGATGATCCAGGCGAACGCCAAGTCGCGCACGGTTTTCCAACGGATCGCGCGCGCATCGCTGCGCAGTCCCAGGCCGATGATCGCTCCCGTGCTGATGTGGGTGGTTGAGACGGGTAGAGCCCAATGAGAAGCGGAAATTACCAATAATGACGTCGCGGCGTTGGCGGCCAGGCCGTCGAGGGGTGTCATGGGCGTGACTTTGCGGGAAAGGGTTTCGAGGACATTGAAACCGCGGAGCAGACTGCCGGCGGTCATGGCCAAGGCGACGAGGACGAATGCGCCACCGAGCGGCAAGCTCAGGCTGTGGGCGGCGAGCACGCCGAGGCCGAGGACCTTGGGCGCATCGTTGAGGCCCCGGGCAAAAGCGGTTGCCCCGGCCGTCAACCAGTGGAGGGCATCTACCACCCCGAGGCCGGCGATGGTCGTCGGCGCTTGCGCGCAGGTGGCGAGCTTGTCGATCACGAGGGTCGGCATGGCTGGCACGATGGTCAGATTACTGTTTCCGGACGGAGTGGTGCGCAGGGTGATGGCGGCGGTGGTTTGCACGCAGGCACATGAGTCGGTGTAGCGTTGCAACCCGCGATGAATGAGAGGCGCGAGGAGGAACACGAGGGCGAGGGCCAGCAATGGCCCGAGGGCGAGGGGCAGGGCGAATTTCGTCAACAAAACTGTCCAGTGGATATTCGCCGCGCCGACCCAGGCCAAGCCGGCTCCCACCAAGCCACCCGTGATGGCATGGGTGGTGGAGACGGGCAAGCCGGTGGCAGTGGCGAGCCAAATCCAAATCAGGGCGCCACCAGCCACAGCCATGATGAAGGCGAGATCATCCGGCGGATTTACGAGTAGGCCGCGTCCGCTGAAAGCGGCGACGAGACCTTGGGCGGCGAATGCGGCGGTGAGGGCCCCGAGTAAAGTCCAGACGCTGCCCCAGATGATAGCGGTACGGTCGCGACCGACGCCACTGCCGACGAGTGTGGCAACGGCTTTCGAGACATCGTTGGCGCCGTTGAAAAATGCGACGCCGAGAGCTAGGATCAAACCGAGAAGGGCCATGAGTTGTTCAACAGCACGTGGTGGCGTCGCTGTTCCCGGTAGGCGCACAACACGCGGTGGCCTTGGTGGTGGCGGTATAGTCGGCACCCTTGGTCACTCGCGGATCACGCACGGCTTGGTTGCAAGTGGTGTAGGATTTCGCTTCGGCAGGTGGGACGGGAACGCGTGGCTCGATCAATTCAAAAGCGTCGCCGTAGTGCCCGGCTTTGATGAGCTGAAAAGTTTTCTCGCAGATGGCTTCACGGATGCCGCGTCGGAAGCGGTGGCCGTCGTCGTCGAGCAGTTCCTTACCCGGTCCTTTATAGATGACGGCCTGATGGCGTTCGAGGCACGAGCCTTGTTTGCCTTTGTAGGCGCGCACGGTGATGGACCGAAATTCGATACCGTGCACGGTGCGCCAGGGCGCGGCGTCGTATTTGACGAGTTCGATGCCGTGAAATCCGGCTTGCTCGAACGCGGCGAGGAAGGCGTGTTCCGTGAGCGCCCCGGAGATACAGCCGCTCCAGAGTTCGGCGTCGCGCTGGAGTTCGGTGGGCACGGGCTCGTCACAGACGATGTCGGAGATCACGGCGCGACCGCCGACGCGCAACACGCGGAAAATTTCCGCAAACATCTGGGACTTGAGCTGGGGCTCGACGAGGTTGAGCACGCAGTTGGAAACGACGACATCAACACTGCCAGTTGTGACGAGGGGTTGCTCGGTGCGGAGGCGGGTGGTGGTGGCTTCGGTGGCGAGCCAATCGTTGGCCCCAGCGGCAGGCGACGTGCGCAGGTGTGCGTCGAGCAGGTCGAGATTGAGCGCGAGGTCTTGGATGCGGCCTTTGCGGAATTCGACGTTGGCGTAGCCGAGGCGTTGGGCCACCACGGGTGCGTTGCGCCGGGCAACGTCGAGCATGTCGTCGGTCATGTCGATGCCGATGACCTTGCCTTGGGCGCCGACGACTTGCGCGGCGATGAAGCAAATTTTCCCGGTGCCGGAGCCGAGGTCGAGGACGGTCTCGCCAGGTTGCACCCAGCGGGAAGGGTCGCCGCAGCCGTAGTCGCGCTCGATGACTTCGGCGGGGATGATCTTGAGATAGCGAGGGTCGTAAGCGACCGGGCAGCAGAGGGCGGGCTCAGCGGCGTGGGCGGCGGCGGCGTAGCGTTGACGGACGGCGGTTTCGGCGGTGGTGGACATGGAAATGGGCGGGGATGAGTAGATGCTGTGAGCTGACGTCGATGCGGTCTAGAGTATTTGCTTCAGCGCGGCGGAGTCGCCGGCGGTGGTGACGAGGCAGATGAGATCGCCGTGCATCCATTCAGCCGTACTGATGCCGTCCTGTTGGGCGAAGGTGGGTGGTCGGGATTTTCCCGGGGTGGAGAAGTCGCTACGTCGGGCGATGTAGAGGTGGTATTGTTGGTCGCGTTGGAAACAGATTTCTATCACGTCAAGGCCGGCCACGTTAAGGGTACGGCAGCCGATTTTGTGGAGGGCGGCAAAATCCAGCGGTAGCCCGACGGTGAGGCGTTGGCCGGGTGTTTCGAGCCAGCGGCCAAATTCGCCGAGCATCATCGCCTTCACTCCGGCAGCGTGCATGCCTTGAGTTTCGTGGCGGGCGAGGTCGCGGAGCGCGTTGAGTTGGGGGGATGTGACCCAAGTGGGAGTAGTCGGGGCTGTCTGCCAGCGCACCACGCCGAAAGCACCGAGCAGGCAGGCGACGGCCAACGCGGCGGCGAGGCCGAGCATCGCGGGCGAGCGCCACCAAGCGCGGGGGGCGGGTTGGGCGGCGAGGCCGGTGAGGATCATGGCGCGCAAATCAGCCGGCGGAGTGATGGTCTGCAATCCGGCGGCGACCGCCGTGTCGAAACGGGTTTGCGCGGCGAGCCACGCGGCGAGTTCAGGATCACGTTGGGCGTGGTCGAGAGCGGGGCGCATGGTGGGATGTTGGTCGTCGGCTCCGTTCGGTCGGCGGGCGTGTAGGATAAATTTTGCTTCGGCGTTATTCATGGGCGGCCTCCTTTTTTAAAGGCAGGAAAGGGAATGACGGTGCGATCGGCTGAGGTGAATTGGTGAGCTAGGAGCTGACGCAGTTCCGCTTTGCCGCGAGAAAGCCGGGACATGACAGTCCCGACGGGGATATCGAGGGCTTCGGCAATTTCTTCATAGGAGAGATCTTTGAGATAAAAAAGGGAGAGGGGGGCGCGAAACACTTCTTTGATTTCGCTCAGCGCGGCGAGCACGAGTTGGGCGTCGTAGCGTTCGGGCTCGGGTGTCGGCTTGGTGGTAGGTTCCTGGGCGGATGGGGGCATATCTTCGAGGTAGGAGGAGCGTTGGTCGCGGCGGCGGCCGCGCAGAAATTCCCGGTAAAGGGTGGTGAAGAGCCACGTTTTGACCTTGCGATTGTCGCGCAGGGAATGGCCCTTGGTGGCCCAGATATAGAAGGTTTGCTGGACGAGATCACTGGCGTCAGCGGGACGACGGGCAAGGCTGTAGGCGAACCGATAGAGCGAGGTGTAGTGGGCATCTACCAACGGGGTGAATTGATCGGCGGGTTTGCTCATGGGGTGGGCGTGGTCAGCGGCGATCATTGAGGGCCCAGTTGTAGTCGTGGTAGGCGACGGTCCATTTTTCCGGGTGGCTGGCCAGTGAAGTGGTCGCGGTGGCGGGCGCAAAAGGGGCGAGCGCACGCAAGACGCTGGCGGTGTCGGAGCCGAAGTCGGTGGCGAACCACTTGAAAATGGAGGAGAGCACGGCGTGGTGCGCTTGGGCGTCGAATTTATTTTGACGGGTCAGGAAAAGGCGCGCTTGTTCCGCGAATTGGGCCTCGAGGCGGTCCGCGGCATAAGCTTCGGCGCGGAGTGGCGGGCAGGAGATGGCGGCGCAGACGATGACATAGTGGATGCGCGGTTCCTTGAGACGTCCGCGCAGGATATCGTTTTCGATTTGATTCAGTGTGTGCGATTGACCGCCAACGGTGGCGATGGGCAAGTCCCACGGACTGGCGACGCCGGGGTGGGGAATATCGCGAATGCTCGCGACGGGGTAGTGGGTGATGATCAGTTTGAGCGTGTAGGCATTGTAGGCGTTGATCCAGAAGGCGAGTTGCTCGGGGCGCGTGGTGGCGGAAGCTGGATCGGTGGCGGCGACTTGTGCGAGGTAGGTGTCGAGCCGCGGATCGGTGCGCAGCGCGGTGTAATCGACGTGGCCCTCGGCCACATGCGTTTTTAGGATCGCCGTGAACAGGCCTTGGTCGACGGCCGCGTGGGCCGTGACGAGGCAGCCGAGAGCGAGGAGCCATACGGCGCTACCTCGCGGGAAATGAAATTTGCTTACCATACGCCGCGTAGGAGTAGCTGAGGGTTGAAATTATTCCCAGGAAAGGTGGCCAAGAGGGAATACTGATTTCAGGCCTGCTTTTGACGGAGGCTAAAAATACCGGGAAATAATTTTTCGAGGTGTCGGTTCTGACAGGTTCACATGCCTGATTTTACCGCCTTTTTCCTTCTGCCTCGCCGGCTTGATCCCGGGCCATTACAACACCGCGCAGTTGAGTGCGCCAGGGGATGATGCGTACGGCTTGGATTTGAAATTCCTCGCGGGTCGCACCTTTGGCCGCACCCGGTTTGAGGGTGTGCTGGGTTATGCCATGAACGAGGGCAGCGTGCCGGAGTCCTGGTCGTTGGGCCTGAAAGCGATTCAACAGGTTGCCAGCAATGTCTGGCTTGAAGCCGGCTACCATTACTTCGATGCCGACGGTAGTCTGGACATCGGCGGACCTGGTTTCACCCCCGGCCGTTTGCCCGAGGTTTCTGAGAAAGGGCAAGTGCTCGAAGGGGCCGTTGCCTTCACCGACTCGGGTAAGCGTTATTACCGCGTTTATTATTCTCAGCTTTTTGAGGGCCGGAATGTCGGTCGCGAAAAGACGATCGGTGCCTCGATCAGCTTCCGGTTCTAAATTCCGCAGCAGGTTGCCCGCTGGGTTTGCCTTGGCCGCGCTTCACGATCCGTGGGGCGCGGTTTCTTTTTTTCTGCTCAACCCATACGTCGCACCGATCAGGAGCGGCAGCCAGACGCCGAGGCGTTCGGCGAGGCTGGTCTGCCAATGGCCGGTGAATTCAGCCGTGCGCCAGACGAGAAAATATAAAAAACCACTGAGGCTGACCAGGCGGGCGCCGAGGTTGCCAGTGATGGCGGCCCACGGGGCCAGCCAGACAAAATACCAAATGTGGACAGAGGGCAGGCAGAGCAGGAGCACGGTGAAATAGTCTTCCACCGCCGTCGTCCACCGACGGCGCAGGAGCAAGACCACCGCGGCAAGGGGCAGAAAGAGGCAGGGAATCCACGCATTGTTGATTTCGTCTGGCCGCCGCACGAGGTCGATCAGCCACGGAAAAAAATCCAGGCCCCGCGCTTTGGCCACAAATTCCTGCGGCCACAACGGGCCGAGCGGACCGAACTCCCCGCGAAACCACGCGAGCGCCGCCACGATAGGCAAAACGCCCAGCAGCAGCAGTGCGCCAGCCCGCAGCGGCCGCCGCCGCTCCTGCCACGCCATCCAGCCCAACAGTGGCGCGGTGATCCACTTGACGCCGATGCTCAAGCCCACGGCGAGAGCTGCGGTTTTCCAGGCGCCTTTTTCCCACGCCCACCACGCAAGGACGAGGGGCAACAACAGGAGGCTCTCGAAATGGGCACCGCCCGCCGTGGCGTAGAGCACGAGCGGATTCCACGCGAAGAGCAGCGCCGCCGAGCGGCCGACCCGTCTCGCTAGCAATCCGCAGATGGCTAGATCGGCGGCGACGAATACCAGTTTCCACGCCCACACTCTGTCGCCGAGTGTCGCGGCGAGCCCTCGGAAACCCAGTTGCAGCAGCGGCGGGTAGATCGCTGTTTTGTCCGGGTGATTGATGAGGCTCCACCACACGTCGCGCCACGGCACTAACTCCGGCGCCGTCGGCGCGAGGTGATACGGGGAAAATCCGGCCAGTTGCACACGGCCTTCCCAGAGATAGCGCCACACATCGTCGCCCGGCTCCATTGGCAGCAGTGTCAATCGCGCCACGAGGGCGACACCCCAAAACAACCACGCGGGCGTGCTCGCCTGATCGCGCCGCAACGCCGGTCGCCACGTGAGCACATAGCCGAAACCAATGACTGCTGCGCTCAACAACAGCCACGGCACGTTCGCAGCCCGCATCGCGCCATGCGGGCTCATCAGCGCGGCCCCGAACAGTACCGCCGCAGCGGCCCAACGCAGGCGCGGCGTGGCTTGGCGCCAAGCGAGGCGGGCGAGCGTGGTTAAAATAATGGAGCCAGCTTGCACGCTGCCCTTGATCGTGCCGGAAATTTTAGAACGCCCGCCCTGCCGCCGCCGATAGCCGACGGGCAGTTCAACAATACGCGCGCCAAGCTCGACGGCGCGTACCTGCATTTCAATCGTCCAGCCAAACCCGCGATCTTGCATCCCGATGCGAGTGTAGAGCGAGCGCCGGATCAGACGCAGCGGTCCGAGGTCGCGGTATTGTTGACCCCAACCCAGCCGAATGAGCGCGACGGAGAGGGCGTTGCCGAAATTCTGCACCGGCGTCATCACTTGCCGCGCTTCGGACCGGGCGCGCCGATCGCCGAGAACGAAATCCGCTCCCGCTGCGGCCTCCGCGATCAACCGCGTGACGTCGTGCAAATCGTCGCTGCCATCGGCGTCGCAATAGAGAATCCACTCCACCTCGTCCGGCAGATTTTCCGCGCCGGTCCAACACGCCTGACCGTAGCCTCGCCGGGATTCCACGATGACCTCGGCTCCCGTGGCGCGCGCGCCGTTGACGGTGGCGTCGGTGCTGCCGTTATCCACGACGCGGATGCGCGTTAATCCGAGTTCGCGCAGATTCGTGACCACCGCCGCGATCGTGCTTTCCTCGTTCAGGGCGGGGATGATAACTTGAATGCGATCGAGGGTGGACATGAGCGGAATGTTCTGAGCTTGGAGCGTGGCGCGTCTCAGTCTATTCCCGCAATGGGAATAAACTCCGGCGCCACGACTCGTACCCACTCAAATATGCTATCTCAGATATCGCGCTATGCCCATTGGCTCCACCTTCGCTGGCCAGCGGGGACCGTGGAAAAACTTCCCGAAGTAAACGCCGATGGCACGACGGCTCTGCCCGGCGTGCGCGTGGTCGGCGATCTCACTGGAGTGCCCTTGTTGAAATTTGCCGCTGACTCCGGCGCGCGCGCCGTGCGCGCCATCGCGGAGGAACTGGGCGCGGCGCGCGGTGCCAGCGAGGGCCCCGTTGATCTGGCGATTATCGGTGGCGGCGTGTCCGGCCTCTCGGCCGCACTCGAAGCAAAGCAGTTGGGATTGCGCTGCGTGTTATTCGAGGCGACGCAGTCCCTGGCTACGCTGGTTAATTTTCCCAAGGGGAAACCCATCTTCACTTATCCGACGGATTTTAAGCACGCGGGTGAACTCATGCTGACGGCCGACGTGAAGGAAACATTGGTGGCGGACTTGGAAGCGCAACGAATTGCGGCTGGCATCGAACCGCACCGCGCGCGCATCGAGTGGTTGGAACGCAGCGGCGATCTGCTTCTGCTCCACCATCCCGATGGCCAGCCCTTTCAAGCCCGGCGAGTCATCATCGCCATCGGCCGCAGCGGCAATCACCGCAAACTCGGCGTGCCCGGCGAGGAACTGGCCAAGGTTTATAACCGGTTGTACGACCCGAAGGAATTTCACGGCCAACAAGTGCTCGTAGTCGGCGGCGGCGATTCCGCCTTGGAAGCTGCGGTGGCCTTGCGGCAGGCCGGGGCCGAGGTGGCGTTGAGCTATCGCGGCAAGGAGTTGGCCCGCGCCAAGCCCGAGAATGTCGCGGCCCTTGCGGCGACGGGTGTGGAAGTTCTGCTCGGCAGCCAAGTGCGCGCGATCAAGGTCGACACGGTGCGGTTGCAGAACGGCGCGGGTAGCGTGATGGAGCGGCCCAACGATGTGGTCTTTTCTCTCATCGGGCGGGAAGCGCCCTTGGGATTTTTTCGTCGCAGCGGTATTCCCATCCAAGGGGAAACCTCGTGGCTCGGCTGGCTGGGCGTGGCGGCGCTCACGTTGTTTTGTATTTTCGTTTATTCGTGGAAAAGCGGCGGCCCCACGGAATCGTGGCTGAATCCCTCGCTCTGGGTGGACAAACTTCGCGCGGTGTTTTCTGATCGCAGCACCTTGCTGGGCACGATCGCCGTCTCGATGAAGTCGCGCTCATTTTATTATACGCTGATCTACAGCCTTGCGATTCTGACCTTCGGGCTCGACCGCATCCGGCACCGCCGCACGCCCTATGTGAAACGCCAGACGCTCACCCTCATGGCGGTGCAATGGTTGCCGCTGTTTATTCTGCCGGAAATTATTTTACCGTGGCTCGGCTACAACGGCTTTTTTTCAAGCGGCTGGGGCGCGGTGCTCGCGGATAATCTTTTCGAAAAATATATCTCGGCGGCCGATTATGCGGCGGGCACCTGGCCCGAGTGGGGGCACCCGCGCGCCTATTGGCGGGCCTACGGCTTTATTTTGGCGTGGCCCTTGAACGTCTACAACGTCTTCACCGACGCGCCGCACTGGTGGTGGATCGGCCTCGGCGGGTTGCAGACTTTCGTGCTCATCCCGTGGGCCATCTGGCGCTGGGGCAAGGGCGCGTATTGCGGCTGGATCTGCTCGTGCGGTGCGTTGGCCGAGACGATGGGCGACCGCCACCGGCACAAGATGCTGCACGGCCCGCAGTGGAACCGCTTGAATTTGATCGGGCAGGTTTTTCTGGCTGCCGCGTTTGTGCTGCTGGGGTTGCGGGTCGTCGGTTGGATATTCCCCGGCTCCTGGCCCGACCGGCATTTTCATCTGCTGCTTGAGGGTAAGGGCGACCACGGGCAACTGACGGCGGGTTTTATTTTCAGCTACAAATGGTTCGTCGATATTCTTTTTGGCGGCGTGCTCGGGGTCGGACTTTATTTTAAATACTCGGGGCGAGTCTGGTGCCGCTTCGCCTGTCCGCTGGCGGCCTTGATGCATATTTACGGACGGTTTTCCCGCTTCCGGATATTTGCGGATAAAAAGAAATGCATTTCCTGCAACATCTGCACGAGCGTCTGCCATCAAGGCATCGACATCATGGCCTTTGCGAATAAAGGCCTGCCGATGGAAGACCCCGAATGCGTCCGCTGTTCGGCGTGCGTGCAAAGTTGTCCAACCGGCGTGCTCACCTTCGGTCGGCTTTTAGCCGAGGGCAAACCCCTCTTCGACGATCTCCCCGCGTCCCCTGTGCAGATGCAGGAAAAAGCCGCGCACGGGCGGCACTGATATCGTTTGCTCAGGCCATCGCGGTTTCCCGACGGAATACCTGACTGAAAGGTAGGGGCCGCCCTCTTGGGTGCCCTTGGCGCTCGGACATGGCACGCCGATTTTTTCTCCGGAGGCCGCAGAGAGCGCAGAGTCCCAATGCCCGGGAACGCCGAACTCAAGCTCGGCCTCAATTCTGCATCAGGGCAGGGCGCGTTATCCTTAACGCGTCGCTCCGGGTCACAGTGCGTGCAGGTTGACCAGCAGAGAGAATTTTAGCCGGGCTCTGGTGAGCCTCGGCAGAGCCCCTGCCCCAATTTCGTGTCCCCTTCGTGACGTTCGTGGACCAAATTCGGGGAAGGACTGACTCTCCGCATCGGGTCAACGCACCTCGCGACCGCGACAGAAAGCAATCGCCCTGGTGGAATACGTCGGCACTTGCCGCCTTGCTGGATTATGGGTGCCATCGCTACACCCGCATGGCCGCCCGCGCCAAATCCGTCTCGTCCGACTCTGCTGCCCACCTCGGCTTCGAGGCCCAGCGGTGGCGAACCATGGCAGAAGTCGGAATGCAGAATGACGAAGTGATTGCCCCACTCATTCATCCTTCTTCCTCCGCCCTTTTGTGGAATTTCGTCCTTCGCGCTTAGTGCCTGCCTTCCTCGGCCATTTTTCTACAACACGCAGATGCTCGTCTCCCTCTGGTTCGAGGTGAAAAGCAATGATCTCGAAGCGACGAACGAGTCCCATTTGTTCGATGGAGAAACGGAAAATCAGTTTGGTCGCGTAATGACATGAAACTCGCGGCCACCGCCAACTCCAGAGAAAGGCAGGAGGAACTCGGTCAGTTCTTCACCGCCTCGCCTGTGGCCGATTTCATGGCGTCAATGTTCGGGCCTTTTCCAAAAACGGTCCCCTTGCTGGATGCCGGCGCCGGCGCCGGCGCACTGACTTCCCCCCGGCTTTCGTCACTCGGTGCTGTGAGAAACGCGACAGCGTTCACCCCATCGAAGCGACGCTGTACGAACTCGACGGCGAATTCTTCAAGGTCTCCGAGGCCCTGCTCGTCCGCGCCGACGATGGCAAATACGGCGAGACGCCCTTCCGCATCGACGCCGCCAATCCCGGTTACGTGCCGGTGGACAACCGGATTGTCACGCGACTCTTCGGTGAGTTCACCCCCAAGAGCGGCGATCTCATGTTCAGCAAGCAAGGCGACCTGATCGGCATTATGGTCAACAACGGCTATTGCGCCGTCCTCGGCAACTTCCGCGCCTCGCAGACCATCAAGGTCGGCGACACCGTCACGCAGCCCAAGACCGGCCCGATCTTCTCCGACCTCGCCGCCCGCTGGCAACGGTTGCCGATCAAGCTGCAGTGAGTGTCGCCGCCGCTGACACCCGCCGAATCTAGCTCGATCCGATTCAGCCCACTCTCAAGTCGCAGACCAAAAATCTGCGGCTTTTTTTGGCGCAGGGCGCGACCGTGGCGAGGTCTTCTGTTGGGTTTTCACCACAGAAGGATGTAGAGCAAAACGCTAACTCAGATGTATCATACTTTTTCTCTTACTGGATGAATTCGTAGGGCCGGCCCTTGAGGCCGTACCGGAATTTGCGAAAGTGGCACGGCGACAAGCGCCGGCCCTACAAAAACCATCGAGCACCAACCGACAAAACACCCTGTAATAAAATCCATTCTGAGTGTGATGCATCCGGGCTAAATCCATGAATCGCCTATGGCAGTGGGGCTTGGTTTAGCTCCTTGAGGAACTTGTTGTGCTTACGGGTCGCGGCTTGGATGCGCTGCTCGAGTTCCACCAGTTTCTCGTTGGTTGCTCCCAGCTCGATTTCCTCCTCGGCGGTCGCGGTGCTGATGTAGCGGGAAATGTTCAGGTTGTAGCCTTCCTCGGCGATGCGCTCCATCGAGATGCGTTTGGCGTAGCGGTCCTCTTCCTTCCGATGTTTGTAGGTCTCGACGATCTTGGCGATTTGGTCCGGCGTGAGGCGGTTCTGGCGTTTGCCTTTCTCGAAGTGTTCGGCGGCGTTGATGAAGAGCACATCGTCGGGCTTCTTGCATTTCTTGAGGACGAGGATGCAGACGGGGATGCCGGTGGAGTAGAACAGATTCGCGGGCAGGCCGATGACGGTGTCGATGTGGCCGTCTTTGAGGAGTTTCGTGCGGATGCGTTCCTCGGCTCCGCCCCGGAACAGCACCCCGTGGGGGAGAATGATGGCCATCACGCCTTCGTCTTTCAGGAAGTGGAAGCCGTGGAGGAGGAAGGCGAAATCGGCGGCGGACTTGGGGGCGAGGCCGTGGTTCTTGAAACGCACATCGTCGCCCATCGCGTCGGTCGGGTCCCAGCGATAGCTGAAGGGCGGGTTGGCGACGATGGCGTCGAACTGGGGTTTCTTGGCGGGGTTGAGTTCGCGCAGGAGGTCCCAGTCGTTGGTCAGGGTGTCGCCGTGGTAGATCTCGAACTCCGAATCCTTCACCCCGTGCAGAAGCATGTTCATACGGGCGAGGTTATAGGTAGTGATGTTCTTTTCCTGTCCGAAGATTTTGCCAATGCCATTCGCGCCCATCTTCTTCCTCACGTTGAGCAGCAGGGAGCCGGAGCCGCAGGCGAAATCGAGGACCTTTTCCAGTCGCGGCTTCTTGCCCGTGGCGGGCTCTTGGCTGTCGAGGGTGACGATGGCGGAGAGGATGTCGGAAATCTGCTGCGGGGTGTAGAACTCGCCCGCCTTCTTCCCGGAGCCAGCAGCGAACTGGCCGATCAGGTATTCGTAGGCATCGCCCAGCGCGTCGGTGTCCGTGGAGAAGTCCGCCAGACCTTCCGCGATTTTTTGGATGATGGTGCAGAGCTTGGCGTTTCGTTCGGGGTAGGTCCGGCCCAGCTTGGGCGAGGCTAGATCGATCTCGGAGAACAACCCTTGGAAGGTGCTTTGGAAGGAGTCGTTCTCGATGTATTTGAAGCCCGCTTGCAGGGTGTTGAGCAGTTCCCCGTTCTGCTTGCGGGCCAGGTGGGCGATGCTGGTCCAGAGGTATTCCGGCTTGATGACGTAGTGCACTTTGCGGCGCATCTGCTTTTCAAACTCGGCGACATCGTCCGGGTTGTTGACATACCAGAGGGCGAGCGGCACGCGGGGGCCATCGGCTTCCACCTTGGGATAATCGCGTCCCAATTCCTTCTTCGATGCCGTCTCGTAGTTGTCGGAGAGGTAGCGCAGGAAGAGGAACGACAGCATGTAGTCGCGGAAGTCGTCCGCATCCATCGCGCCGCGCAGTTGGTCGGCGATGTTCCAGAGGGTTTTGCCCAGTTGGGTTTGATTCGTGTCGGTCATGGAGAAAGTGAGAAGTGAGAATTTAGAAGTGAGAAATTTAGGCGGACTTGAGCTTCTTAACGATCGTGGTGAGAATGGCGATAATCTGGTTGGCTTCGTCGAGAAGGGGGATGAGCTGCCTCTCGGTGACAATGCTGGAGGCAATGAGGATGCGCAGCCAGTAATGGGTTTCGCGGGCTTCTTTGAGTGAAATGGAAACCTTGGATAGAAAGTCAGCACGACTTTGCCCACTTTTGGATTCCTCCAAGTTGGCACCGACTGAAGTTCCCGAGCGCAGTAACTGATTCGCCAGAGTCCGCGAAATTCCAGGCCGCTCGTCGAGCTCCTGGCAGAGTTTCACAATACGAACCGCAAACTCGAAAGCTCGCTCCGCAATCTCCTGTGGTTCCTCACTCATGTGGAATTGAGAAGTGAGAATTGAGAAGTGAGAAAGGTCGGCGGAGTCGTGAGGCTGGGATTTGTCCCTCGTTTCTCACTTCCAAATTCGCACTTCTCACTTTTTCCTCCGGCGTTTGATTTTGTTTTCGAGGGCTTTGAGGTCGGCCTCGTCCTGTTGATCGGCTTCCAGCGACTCCCGCTTCTTG
>Ga0163149_10005096_pt1 | contig 13991 bp, 12 predicted proteins | sample OliLakLV19MP5G1_FD_148604 | JGI IMG/M metagenome (GOLD analysis project Ga0163149, IMG submission 148604) | Freshwater microbial mat bacterial communities from Lake Vanda, McMurdo Dry Valleys, Antarctica - Oligotrophic Lake LV.19.MP5.G1 | ecosystem: Environmental > Aquatic > Freshwater > Lake >...
TTATTATACTTAGCTAAAATACCAACCATCCGCACAATAAGGTTACGGTATTTTAAAAGATATACATAACTTTCTGCTATTTGCGTGTTGTATCTTGGTTTTTAAACCTTGTTTAATGCGCACGCTACTTGTCTTTGCACTTCTTGCTTTCTCCTTGCCTTCCTTCGCGCAAACCAAAGCTATCGACAGTTTGCAAACTGCCTTGTCTTCGGCCAAAGGCGAAAATAAAACACAAGTTCTTATCGATTTATGTTGGGAATATCGTTTCATAAATGCTGACAGTGCACGAGCCTATGGTATTGAAGCCCTTGAACAGGCTCGCAAAAATAAATATAAAAGCTTAGAGGGTGATGCACTGCACAATATTGGGATAACACTGGAAGCACAAGGCAATTACCGCGAGGCCTTAACCTATGAACTTCAGGCACTCGAAATCAGAAAAAAAATTGGTGATGATTTCAAAACTGCAAATACATTAAATAACCTTGGTATTATCTTCGATGAAATGGGGGATCCTAAACGTGCCCTGGAAAATTATTATGAAGCCCGCAAAATTTACGAAAAGCTAAGCGACAAATCTAAAATTGCGATGGTAATTAGTAATATCGGCATTGTATTAAAAGAGCAACGCGAATACAAAAAAGTAATCGGCTATTACCACGAGGCGCTTAGTATCTATAAAGAATTAAAGAACGAGTTCGGCATTGCAGCTTGCCACGCCAATCTGGGCTCAGTATTCTACTTTACACAACGCTATGATAGCGCCTTGTACTATTCCTTGTTGAGCACAGCTGAATTCAGGAAGCAGAATGTGATGCAGTTTCTGCCAACAACGTTGAGCAGTGCCGCACAAGCATATCATAAATTGGGAAAAACAAAAGAAGCCAAAGCGAGTTTGCTGGAGGCGCAAGCACTAAACGAACAATTCGATAATAAATTCGATCTGGCCGAGGTGCTTATCAATTTAGCGTCAATCTATCTCACTGAAAATAATTTTAAGGACGCCCAGCTTTTAGCTTCACGTGCTTTATCGATGGCCGAATCTATACAAGCAAAAAAAATAATTATGAATGCACACCTCCAGCTTTCAGCAATTGAAGAGAGTAGACAGAATTTTAATGCCGCTTTGCGCGAATACAAATTATTCAATCAGCAAAAAGATTCGCTTTTTCAGCAGGATAAAACCCGGCAAATGACAGAGCTGGAAACTCAATACGAAACAGAAAAAAAAGAACGACAGATTATGGAATTGCAAAACGAAACGCTTACTAAAGATTTGGAACTACAGCGCACCCGCATCTTCGTTTGGTGGATAATTGCAGCGGTAGTGTTTGTTAGCATCGTGGTGTTTGGATTACTTAAACGCAACCAGTTTAAACTTCGGCTTGCGCGAGTTAAGGAACACGAAGAACTTCAGCGGCAGCGATTCAGTGCCGTGATTGAGGCTGAAGAAAATGAACGCGCCCGGGTGGCCAAAGACTTACACGATGGAATTGGCCAGCTTCTCTCTTCTGCCAAACTCAGCCTTACAGCTGTTACACTTCCGTCCAACGATGCACAGGGGCAACTGCTAAACAATTCATTACAGGTTCTTGATCAGGCAACACAAGAAGTACGCTCCATTTCGCACAACTTAATGCCTGCTGCACTCATGGAACTTGGATTAAAAGAAGCACTGGAAGACATGGTTCTTAAAATCAATGAATCGAAATTATTGAATATAAAGTTTAGTATAGTAGGGATCGAAGCCCGTTTGCACGCTCCCATCGAAGTGGCTGTTTATCGTGTTGTGCAAGAAGTAATCAATAATATGATGAAGCATTCGAAGGCCGACCAAATTGAAATAAATTTAACGGGCATTGAAAATACACTTCATCTGTCTATTTCCGACAACGGAGTGGGTTTCGAAAAAGAGATGATCACCAAAAGTAAAGGCTTGGGTTGGAAGAGTGTTTTTTCGCGCATTGCCATGCTGAAAGGAAACATTGAAGTGGACACACAACCCGGAAAAGGCACCAACATCAACATACAATTTGCCATTGCATGAACAACGCACTGACTATTTTATTAGCTGACGATCACAAAATTTTTGCCGAAGGTTTAGCGGCTGTGCTACGTATAAAATTTCCTCACGCACTCTTTGAAATAGTTCATTCCGGTGAAGATGCCTGGGTAAAAATTGAAGCAAGTCAACATTTTCAGTTAGTAATCACAGACATTTCCATGCCGGGCATATCGGGGCTTGAACTTGCAACGCGCATCAAGCAGCAACATCCGGCTATTAAAGTGCTAATTCTTTCCATGCACAACGATAGGCAAATGGTAGCAGCCGCGCTGGCTACCGAAGCCGAAGGTTTTGTGTTGAAGACCTCCACGGCTCAGGAAATAGCCAACGCCATCAACGATCTGCTCAACGATAGCACACATTATAGTCGGGAGGTGCTTCAGGTTATGCTTGGCAAAGTAAAAGACGAAAAACAAGAAACCCAGCGAAATCTCCTCACCGATAGAGAACTGGAAATTTTAAAACTAATCCTCGAAGAAAACAGCAACGAGCAAATGGCCGAAAAACTCTTCATCAGCATACGCACCGTAGAAACCCATCGCAAGCACGTTATGGAAAAAACAGGTTGTCGAAATTTGATTGCCCTTTACAAGTTTGCCGGTCGCACCGGTCTAATCACACTTTAAATACGTAGTGATACGGATGCAAAATCCGTATTGATACCGATGTTACTCAGGTCTATTCTCTTCAGTTTTGTGTCTTTCAAACATAATACTATGAGTCCAAGACGAATACTACTTGTCCTTTCCATTCCATTGTTAGTCGTCACTATTTCTGGCTGCAATCTTTTCGAAGATATTACCAAATCAGATTTAGAAAAAAACCTCTCCAATCTTGGTAAGGAATGGATCGTTGATTCTGTGCGGGTTCGCGAGTACGGCTACATTCAAACAACAAGTGCTCCACCACAAATACCCTTGGTAAGTGATACGTTACTTCCAATCACAAAAATGAATTTTTTACGCGATGGCGATGCTGTAGCCGGGGCACTGATTCAAACAAGTGTAGAAAAAGGCGTACAGGTGGTTACCGAGTTACGTTGGCAATATGTGGATTACCTAACGCTGTGTTATCCTAACCCAAACATTGGCCTTAGTGATGTAGACGTGATCTACACCGTAGTGGAGCTTACAGAAAACAATCTTCACTTTACGCGCGAAGAGAATCTGGTGGACCAAGCTTCGGGAGTGCGCTATGGCTCGCTAAAGCGAACTTTTAAGATGCATAAGTAGACACCTTCCTTAAAAAGTTGTCCTACACCTTCAAGACATAGAACATCTGAAAACCAAGCCCTCAATATTATAAAATAATCCCTATGAAAATGAAAAAATATCTCACTCTTCTTTTTATATGCTTCGCGTTAACATCACACGCCCAACTTGGCAAACTAAAGCTTGGAGGCAAAAAAGAAAACGCTGAAGCAAAAACAGAAGACACCCCAGGTGATTCTACCCAAACGCCAACAAAAAAAGCGAAAGGCGGTAGCAATCTAATGGGCAAAATATTAGTGAAAGTCGCAAAGGTTGCCGGATCTATCGGTGGCGGTGCCTTTGGCATGGTTACGACCACCGATGATTTGGACGAAGTTGTGATGACGGTAGGTACGATGCACAATCTGCGCGATAAATCAGTAGAAACAGCCGACATGGCTTTCTTTGGTAACTGGTTATCCGGTGGCACAATGACATTCTTTTCCTTCACTCAAAAAGCAAAGGCAGGCGTAGCAAAAGTAAATGGCGAAATAACCGTAGATGGCAAAAAGGTAGATGGTGACGGCATGGGCATTTACTCTGATTTTTCTGCGCCCGATCTTAAGGCGTCAAAAAAAATAACTATCAAATCTGCCAAAGGGCAACAAGCATCGTTCGCTATTCCTGCCCCTACACAGACTTTCACACTGCTTTCTGTAAACGGACAAAAGAATAATCCCGCAGTAGATTTTTCAAAAGATGTTACACTCGAATTGGTGTTGGGTGAAAATGTAGACAAGAATATACCCATTCAGGTATACATTACCGCCCGCGTTTTGGGTATCTCTACCTTGTACCCGGTTGGTTCATTTGCCCCAGCTACAAAGATTGTTGTACCTGCCGCAAATTTTAGAAACGTAGGCATCAATCCCAGCAACGACAAACTCGCTAACTACGATAACATCTATATGGAATTGTGGCGATCTGAGTTTGTAAAACCGATTGACCTTGTTGGCAGTATCAATATTGGTTCTGTAGGTATTATGTACACCGATGGAAGAATGATTAATGTAACTACCGCCCCAAATGTATCAACGGGGATAAAATACAAAGGCACTGAGAAATTTAAAACCGGTGGTATGGATTATTCATTCTTAAAACCAAATGCTTTTTACAGTCGCCCAACATCACAGATTAAAAAAGCGGGCGTACTCTCGCTTACGATTATGGGCACCAGCTTCAAACAAGGAAAGACTACTTCATCTTCTTCATCATTTAGTGCTGGCGGCTCTACTTATACCACCACTACAACCAGTACAGCCTACGCAACATTTCCACAAGTATCGAATGAAATTTGGGATGAGGTATTGGAAGGCTTGTACACCGACTTCACAAAAGTGGTGGAGGCTGAATTGAATACTTTATTTGTTCCATTAGAAGCAATTACAAACACCACAGCGTATCAGACCATAATACCCTTCGCACAGGAAGACGAAAACACTACCACCGAATTTCAACGTGCATATAAAAATACAGTCGTGTTACAAAAGTTTGCCCCTTATTCAGCCATGACAGGGGGTGCTACTGAAATAATGAAAGAAGCGGGTGTGAATGCCCTATTCAAATTATTGCTCGATGTTAAAATTGCTTTCGACAAAGGTGTGCCTGTGATGATACCTACGTTAACAGTAGAACTACTTGGCATGCCTAACGGTGACCCTACGAACGGATCGCAGGCAATGCCCACAAAATATTTTGAAGGCGAAATAGTAGGCGATGGAGTTCGCTACCCCGCAAGCAATAACCTGACAAAAGCAGACCTCGACAAAGTAATTCGTAAATCAAACTTGTTGGATTTGTTTCAGCGAAGTTTACAAGAATTGAAGGCCAAAGAACTAGAAAACCCTGATTATGAATTTGCATGGAATGCATCGTTCTACAAATAATCAGCGGCCTATTCAATTGAAGCGTGGTGGTAAACCCGAAGACGTGGCGGATGCTTGTGTGTTTTTGGGATGTGACATGTCTTCCTACATCACCGGACAAGTGATTCAGGTGGATGGTGGAATGCTTACATAATCTCTAATTAATCTCAATTAAAAAAGCCCCACCATGTCGGGGCTTTTTTTGTTATTATCATCACTGTTTCGGAATAGTATGAATTAGAAATTCTGAACACTTCCTACTGAACGCGTATGGCGATGATTTACAATTTCACTTTAGTATTACCACCTTTTTCAAGGGAGATATCAACGGGTTTGTTCGTCTTCCATGAACCTCCTGTAAAGTCGGGTATGTCAATGGACTTTGAACGATTCGCTACAGATTGTTCACTCAGCGGTGCAATCGCACTCCATAATGCAGCATCATATACATCCATATCAACCGGTAACCCATTGCGCAGACAATCAATCGTGCGCCAGTCCATCAGGAAGTCCATACCGCCATGTCCGCCAACTTGTTTGGCAAGTTCTCCTACTCTTTTAATAATGGGCGGTTGGTATTGCTCTTGAATTTTCTTGAACTCTTCTTCGCTGATCCACTTTTCATCGCCAAAAGCAATTCTCTCCGGATCAGGATATTTTAACACCGAACCTTTGGTGCCGCTGATCTTGAATATGCGCGAATAAATGTTGGGTGACGACACATCGTGTTGCAACATAATGGTCTTGCCTTTTTCTGTGCGGATGGTAGTCACGTTCATATTGCCGCGATATGACTTCGTAGCAAACTCTTTATAGAAGTCATCTTTCGCTGCAAGTTCTTTCGCCTTTGCACCCATGCTGAAATCATTCGTTGATGTTGACACGAGGTAATCCATCCTGTCACCACGATTGATATCAAGTACTTGCGCGACCGGGCCAAGTCCATGAGTAGGGTATAGATTTCCATTTCTCATATTCTCTTTAAGTCGCCACATGTTGTAATAGGATGTCTTATCGAAATTCGGATTTAGCAAATCATGATTGTAGGCTCCTTCTCCATGTATAATTTCTCCCAGCAAACCCTGGCGTGACATGTTGAGGGTGAGCAGTTCAAAAAAATCATAACAGCAATTCTCGAGAATGATGCAATGTTTTTTTGTACGTTCCGAGGTTTCAACCAGCTGCCAGCATTCCTCCAGTGTTTTGGCTGCGGGCACCTCAATACAAACGTGCTTGCCCTGGTTCATCGCGTAATCGGCCATGGGCGCATGCAGACTCCACGGTGTGGCAATGTAAATCAGGTCAATGTCCTTGCGGTCGCACATTCTCTTCCATTCATCTTCTTTGCCTGTGTATACTTCGGGGTTGTGGCCCGATCCTTCCAACGAATCCTTAACAGCATTAACTTTCTCAGGACGTATATCACAAAGTGCTTTGATACTTACACCATCAATTTTATTCATGCGGTTAACAGCATCGGGCCCTCTGTTGCCAAGGCCAACAAAACCGATGCGCACGATGTCCAGTTTAGGAGCAGCAAAGCCACACATGTTGAATTTTTGCGCGTACGATTTTATCTTATTTTCAGAATGAGGATACTCATCCGTATTTGTGTGCGCCTTTGAAATACCCGCACTGGCAAGACCTAATCCGGCAAGGCCGGAAGCCTTCAAAAAATCCCTTCTGTTTTGTTTCATTTGTTAATATTTATTTGTATAAGATCACATGCCTGCGTGCCGAAATGCCGCACTACGGCATGCAGGCATGGAATTCGCAAACAGATTCTCATGCCCTTGGGTATGGTTCTCATGATGCTCATTTCACGTTTTAATTGTTGTTTAAATAACAAAATTTAGGCATTAAGGAATTCTTAAATATTCACACATTTTTATTGTAATCAAAGTTACGCAAACGTTTCGTCAGACTTTTTGTTGATAAAATCTTGTGTGGATCCACTATCATTGTCGATGTATCTTGTCAATCGACTGCAAAACCTATACTTATGAGCAATTTGAAACGAAGGGATTTTCTGAAACACTCGATGCTGGCGGGCCTTGGCAGCTCACTCGTTGACGTTGAAGCATCCGCGAAAGCAATTGAAAACAAACCAGCCAAAGAAATATATGCTGTTGCTGCCTCACCAAAAAAAGTAATTGTGGGTGGCGGTGGTATAGGCGGACTATGCACGGCCTATGAACTAATGAAAAAAGGGCATGATGTAATTCTACTCGAAGCATCTGGCCGTCATGGCGGGCATGTTTTTACCGTGCATGATGGATTGTCGGATGAACTTTACGGTGATTTCGGTCAGGAGCACATTACGAAACCAGGCTATGATTTATACTGGGGTTATATAAAAGAGTTTGGACTCACAGCACTCCCGTATCCACGCAGAAAAAATGTGATGCGCAGGATAAACGGAAAATATTATTCAGAGAAAATGTTGAATGATCCTGCGGTACTGAAAGGTTTTGGATTGAATGAAAAAGAAGTAAAATATCTTTCAAAAAATCCATGGTGGGATCTTAAATCACTCTATGTGGCACCCTACCTCGGCAAATTCAAAGATGAATATCAGCCATTCAACATCGGTTATGACCAGATGGATAATATCCCAATGTCAGATATTTATAAAAAAGAAGGTGCATCACAAGCTGCACTTGAACTGCTTGGTGGTAATAATTCATCAGCCTTGTTTGAACTCTGGATGTCTGCCATATTGAAAATGCGCGGTGTGCCTGAAGGGCCTCCGGAAGTTTTCAGACTCAAGGGTGGCAACCAGATGCTTCCCAACGCTTTCGCGAAACGATTAGGTGCGCGGGCGCGGCTGAACAGTGCGATTCAATTGATCCGCTACAACGATAAAGGTGTAACGGTTACGTATAAGCAAAATAATGAACAGCATGAATTGACTGCTGATTTTTTTGTGAATTGCATTCCTTTGCCAGCGTTAAAAAATGTTCAGTTCGATCCGGTATTGCCCCCGGAAAAACAATATCTCTGCGACACAATCGAGTATGATTCCTACCAGCGATTTGTCTTTCAGGCCAGTTCTAAATTCTGGGAAGCTGATGGATTAAGCATCAATATGGAACTGGATCATCCCGACCTTTGGAGTGTATGGCAATCTGCAGAAGAAGTAGACACGCATCGGGTTATTGTGCTTGGCACTGGTTCGGGTGGAATTTCTCCACAGCGTGCACTGGCGGTATTCCGTGAATTGTATCCCGGCAAGGGAGATACCATAGAACAGGCTTTAGGTAAGGACTGGACGAAAGATTCTTTTTCGCCTACCTGCGAGAGAAGACCATTCCCTATAGGACAACTTCATAAATTCTGGCCAAATCTGATGCAACCACTGGGACGGATTCACTTTGCCGGAGCGTATGCCGACAATCTGAACTGGGGAACAGAAGCGGCAACACGATCGGCCAATCGGGTGGCCAGCGCAATTGATAAAGCCTGAAGACATGCATCAGGATAAGAAGACATTTCTGTATCGGTCACAGGCAATCCTTTCAGCGTGTTTTCTCACTTGTAGTGTTATGTCGTTTTCTTTAATCCCCCTCATTCAGGAAAACAGTGCGCCTGTTGTGAGGATAATGTCACCAGTTAACAAGAGCACAATTCGCTGGAATGCGGATGTTCCATACACCATACAGGTTTCAGATAAAGAAGATGGAAATTCTGAGTATGATGAAATTAACGGCAACGAAGTACTGATGCAAGTCATATATCTGCCAGACTCGCTGAAGGCTGCTAATTACCGAAATGGTAAACTAGCAGAAGATGAACCACGTGCCATCACACTGATGAAAACCTCCACGTGTTTTAGTTGCCACACGTCACGCAGCAAGTTGATAGGTCCTTCATTTGACCGGATAGCCAACAAGTACACTTACAGTGAAGAAGTAGTTGCTATATTGACGCAAAAAATTATTCAGGGTTCAGCAGGCGTTTGGGGTGATGTGAAAATGCCATCAAACACAGACCTGAAATCTCAAGAAATAAAAGAGGTAGTAAGCTGGATAGTAAAATACAATAAAGACCCCAATGTATTCTATCAGGTAGGACTCAAAGGAACCATAAAGATGAAAGAAAAAAATGAAAAGGATACCGTTAAAGGTGTTTATGTGTTAACTGCCAGTTATATTGACCATGGTCTGGCCGGCAAACCTTCACTTAACAAGCGTGGACAACACGCCATAATTTTAAAGCCATAATAAATCTTAATCATCAGTGAAAAAAAGAGCACCTAATTTAAAAGAAATAGCGAAGATGCTGAACCTGTCAGTGTCTACCGTTTCGCGTGCTTTACATGACAGTAAGAATATTAGTCCGGCCACTATAAATCGTGTGAAAGAAGTTGCGGCAGAGCTGGAATATGAGCCGAACCAGACAGCCATGTTTCTTCAATCGGGGAAGACGCTCACACTGGGAGTTATTCTGCCTCATTTGTCGGAGAATTTTTTTTCGGAGGCGATAAGTGGTATTGAGGATTTTGCCAGCGAGAATAACTACAACGTATTGATGGGTCAATCTCACGATGATATGGAGCGAGAGAAAAAGATTGTCGGAGCCATGAAAAATCACAGGATAGACGGGCTGATTGCTTCCATTGCCAAAAACACCAAAGACTTTTCACATTTTGAGGCATTGAAAAAATACGACATTCCGGTCGTGTTCTTTGATTGTGTTCCGGAAATTCAAGATGTACATACGGTAACTTGCAAAGTTGAAGTTGGAATGAACGAGGCCGTTGAATTTCTGGCAAAAAAAGGCCATACGCGCATTGCATTTATCAGCGGCCCTAAGGATTTACTCGCCAATCGTGAGCGCATGGCAGGATATCAGTCATCATTGAAATTATTGAACATAGCATACAATCCTGAGTTTGTAGTTCATTCTGATCTGTCAAGGGAATCAAGTCATTATGCTATGCAGAATTTGCTTACGCTAAAAGACGGACCGACTGCCGTAATCGCCTTCAACGATTATGTAGCATTGGATGCCATGCAATATGCACGTAAGATGAATGTCCGGATCAATCAGGACATCAGCTTTGTGAGCTTTGCCAATCTTCCGGTTTACAATTACATGGAAAATCCTCCTCTGGCATCTGTGGAACAGTTCCCCTACAGACAAGGGCAACGCGCAACGGAACTGCTACTGGAAATTCTGGGCGGAACAAAAGGTAACAGGGCACAAGGCCCATTTAAAAAAATAATTCTCGAGCCACGGCTATCTATTCATACCCGATTCAGTTAATAATAACATTGACCATATTTTTTATTAAATGATTTCAACTATCCTCTATGCATACGGAATTGAGTCTGACCAATGCAGCGTAGAGCCCTTGGTTAGTGGCCTCATAAACAAGACGTGGAAAATTACGTGCGGCCAACAGGCATACATACTTCAACGCATCAACGACCATGTTTTCAAAAAACCAGATAAGATTGCCGAAAACATCAGACTGATTGGTGACTATTTGAAAAAAAATAGTCCTGATTACCTATTTGTTTCTCCCATTAAAAACCTGAGGCAGGAGGAAATGGTGTATAACCCAGAGGAGGGATACTTCAGACTTTTTCCGTTCATACACGGTTCACATACTATTAATGTCGTTTCTTCGCCAGACCAGGCGTTTGAAGCTGCCTTCCAGTTCGGAAAATTCACCCAGTTGTTAGCTGGCTTTGATGCATCGCAGTTACACACCACCATCCCCGATTTTCATAATCTGTCGCTACGCTTCAAGCAATATGAAGATTCGCTGAAGGATGGGAATATGAGTCGAGTAAAAATTGCCAAACCATTGATTGACGACCTGAAAGCGTTTAATCACATCCTTACCTCCTATGAAAAAATTCTGGTTAATCCTCATATTAAAAAACGCGTAATGCATCACGACACCAAAATCAGCAACGTTTTATTTGATGATCGTGAAAAAGGCATTGCCATCATTGATCTGGATACGGTAATGCCCGGATACTTCATCAGCGATGTAGGCGATATGATGCGCACCTACCTTTCTCCTGCCAATGAAGAGGAAAAAGATTTTTCCAAAATTGAAATCCGGGATGACTTCTTCCGCGCTATTGTACATGGCTACATTCGTAGCATGGGCGAAGAACTAACCGAAGCAGAGCACGATCTTATTCTCTATTCTGGCCAGTTTATCATTTACATGCAGGCCATTCGGTTTCTGGCCGACTATTGTAATAATGATTCCTATTACGAAGTGAAGTATGAAGATAACAACCTGGTGCGTGCCGGAAATCAGATCTGTTTACTGAAACAACTGGAAGAGAAAGCTCCAGTTTTGAGGGCCATCATTCGTGACGAATTGCAGACACGTTCTCATTACATTAAATGACAAACCACGATCTAAGTAAGATTATCTCCATTTGATTGATTTGATCTTTGAAATTGGTAAACACCATAACGAACTCGTTGCCATTATGAAAAAAAATATTTCCACTATCATCTTCTCTATCCTGATGCTATCTGCCCAGATGGAGTTAGTTGCCCAAAATCCCAATGAAATTAAGCTCAAGGATTACCGGCCGAAATCAATTTATAAAATTCCAGTATCTACAATTAAAAAAGCAAAATATCCGGTAATTGATATGCACTCACATGTGTATGCAAAAACAGATGCGGAGCTTGCTCAATGGGTAAAAACCATGGATGAAGTGGGTGTAGAAAAGACGATCGTGATGACCCAGTTTACCGGTTCAAAGTTCGATAGCGTATACGCGAAGTATGCACCCTACGGAAATCGCTTTGAAGTATGGTGCGGATTTGATTATACAGGCTATCCAGAAAAGGGATGGATAGACAATGCCGTAAAGGAACTGGAACGCTGTTATAAGGTTGGCGCAAGAGGAGTTGGTGAACTGGGCGATAAAGGGATGGGGGAACTAAATTCATATCCGGTTCCGGGTTATGGATTGCATTTTGATGACGTGCAAATGAAACCCTTGTTCGAAAAATGCGCAGCACTAAAACTTCCTGTGAACATACACGTGGCTGATCCTTACTGGATGTATCTTCCGATGGACTCCACCAACGATGGGCTCATGAATGCATATACCTGGAGAATTGATCTCACCAAAAAAGGAATACTGAACCACGGGCAACTGGTGAAAACACTTGAAAATGTTGTACGCGATAATCCAAAGACTACATTCATTGCCTGCCACCTCGCCAACTGCGAATATGACCTTGAGCTATTGGGAACGATGTTTCAGAAATACCCCAACCTGTATGCCGATTTTGCAGCGCGCTTTGCTGAAACTGCACCCATCCCCCGCTACATGAATGCATTCTTCGAAAAATATCAGGACCGGCTTTTATATGGCACCGATATGGGTTTTGAACCTTCCATGTATGCGGTTACCTTCCGCATACTGGAATCCAATGATGAGCATTTCTATGAAACCGGGTTGTTTGGTTACCACTGGGCTCTTCACGGATTTGGATTGAAAGACAACGTGCTAAAGAAAATCTATTCAGGCAATGCCAGAAAAATTCTTATGCATTGATCATACTTTAAAGAATATTCCTTTTTTATAAAGAAACCAGCACAGGCTCCACTCGAGTGCAAAGATTACGAGAGAGGTTATAATCGCCATGAGTGCATGTGGCACGTTAACCATTCCCATCAAACCATTCGAAATTGCTCCGATATAATCAGTGAACCATCGGTTGCCAACAATTTCGAAGAAGAGATAAATGAATAAAGAGTTCATTCCTACAATGACAAAAAAATCAAGATGTTTCTTGTGGTCTTTTATATCAATCCACCAGTAAAATAATGCCAGCCCGAGAAGGCACCAGCCACCGGAAGCAAGTGTAAAGGAACTTGTAGCAATTCGTTTGATTATGGGAGTAATGGTTGCATCCATCGCAAATCCGATAATCAGCCCTGCAACTCCGCTGATTACAAGCCATTTTATTTTTTCATCGCCCGGCTTATCTGAAAGCAGGAGTTTACCAGCAAGCACACCCCAGATGGTGTGCGCTGCGGTGGGAATACAATTGATCGCTACCCATCCACCACTGTTTATCTTGTTCATCAGTAACAGATCGACATAGTTACCGAAATTATGCTGATCGGTAAAGGGTTGATCAAACCCGGGCACATTCACAAAACGATACAAGATTTCTGTCAACAGTAACAAGCCGAAACTAAAAATAATCTGATTGGTATACGACCAACGGAAAATCAGAAAGGCTACCAGTGTGGTGAACGATAATTGTGTGAGTACATCCCACAATTCAAAAGACAATCCACCCGGCCGCACGGCATAATCCAACACGCCAAAGAAAAATAACCAGCCCGAACGTTTCAATATTTTACGAAAGGATTCACTCCATTTCATTCCATTCACTTGTTGGCGGTGGAGGGAATAAGCCATCGCTGTGCCCGCCATAAACATAAACCCAGGTTGAATGAGATCCCAGAAGCGCAAGCCGTTCCACGGATGATGAAAAAACTGCATGAATAAAAACGAAATGCCCGTATCCTTGGTCGCCTCAAATAGATTTTCATATAATCGCGTACTCTCCAGCATAAGTAAAACCATGATGAGGCCGCGCATGAAATCAAGAGAAAGAAGTCGCTGGTTAGTGGTTTGAAGAGTCATGGGATCATGAGGTTTGCGAGAAAACAGATTTGTCAGTTTATAAGGTTACTAAGAAATTGAAGGGGACACAAGTTTTTCATTGCTTAGCGAAACGTTTGCATTGATTATTGTGGATAAAAAGATTTTTTCTCAAGGCAGGGTGTCTCTTTAATTGACTACG
>Ga0163149_10005097_pt1 | contig 13990 bp, 9 predicted proteins | sample OliLakLV19MP5G1_FD_148604 | JGI IMG/M metagenome (GOLD analysis project Ga0163149, IMG submission 148604) | Freshwater microbial mat bacterial communities from Lake Vanda, McMurdo Dry Valleys, Antarctica - Oligotrophic Lake LV.19.MP5.G1 | ecosystem: Environmental > Aquatic > Freshwater > Lake >...
CTTAGACCGTGGCTACGAGCAGTTAGAGGTGAAACTGCAAAAATTAGGAGCTAACTTGCGGCGTGTCAAAGAGGGCACAGACCCGGCGACTGCTGAGGCTCCTGTCAATCCCGTGCGATCGGGTTTAAACTGTTAATTAGTCAGTTGACAGTTGACAGTTGACAGTTGACGGTTAACTGTTGACGGTTAACTGTTGACGGTTAACTCAGGATTAAAATGTCGAACATACCGCTCATCGGTTTAAAAGCAGACCAGTTTCGCCACCCGCTAGACTTGGAAGCCACCAACACTCTCAAACAACTGCCCGGCCTGGATTTGATGGTGCGGCAGTTGCTGGGACAACTGGGCGAACAGTTTTTCATGCTCGAAAATCTGGCTTCCAGCGTCCAAGTCGGCGAAAATCAACTGCCCCACCTGCATCAATTGCTGTTGGATGCCTGCAAAACACTTGATTTGGAACCGCCGCAGCTTTATGTCCGCCAGCATCCGATGCCGAATGCTTACACCTTTGCGATGCGGGGAAAACAGCCGTTTGTGGTGATGCACACTTCGCTGATTGATTTGCTCACAGATGAGGAAGTTAAGGCAGTAATCGCTCACGAGTTGGGGCATTTGAAGTGCGAGCACGGAGTTTACCTGACTCTGGCTAATTTAATTGTGTTGGCCGCAGGTCAATTTTCGCCTGTGGGAACCATACTCGCCCAGGGTTTGCAGGCGCAAATGTTGGAATGGCTGCGGTGTGCGGAATTTACGTGCGATCGCGCCGCCTTGCTCGCCACTCAAGACCCAAAAGTGGTAGCATCACTGTTGATGAAACTGGCCGGAGGTTCGCCGACTTTAGCTCCGAAACTGAATGTAGATGCGTTTTTGGCGCAGGCGCGGGCCTACGACGACCTCAGCAGCACTCAACTGGGAGAAATGCTCAAACAAGCTCAGACGGCTCAGTTGTCCCATCCTGTACCAGTATTGCGCGCCAGAGAGATCGATCGCTGGGCAAGTTCAAAAGATTATGAATCTCTTGTGCAAAATCGATCGGTGTGTTATGATGGTGAAACCAACAAAAAGGGCGGGTGGCGAAATTGGTAGACGCATCAGACTCAAAATCTGACACCGAAAGGTATGAGAGTTCGATTCTCTCCCCGCCCATTACTAGAAAACTCGGTGATGTATTAATAAAGAACTCTGTGAGCAGCACTCAACTGGGAGAAATGCTCAACTCAAACAAGCTCAGACGGCTCAGTTGTCCCATCCTGTACCAGTATTGCGCGCCAGACAGATCGATCGCTGGGCAAGTTCAAAAGATTATGAATATTTGCTTGCAGGAAATCGATCTGTGTGGTATGATGGTGAAACCAAAAAGGGCGGGTGGCGAAATTGGTAGACGCATCAGACTCAAAATCTGACACCGAAAGGTATGAGAGTTCGATTCTCTCCCCACCCACTACTAGAAAAGCTAGTGATGTATTAATAAAGAACTGTGTGCTTGGTAGCCCACTAGCTCCAAGTGCATATCTCATCACTTGATCTCGCCCTTGCTGGTGGCTGTCGTTGCTAGCCGAGTATTTTCCAAAATTCAGTTGAAATAACTGGTGAGCAACCGCACTATTACTTTCATCTGCTTTTTTAGGTAATAAAAACAGAAAAAGATGAGTAATCAGGCAAGCAATATACCTTCTGTGGATTTAGCTATCGTTCCAGGCACAGTTTATATCCAAGATTGTGTCTCGAATCAGTTAAGTAAACTGTATACTCTTGATTTAGCCACAGGTAAAGCAACATTCATCGGTGAGATCATTACAGAAGTGTATGATATTGCCTTTGTTGATTCACAACTCTATGGCATTGAGCAAGAAGGCGGCACAACGCAGCTCGTTAAAATTGACATCAAAACGGGCGATACGATTGTGATTGGGGATACGGGCTTTGCTACAGCCGGATTGGCTTATAATGCCGAACGTCAAACCCTTTATGCCAGCACAGCTAAACAACTGATTGCCCTTGATATCAAAACAGGAAAAGGTACATCAGTAGCTACCATAGCTAATAAAGACTACAACTGTGGTGAAGTTGCCTTTGATAGCAATGGCATAGCATATATCACATTAATTGGTTACCAAAAGAAGAAATTACTTGCTAGATGCAATCTCGATACTAGCGAAGTTAAAACGATTGGTGATACCGGATTTCCTGGTATTGGTAGTATGGAATTTGTTGGCAATGTCCTTTATGGCGTTACGGGCAGATTTTTTAACTTGGGAAAAGACGGTCAATTAATCCGCATTAATACCCAGACAGGTAAAGGCACATTAGTGGCTCAAACCAAGCCTAGCGGTCGTTGGGCAGGAATTGCGGTTTATCAACCAGCAGCAGAAGTGAGCGCAACTATCACTCCAAAAGTTAACACTGAAGCTACACAAGCGGCACAAACAACTACTACAACTCGTGAGGAAACTATGAAACTGTTAACAATTGATACCAAAGAAAACTGTTACCTTATCAATACCGATCAGATGAATAACTTGCAACAAAATGTTGCTAAGTCTCTGACATTAGACAAAGGAACTTTTGATATCCAAATTACGAGTGGTAGCTACAGTTATAGTGCCGATACCGTCGGTGAGCCTTTTGTTTTTCTCTGGATTTATGGACTTGATGGCAGTACCTTTGTCAACACAAAGACAGGTGTTGAGACAGGTGGAACTTGGGCAACTTTAAACGGCTATAACGACAAATTGCAGTTAGATATCAAAGAAAAAGCTGTAGTCTGTGCTTTATTCTTTGATATCTATAGTGCTGATAATCAAGGACAAGTCACTGTTTCAATCACTGGCAATCAACAGAATCCCAAAACTTTAACCGTTGATAGCAAGACAAACTGCTATCCGCTTGATAGCAATTCTCTCTCAAATCTTAAAAAATCCAATGCTAATTCTATCGAGTTAGCCGCAGGGAACTATCGCGTCAAGATTCGGGAAAGCAATGCCACTTATGGAGCAGAAGCAAAAAATTTCCAATTAGAACCTTGGGCGTTACTGTTGATTCAAGGGGGAAAATTTATCTCCAAGTTGACAGGAATTGAACTTAGCGAAAGTTGGTGTTCCTTAAATGGCTTCAAAGATGAAGTTATTTTTGAAGTCAAACAAAAAACAACCATCTCCGGCTTCTTTTTTGATACCTACATTGAAGATAACCAAGGGCAAGTTGTTTTAGAAATCAACAACATCAGTGATGTAGAAGTAGCCCAAGAATATGCAAAGTCACCAGTAAAAGCTGGTATGGGCAGCAGCGAAAGCAGTGTTAGTGTAGTGGATAGTGGTAGCGCAACTAGCTCTGGTGGTACAGCAGTTACCACTGGTAGCGCAACTAGCTCTGGTGGTATACCAGTTACCACTGGTGGTACAACTAGCTCGGGGACTGAAAATATCACTATTAGCAGTGGACCTAACTTCAGTTTTGACCAAGCTCAGATGGAAGAAATGTGGCAGCAAATGGCAGCCCAAATCAATACTTCCATCACAGTAACAGGTGACCCGAACGAGAAAAAAGAAGCTTATTGGGACAATTTGGAAAAATGGCTGCTTAAAGGCTATCAAACTCAAGCTAAAGACTTAGGGATGAAGGTAGCACGGCTGGAGTTTATGCTTAAGACTGTTACCCAACAAATGGAAGTTAGTTTTAATCAGAATTTCCATAATTGGTCGGGGCACTTCAACAAAAATCTCAACGACTTATTTATTTCCCGAATCCCCCGCATTGTTAGTGAGCAGGTGAATTTAAGAATCTCTGAACAAACCCAAGAGATTAAAAACTTAGTGCTGCAACAAATGCAAACCGAACTCAATGAGCGTGTTGAGTCCGTCGTTAATCTCAAAGTGTCTAATCAGACTCAAGAAGTTAAGAACCTGGTAGTTCAGCAAATGCAAACTGAACTTGAGCAACGGATTGAGAATGTAGTTAACATCAAAATTGCCAATCAGTCTACGGAGATTAATACCCAGGTAATTAATCAAATGTCGGCTGATATTGATCAGCGCATTAGTAACTCCGTTAATGTCCAAATCGCGAATCAATCTCAAGAGATCACTAATCAGGTAATTCAGCAACTCCAACATACTATTGATCAGCGTGTTGAGAATGTAGTGAGCATCAAGATTTCTGATCAAACCCAGAATGTGAAGAATCTGGTGATTCAGCAAATGCAAACTTACATCGATCAACGCATCGATAATGTAGTGAACCTCAAAGTGTCTAATCTCTCTCAAGATATTAACACTCAAATTGTTCAGCAAATTCAACACGACATGGATCAGCGGATTAATGCGGTAGTTAATCTCAAAATTGCTGACCAAAGCCAAAACATTAAAAACCTGGTCATTCAGCAGATGGAATCTAACATTGATGAACGCATCAATACGGTTGTTAATCAATCTAGCACTAGCAACGTGCAGTTAGTGACTAATAATATTGTCAACGATCTTGACAATCGCATTAATGTTAGCTTGGATAACAAGATTCTCAACTTCCGTAATGATGTCTCTAGTATCGTCAAAAATGAGCTGAACCAAAACTTCACGCAGAACCTCAAAAATACGATTTTTGCAGAATTGAGACAGCAACAATTCTACCTGGATATGCACTTGATTAAGTCAGAAGTTGAGAACTTCTACTCTAATCTTGCACAGTTTGAGAATCAGTTCTATTTACGCATTGAACAAGGGGACACTCAACTGTATAACTGGACGCTGGAACAACTTATTGCTCTCCAAGGTTGCTTAACAGATCGTCAGGCTTTAGTGGAAATGTTTGAATCTTTCGCCAATAAACTCAAAGACGAATTAGATAATGCTGAATGCGTTCGTCCTGATCGTTTTGCTTCTTGGGTAAGAACAGATATGCGCTCACAATTTCAACCTACGCAATCTCCGCAATTACCACAACGTTAATCAGTAGGTAGACATATATATTGGGTGTCCGAAGAAAGGAACGAAGCAATCCCAAACCACAAGCGAATTGCTTCGTTCCTCTATTCGGACATGATGGTATTGATTTATGTTCACCGCCCACTGCTAAAAAGCTTAATAAATCTAGGGTTCCAGGTAGGCCACCGGGAACCCTAATTTATATGGCATGGGGAATCGGGCATGGGGAATTGGTAACAACAGTCAACAGTCAACAGTCAACAGTCAACAGATTTTATGGGTGAATTAGCCGCTTTAGGCGCTGCATTTGTCTGGGCTCTATCTTCCACAATCTGGCAGCGAGTAGGACAGCAAATCCCCGCAGTGGTGCTAAACTTGCTCAAAGGCGCGATCGCCCTTTTCATGCTTCTTGCCACTGTACTAATTTTAGGCAAACCCTTACCCACAATCAACCCTAATATTTTAGCAATGCTGCTGATTAGCGGCGGCCTAGGAATTGGCATCGGAGACACCGCTTTCTTTATCGTATTAAAATATTTAGGCGCGAGGCGAACGCTGCTTTTAGAAACCCTATCTCCCCCTTTAACAGCTTTATTGGGGTTAATATTTTTGCAAGAAAAGTTATCGCCCATTGCTTGTACTGGCATTCTTTTAACAATCTGCGGCGTAGCGTGGGTAATTGCCGAACGAACAGCCGAAACAACCTTATCATCAAAACATCTTTGGCAGGGATTAGGTATTAGTTTATTAGGACAAACAAGCCATGCCGCCGGAGCAGTTTTATCCCGCGCCGCCTTCACTCAAATAGATATCGATCCTCTGTGGACGGCGGTATTGCGTTTGAGCGGTGGTATGGCAGTCATGCTGTGCTTTTTTAAGCCAACAAACCTTGACAATTTCAAACAATTAAAAGCGCCAAAACTATTAGGTGCAATAATTCTAGCAGCTTTTTTAGGAACCTATCTCGGAATTTTTTTGCAACAGACTTCGCTGAAATATGCACCCGCAGCAATCGCTCAAACACTCAGTTCTACCAGTCCCCTATTTATACTGCCTTTAGCGGTGCTGGCGGGCGAAAAAGTGAGCATTCGGGCTGTTTTGGGGGTAGTTGGTGCGATCGGCGGAATCGCCTTATTATTGGGTTTGAAGTGATGATATTTTAGACAGAAGTGTTGCGTGTCGCTAAACAATCAAAAAATATGCTCTTTCGTACCTAGTGTGATTAAATATTAGCTTAAGTAGCCAAAAACTGGTCTTCCCTACATACTTAGTATGCTCAAATATTAGTTTAAGTAGCCACACACTAAACTACGTCTTAATTGACTGAAAAAACGCATCAATTTAAGTTAAATATTGCTAAATAATCTTGCCATGCAAGGATTTGGGGCAATATCTTTTAATAAAAATTAGCACACTAAGTACGGCACACCCACCCTGACAGGCAGTCAACATTAGACCTCTTGCAAAAATAGCTGGGACGGGCTCTCCGGCCCATCCCACAAAAAGTTTTTTCTGTTGTGGGATGGGCCGGAGAACCCGTCCGAAAATTTGCTTAAAAGGCAATACGGTTCACTTAACATATTTATGCCCCGGAGACCCCCCTAAATCCCCCTTAAGAAGGGGGACTTTGAGGGCATTCTTGTCCCCCCTTTTTAAGGGGGGTTAGGGGGGGATCTGTCTTAAGTGAACCGTATTGGCTTAAAAGGACTTTTGCAAGAAGTCTAAGGTTTGACACTCCCCGACTATCAAGGTGCGGGGATTCTTAATTCAGCGACTAACCTTTAAGTGTTGCGTCATGAAAGGCAATACTCCGACCTTTTAACCGTAGAATCCTACCAATTAACGAGCCTGATTCGCAGCCACCCCAGCGGGTCTGTCTCCAAAAGCGTACTAGAATATTTATCTAGAGTTTGGGTATGCCCTACCCTACTTAACAATCCTAAAAATAGTTTGTTTTGACTGGTTTAAGGCTTACTGAATTCAGCCCCTAGCTGTTTAAAGAGTTTTCGCTGCTCTGTGTCCCCCAATTTATGCCTAAAAGTGTGTCTCATGTCCCGTTTCACGATGGCAAAGGAATTCAACCTCGACTTTTGTAGTATGCCACAAATATCGGAAATTACCGGACTTTTTGAAAGAAGTTTTAAGAAATTAAAGCCGTCCTAGAAGGACAGGGTTTAAAACCCAAATTTTTGATAACCCATAGTCCGGCTCTTGTTGAAACCCCTTCCTCAAAGCGAAAGTCCTTGCTATGAGGACTAATGAGTTCTTCAGTCCTCTTTGAGAGGACTTTCGCGATGAGACAGGGAATTCATTCCCTGGCGGACTACCTGGTGAGGGGGAGGACTGGCAGACTAAAAGCTTAAGTTGACACTAATAGGCACGGCGCCGTGTCCTGGCAGTGGGTAATATTAATTCCGATGCTACCGGATTTGATATCACAACTCCGACAAGTGGAAACAAAACTCTACGGAGAGATTGAGAAGCAAATTTCAGTCGCTCGCCAGAAGGAAGAAGAAGTGATTTATGCTTCTAATACTTGGGTAAAACAATTGGCAGAAATCCGTAAGGATTTTGACCTGATTATCCAGTACATCACGAAGGCAACAGCTAATCCGAATACTTGAAGCTGAAAAAGCGCGATCGCCCTTACGTCCCAACTTGTCAAAAAGCGCGCTCGCACCTTAAACATGAATTATTCAAACTAACTCTGACACTCTCAGCCGCCCTTCTACGGGTTCATACTCATCCTCTAAAAGCCAATACTGCGCTTCATCATAACTCTGACTAGAAAACACAACTTTATAACCCTCAGCCGGATCGTATATCCGACAATTTCCCTCAGCGTCACTGAGTAACAAAAGCAGATAAGGCGGTGAAAGATTTGGATCGATCCATACTTCTGTAAATTCCCAGTTATTCTTCACTAAATCGACTTCGAGGCGTAACGTGGTATCGGTTTTCTGCATCAACTTTTATCTCTCCGTAGTAAAGTAAAAGACGGCTACCATCCGGGTCAACTCTATAACCAATTGATTCAGCAAAAAACATACCATAACGATCGTAGCCCCGAATCGTACCTCTAAATTCTCCATCTTCTATTATGGCTTGAGCTACCTGATTCATAGTAGCCTCATCGTTAAAAATATGAGCAGCACGTCCTTTATTAAGCAGTCTTCTCATTGGTGGCGTGTCTGGCAAGTGTTTAGCAATGTGCCTGCTGTCAAGAGTGATTTGGCGATTAATTCCACTCATTAACTAATTAATTACTGAGCATACAAGTATGATTAAATCATGCGATCGCCCTTACGTCCCAACTTGTCAAAAAGCGCGATCGTGCGATCGGATATAACCATCAACAACACGGCGATGCAGGAAACGGCACTGCCGTTTCCTGATTGCGGGCTACTCTTACAAATTGCAACTCATATCCCCAGATAATTGACTGAAACGCGCATTTTCCCGGTAGTCTACCGGACAGTCAATCACGCAAGGGACATCTTGAGCCAGGGCTTCTTTCAGAATCGGAATTAAATCGGTTGCAGCTTCCACACGATAGCCTTTTAAACCCATACTTTCGGCAAATTTCACAAAATCTGGATTGCCAAATTTGACGAAATCGGAATGACCAAAATAATCTTGCTGCTTCCATTCAATTAACCCGTAACCGCCGTCATTAAAGATCAGCGTCACAAAATTAGTACCGACTCGCAAAGCAGTTTCTAACTCTTGACAGTTCATCATAAAACCGCCGTCGCCGGTGGCTGCTACTACTTTGCGATCGGGATAAACGAGTTTTGCAGCTACCGCACCCGGAATCGCAATTCCCATCGCCGCAAATCCGTTGGAAATCAAACAGGTATTCGGGCGATCGCAATGATAGTGCCGCGCGATCCACATTTTGTGAGCTCCCACATCAGATATGACAATATCTTCCGGGCCCATGACTTGTCGCAAATCGTAAATCAGTTTTTGCGGCTTGATCGGGAAATCATCATCCGCTGCATATTGTTCGTACCCAGCGCGAATATCCGCCCGCAATTGCTTAGCAAAAGGGTCTATTTTCTCCATGCGATCGGCACGCTGCAAAATTTCATTGAGAGAATCAGAAATATCCCCCACAACTTCTATAATAGGAATATAACTGCTGTCAATTTCTGCTGGCAAAGATCCAATGTGAATAATCGGAATTTTTCCTTCTGGATTCCACTTCTTCGGGGAATATTCAATCAAATCGTAGCCAACAGCAATCACTAAATCCGTTTCTTCAAAAGCACAACTAATATAATCCCGTTTTTGCAATCCCGTCGTCCACAGTGCCAAAGGATGAGTGTAAGGAATTACACCTTTGCCCATGAAAGTATTAGCTACGGGAATATTCAATCGAGTAGCAAATTGTGTCAAAGCATCGCTGCCATTAGCGCGGATCGCGCCGTTTCCTACTAAAAGTAGAGGACTTTTTGCCTTGGAAATTGCCACAGCGGCTTTATTCAAGCTTTGGTAAGCACCAAAAGTTTTTTCGCGGTTGTCTTTGGTGAGCGGCATTCCTTCAGCAGGCATTGCTGCGATGTTTTCAGGTAAGTCAATGTGAACTGCTCCCGGCTTTTCACTTTGAGCTACTTTAAAGGCTTTGCGGACGATTTCTGCCGTCGTGCTGGGGCGAACAATTTGAGCATTCCACTTAGTAACTGGCGCAAACATGGCAACCAAATCTAAATATTGGTGCGATTCTATGTGCATTCTGTCTGTGCCGACTTGTCCGGTAATTGCTATTAAAGGAGCGCCGTCTAAGTTGGCGTCAGCAACTCCTGTCATTAAGTTAGTTGCGCCAGGGCCCAAGGTGGACAAGCAAACGCCGGCTTTGCCGGTGAGACGACCGTAAACGTCTGCCATGAAAGCGGCGCCTTGTTCGTGGCGAGTAGTAATAAATTTAATTGAAGAGTTTCTCAGGGCTTCTAGAACTTCTAAATTTTCTTCTCCTGGAAGTCCGAAGACGTATTCGACGCCTTCATTTTCTAAACATTTTACCAATAGTTGAGCTGTGTTCATTTCCGTTTCTCTCCTCGGTTAATGGTTTTTTTTTGTCTTTTTCAACCGATCGCAAAAATACTAAATGGGGATTTTTAACCGCAGGTAAACGCAGATAAACGCAGAATTATGTAGATTTGTGCGATCGGTTGATAGAGTGGGAGCTTATTTCACCCACACTGTTTTTATGTTAACAAATTCGTGCATTCCTTGGATGCTCAATTCGCGTCCGTAACCGGAGCGTTTGATGCCGCCGAAGGGTAATCTCGGGTCGGATTTTACTAAACCGTTGATGAATACCGCGCCGGCCTCTAGTTCGGAAATAAAGCGATCGCTCTCTGAGTTTACTGTAGTCCAAGCTGACGCACCCAAGCCAAAAGATGTGCTGTTTGCGAGGGCGATCGCCTCATCGATGCCTGCAACTCGGAATACTAAAGCTACAGGCCCGAAAAATTCTTCTTGACGGGCAGAGGCTTTGGGCGGAATATCTGCCAGAATAGTTGGCAAGTAGAAATTGCCGGCATTCTCTGACAATGGGCGGCCACCTGTCAGAAGTTTTGCTCCCGATTGGATGCAAGTTTGCACTTGATTGTCCAAGTCTTTGAGGATTGCGGGAGTAGCTAAAGGGCCGATATCGGTTTCTGGCAACATCGGATCGCCTACTTTTAATTGCTCGAATTTTTCGACAAATCCTGTGATGAATTCGTCGGCAATCTCTTCTGCTAAAATAAAGCGTTTAGCGGCGATGCAAGATTGGCCGTTATTCAGCATCCGCGATGTGACTGCTGTTGATAAAGCTGCTGCTAAATCGGCGCTGGACATCACAATAAATGGGTCGCTTCCTCCCAATTCCAGCACTACTTTTTTCAAATTTTTGCCCGCATTTGCTGCCAAACTTTCACCCGCTGGTTCGCTACCGGTGAGAGTTGCTGCTTTTATACGATCGTCCGCAACGATATCGGCTACTTTGTCGGCGCCCACTAACAAAGTTTGAAAAACTCCTTCGGGAAAGCCAGCCAGCGTAAAAATTTCTTCGATTTTCAAAGCGCACTGAGGCACGTTGGAAGCGTGTTTGAGCAAGCCGACATTGCCCGCCATCAGTGCTGGCGCCGCAAACCGAAAAACTTGCCAAAATGGGAAATTCCACGGCATAACGGCTAAAATAGGGCCCAGTGGTTGGTAGCGGACAAAGCTGCTGCTAGCGTCAGTGGTTGCCGGTACGTCTGCCATAAATTGAGCGGCATTTTTGGCGTAATACCGACAAACTAAGGCGCATTTTTCCACTTCGCCGATCGCAGATTTGAGCGTTTTACCCATTTCCAGGGTCATCATTTCAGCGTAAATTTCGCGATCGCGCTCCAAGATGTCTGCAGCTTTCTGCATCCACAGGGCTCTCTGCTCAAACGGCAGTTGACGGTATTTTTTAAAAGCTTGCTGTGCTAATTCCAGCTTAGCTTCTATTACCTCATCCGCGATCGGCTCGAAAGTTTTCAGCGTTTCTCCCGTTGCCGGGTTGATAGTAGCAATAGCCATTGTTTCATCTCCTGTGTGAAAACACAAAACTCCCTGCTAACTTTCAGCCTCGGCAGGGAGTTGTATCAAGGTATTACAAAATAGGAATTTACCAGCCACGTTTTCTTTCAGGTCTTGCCAAGTTGCAAGTGCCGCGATTTGTTTAAATTTCTCTACTTTTAATTATAGTTCAGAGTCTCGATCGCAAATCTTAAGAAAATTTGTCTTTCTGAAATCACGCACAAATCTCAAGAACAGGCTAGACGGCCTGTTCCACAAAAGTTAAATGTTCTTGTGGGGCGGGACGCCCGCCCCTGACAGCTTTATTCAAAATGAATGGTGCAAGATGGATGAAATATCTTGTCGGGTGTCCCGCCCGCCTTGCATTCTCAAGAACAGGCCCGACGGCCTGTTCCACTACACATTTCTCAATTCCTCTCCCTCAAACAGACTGTTCCTGGACATAATCCTGCACGTAAGACTGATAGTAATACCTGCTGCCCTTATCGTTATTCGCCACCATTCCCAACAGCGGAATTCCCGCCATTTTTAAATCTTCAAAAGCCAACAACAGCGCCTCCCGCTCAGTTTGATGCAGCCCCACTACCAGCATCAATCCGTTAGTGTGAGCCGCCAACAAATTCGCATCCGCCAAACCCAAAAGCGGTGGAGTATCGTAAATAACTAAGTCAAAATGACTTGACAAAGCTGCCATTAAATGCGGCATTTTTCGGGAAGAAAGCACCTTTGTCGGATCGAGAGGAACCGGGCCGGAAGTTAACACAAACAAATTTTCATCGCGGGGCGATCGCAAAATCAACTGTTGCACATCCACATCATCCGCGATCGCATTGTGCAAGCCTTGCCAATTCGGTAAACCCAGCATTTCGTGTACCTGCGGGCGCCGCAAATCGGCATCCACCATAGCACTTGCTGGCCCATTGCAGCAGCCGCCCGCGCCAGATTGACTGCTACAGTAGACTTGCCATCAGCTACTTGACAAGAAGTAATTACACAAGAATTGATTGGAGTATCAAGGTTTAGTAAACGAATATTCGCATTGAGCGATCGAAAAGCTTCTTGAAAAGCATCCGTCGGCATCGGCGAAATTGCCACATCCACCGGGCTTGTCTCAGCAGGAGGAAGTCTCAAAATTTTATCGCTAGCAGGAATCACCCCCAACAAAGGCAGGCGAATCGACTGTTTGACATCCTCCGGAGTTTGGAACACCGTTTTATTGTTAAACCGTTCCGCCAACTGCGCCGCCAGCATACCAAACAGCAAACCAGCCAATCCCCCCAAAGCCAAATTCAAAGGCATAATCGGAGCAACAGCCATCAACTCGCCATTTTTGTAGCGCGGAATTTCCGGCTTAGCAATAACTTCCCAAGCCACCTCTTTTTTGCCCACAGCTTCAAGCTGCAAAGCTTGCTGTTTTGCCAGCAAACCATTCAGCATATTGTTAGTCAAATCCAACTCGCGCTGCAAATCAGAATAGCGCCGCAAAATCACCGGGAATTTTTGAGAGTATTGATTCAACTGCTTAGCAGCTTGTTCCAAAACTTGATTCCGCACGCCCAGCACCTGAATTAAATTAGCAGTACCGATAAACTGCTCGATTAACTTAATCCGCACCGGATCTTGAAAAGCCAGCACTTGTGAACTTACCTTAGCCAAATCAGTTCCCAGAACCTCTTGGGCTTCTTTCTTCAACAAAGGAATCAGGTTCTTGCGCTGTTCTCGTAACAATTGCATTTGCGGAGTTTGGTCTGTAAACGTAGCCGAGTTAATCGCAATTTGCCCTTCTAATTGTTGCAATTGAGTCAGCATCGCTTGATAGCGGGGAGCTTGACTAAGAGCCGAAGCCATCAGCGCTTGCTGCTGGTTTAATCCGAGCTGATTTTGCAGATTAGAATAGAGCAATCTCTGCTGATTGAACTGGGTTTGCGCGTCCAATCTTTGCGCTTGCAGTTGGCTGATTTGCTGCGAAAGCTGTTGGGTTTGAATTTGCGGATCTATGAAATTGTACTGCTGCCGCAACTTTTGAATTTCTGTTTGCAGAGCTTGTTGGCGCTTTTGCTGATTGGGAATTTGCGATTTCACAAAATCCAGAGTCTGACTAATTTGAGTTCTGGTATCTTGCACGCTATAGTTGCGGTAGCCTAGCGCAACTTTTTCCAAAACAAACTGAATTTTTTTCGGATCATAATCCCGATATCTCACTTCGATAATCTTGGTATTTTTGAAGCGATTAATTGACAACCTAGTTTCCTGAGAAAACGGCAAATTATCTACTTTTTGGTTCAAAAGGTAGTTGTAATTTATTTCGGGATACTTAGCCTGCAACTGTTTAATAATCGGCGACATTACTTGCGGGCTTTGCAAAACTTGAATTTGGGATTCGTAGTCAAAACCGGCATTTTCTGTCGTCGCGGGGCCTGCAGGTTGCAGTTTCAGCTCACCGGAGTAGATTTTTGCTAAAGTATTTTGCGTAACTGCTGGTTCTACTAATAATTGAAAGCGCCCTTCGTACT
>Ga0163149_10005099_pt1 | contig 13985 bp, 10 predicted proteins | sample OliLakLV19MP5G1_FD_148604 | JGI IMG/M metagenome (GOLD analysis project Ga0163149, IMG submission 148604) | Freshwater microbial mat bacterial communities from Lake Vanda, McMurdo Dry Valleys, Antarctica - Oligotrophic Lake LV.19.MP5.G1 | ecosystem: Environmental > Aquatic > Freshwater > Lake >...
TCGACCAATCAAATCATGTGATAAATCCGTTGAATCATGTGATATTTTTATCACACTGTTTTTTATCACATGATTTTATCACATGGTTTTTGAAAATCGTGTGATAAATTTATCACATGATTTGTCACATGACAATGCACGACTGGGAACGTTCCAGAAGCTAGGTCACTTTACCACAATAGTTTAGTGAGCTTATGTCAAAGTGGGATTGAATTTCAATCATGAAGAACAGTAATGGTGCCCCCCATAGTGAATCGAATCCAGTCACACTTCAGTCATGGATGGTGTCACAACAGGGACTGGAAATGCATCACCAATCTGCATGTGCTTCATCAAGCTTCCTCTCCATGGAGTCAGGGCAAATGTCAATCAGACAGACCAGGGTTCACCACCCAGTCCTTCTTATTCTGGGCTCACTGCCTGCTTCGCCAACAACCAGACTCTCAAAAATCCAACTTCTGCAAGTGTTAGACCAACATTGTGACAGCATCTGCAGCGTGTGTGGCAATGCAGCAATTGAAGATGGAGAGAAGCAAAATTTTGCGCATGTCATTGCTGCAGCTAGTGTAGAAAATTAATGATGATCGCACACAACTTCTAAGTGTGATTTTTGCATGTCATTCAAAAAGAGATGCATGTTGTCTGCTGGATGTCGCTCAATCCAGCATATTGAAAGCGCTGGAAATTTGCAGCAGCAAGGCTTGACGACGTCAAAAGCTGGCACATTCATTGCATCATTTGGTTGTCGATGACATGACATCATTGATCTGTTGTGCTTGCAATTGTCATTGACAATGAAAATGAAAAAAAAGAAGGACAATGACCATGTCCTTGGCAATTTGCAATCAGCACAACCTCATCATTGAAAGCCCGAATGGGCATTGATTGACAAAAACACAGAATGGCTCAGATGTCAACCTGGGGGGGGCTATGTTGATGAGAGGCAGGTTTTAAAAAAAAAGTGACCTCTGGTGCTCCTCTGACTCATCCATTTGATTCATCGAATGCCAAATGAGGGGATTTGCAAAGGGGTTTTTGGCAGGCCCTCATTGTGCAAAAACAGCACATGCTAGGCAATTTGTCAAGTTCAGAAATGTCACATCAAAATCCATGTCAAAACACACCAGCACAAAGTTGCAAAAAGATTGCTGCAGAAAAGACGTTTTCCAATCTGAAACAGCTTCATTGGAGACACAGTGAAAAAAGACAGCTTGCTCAACAGCACATGTCACACTGGGACCAAAGCTCCACCTTCAAGGGGGGGAGCAACGAGCGAAGTGAGGAAGCAAGCCGACTGGCTGTGCCACACAATGAAGTCACAATCCAGCATGCGTAGCTGCACCCCTCACTGCAGGTGAAGACTGCTTCAGGAGGCTCCATGAATCGAACTGCTTTAGTGCACAATTTTAACCTTAGACGCACAGCTTTTCTGTCGTACTCATTTCGGCGGCATGGTTCCACTGGACATGGTCATTGACGATCTTTTGCGTGGATACCTTTTTTGTTTCATTTTCGACAAATGCATGCAAGTACAAGAATGAACTGCATGGTTGGTCAGCACAACAAAACAAATCGCTCTCTTACAACAATGAAAGTAGCGTCGCCCATACATCTGTGTATCGTCCTCTTGGTTGGCAATGTGCCATTTGCTGTTGCTGCTTCTGCTTCCAAACACAGTCCTGGTGGCGGCATTCAGAACTACAGCATTTGAAGAAGCAAGCCAAAATATTTTTCTCGTAATAAACCGGGTCGACAATCAATGCGGGCGCTTTGGGGAACCGAGCGGCATCTCGGTGGTTGAAAACACGACATGGATCGGTGAGAATGGAGGTAGTGCTGTTCCAACGGAAGCTGCCTACATCAAACATTCTCCTGGGTTATTTGCAATTGAGACAAAAGTCAGGATTCCCAAAAACAGACAGAAGTAACTAGTCGCCATGTCAACCACCATAAAGAAGACGAGAGGCTCGACGAAGGAAAGACAGCTGCGCAGCTCTTACCCTTTCTCACCACAGCTAATATCGACGATCTTCTTCTCCTTCTTTCAGATTCCAATGACCCAATCTTGACGACTCCGGTACCTCCTCGCTTTGCTCCACTAGATGATTTGAGCATTGACAGTGAAGAAGACGTGACATCCGCCACCCAATCCATTGCCCTCTTGGAACAAGGGGTTGAATCGGGAAGCTTTTGAACATAGAAACCGATGTAATGACAATCTACGATTGAGATCAGGAAACATCCAAGGTTATCATCTCACTACCCCAAGCGCCTTTCGTTGGAGTCCCCAACGCAGTGCCTTCGACGTCGCTTATCGATTGCATCTGAAGAGGACGATGGCGGGCAGTGCTGCTGCAAGAAGAAGGCAATTGTCAGTGTTGGTGGCCAAGGATCGCGGCAAACCATCTACAATAAACAATTTCGTGTATTGTCCTTGTACCCAAAATTTTGCTGGCTCTGCCGTGGAAGGCTTTACAGGGTTAGAGCGTGCACATCCTGTCTTTCATCCAGAAGCACATCATTGTATCTGTTGTGAGTGTGAACCCCATCTCAACTCTCGCCCAGGGCCAGCAGTGCTGCTTTACTTCCATGACAAGCTGATCACAGGTGGCATGGCAGCCAGAATGCCAGATCGTCATTCTCCCTGTATTGGATTGCATATAGGCGGAACCACCATGCATTGGTTTGATGAAATGACAACCTTTTTGGATTATCATTTTACAGGGGGATATAAGCCCTTCGTCAACCCAAAAACGGGCATGCCTGTCCTGAAAAAATTGTGAATTAGCACCCTAAGCTGTTACAGAAAGAGAATCTACGCCTGACATAGCTCAAGGTCGGTTTGTATAAAGCAGAAAACGTTGGCACTGAAAATAATAGCAAGCAATTTGCACTAAAAATTACAGCGAGCAATAGAAACGTCTGTGGCTAACTTATGCTACGTGGCATGCTTCACTGCCTCGTTTTGTTACAAACTGAGGTCTTCCACAGCTCAGTCTACCAAAAAACGTGACAACAAGCCTTACCGTGATGGACATTAACCGAAATCAAAATACCCGCCACCCCCTTCCTTATGTAGACCTTTTCCAATGGCCACCCGCACCGCGTCCAACTTCTGCAATGCTCCGTCCTCCCCATTGCTCTCTTGTCGTTTTCCGGCTCGCAAACAGTCTTTGCTAATGAGTTCTTCTGGTTCATGCCAAGCAATATAGGAATGGGAGGCAAAAATCTCGGCGTTTTCTTCCTCGTAAGATGTCACGCCCCAAAATTTGTTGGTAATATTAAAGGTGTCGTTGCTGGGAATTTCAATCACTTTGGAAACAATTTCGTCCGGTATATTGGCCAGATCCTGTTCCGTCAATAAAAGATCTTCATCAAATTCCGTTTTTGTCGTTCTACCCAGCACCAGTAGTATACAAAGACCGCCATAACATCGAGCCTTGGTGAGAGACATTTCCATGGCACAACAGGCACTGGTGGCTTCGGAGGGTAAAAATTTGGGGAGGCAGACAATGGAAATGAGGAGTGGAAAGTATTCCTCTGGTTCGTCGGGATCATTTTTTTGGTAGCGAAGGGAAGCAAAAATATCAAAGACGGCATTGTCTTCAAAGCAATAAAAGGCACTCCGTGATTTGTACAAGTGCCCCAAAAAGGATTGGGATGTCCAACAGGACATGTTTTCTTGATATCGAAGGTAATTTTGGCAGACTTGGATAAAGCATACGGACGCATCAATCGTGTCTGGTACCTCGTCCCAACTAGCTGGTTCTTCTCCCCCCGATATTAAGAGATGAATCCATTTGGTGAGACTCACGGAAAAATGTTTGCACTGATTGTCAGGTTTACTCATGTCGATTGGTTTATCATTCTCATCATCACTTGGCAATTGTCGAGGAATAAATCGTAATATATCTCCACAAAAGAGCATATAAAGGGCCGCAAAAACTTCTCCTTCATCCCCCGCCGATGGATTGCAGGTTTGTTCCGAAAAGATTTCGGCCATTTTGTTGACCCAAAATTCCCGGCCCCGTCCCGACAAACCACCAATATCCGTTTTCCAATCTTCCTTCATGAGACACATGGCCAGTCGAGCACAGACGGGATCTGGCAAATGCGCAATATCGGCTGTTTGTTGGGCAATATCCAAATCCATGAGAATAGCGTATCCTCGGGATACCAATTGGGCGGCAATGTTGATGGTGGTTTGTCCCATTTGCACGCGAGTGGCCAAGACACTAAAACAGGCATCGACGCGTCGCCACCAATCATTGACATTGGACAAGACCAATCGTCGCAAGATGTCAACTTGACTTTCTTCGTCCAACAAACCCCGTTCTCCCATTTTGGCAAAGAGGGGTCGACCGTATCCCACGGATTCATCATATTCCGCTTGGTGCGGGTGGACGCGTTTGACGCGGATTTTGGTCAGCAAACACCCCATGGTGTGAAATTCAAAAAAGGGTGGATACTTGTGCGAGCCGTCCATGTAATATTCTCCCCAATCGTCCGATTCGGGAGGTGCTCGTGGTATATTGGCAAAGGCCAGGGTCGTACCGGCAAAGACGGCGACGACTTTTTGCGGTCGTTTTTGTTTTTTACAGAGCCACCACTGTATGCAGTTGAAGAGATGATTGTCTTTGCCGACCAATAAATTTTGAGCTTCGTCAAATAATAATATAGTTGGTTTTCCACCGGATAATCGACACAGATGTTCCATTTCTTTTTCCACTTCTCGATATTTTAATTCGGGATCTGGCTCTCGTTTCATGCATTCTTCCAATTCGACCGCTTCGTCGTAGGTTTCTTTTTGGTCGCCTTCCAATTCTCCACTGGAATTTAAAATGAGGGCCACATGAATGGTGCGATCGGTCGTGTTCAAGTGTTGTCGTAATTCATACAGCAATTTGGTTTTGCCCATGCCACTCGATTGAATGACCGGAAGGTAGGGTGCCAAATATTTGGTCCGAATGGCATCGTCGTCGTACCAATCAAACAATTGCAAGACGCGTTCTTTCAAGGCCATCAAATCGTAATCAAAGGCCAGTCGCGTCTCCTTGACTTGAAAATCACAAGACACAGTATTGTAAGCGTGGGGATCAAACATGAAATTCTTTTCGACCACGTGTTGCAACATGTATTCCGCTCGGCCTTGCAATCTGGCTAGTCGCAGGGTTTGTTCCAAGTCAAAAATCCATGATTTTTGAGCAATTTTAGAACAGGCCTCCACAAAGTACAATAATTGTTCGTGCGAGCTTTTAATCCGTTCCAATTCGGATTCCGTCAAATCGGCTTCTTCGTACATGATGGCGTGTGTATATTATAGATGTGCTGGAGGTGTATGTGAATGATGATGCAGATGTGTATTGTCAAGTTTGACAGAGATATCGGGTTGGTATTCTCACTGTCATCTATTCATTACCTAACATACCAAATGAAAGCTCTGATACACGAAGGATTTAAGCTTGCCAGCTATTGGCTCTAGTAGCTAGGAGTTGTTGTTGTTGTAGGGGTGGAAGCTAAGGATAGTAATGTACAGTGCTCTGTAATTATCGTCCATGCCAGGTGCAGTCGACTGAATTTTGGCACGCCAACGACTTTGTGAGAAGGATGATACCAGGTGCTTTCATTTAATTGTGCCTGGTCAAGATAGTACTAGCTAGCTACTACTAGCTAGCTACTAGCTATTAGTGTCAACAATAGTTGCGTCATTCCTTGAAACCAGGACCTTAAGTTGACGAACGGGCATTTCTCGCGTGGAAAGGGAACGCCCAGCAGAACGCCCCCATTTGAAATGACTAGTGCATCAAAACATCATCCTTTGCTTATTAACTCTCTTGTTGCAGTGATTGGCAGACAAGGACTTGTCTAGCATTTTAGCCAAACAGAAACCCCATGGCAACTAATTCAAAATGCATCTCTGCTCTTGGACCTAAGGATGTTGGTGCACATGAGGTGGGAGATGTCAATCAGCACGGAAAAAATCAAAGAACAAATGTGTCAACGAACACAACAATTGTTCCGTCACAACGCCAAAAATGCATCCTCATCCTTGTCAAATGCCTTCTCCAACTATTGCAATGCCTGTTTGATTGTCTTTTGTTGCACACATGAACCATGGTCACTTGGTCAACATGATGTGTTTTCATTGCGACATGATCAGGTCTGTGTTTGGTCACAAAAAAGGTTCATTTGGACATTTGAAGGGTTTTTGTCCATTTGCAAGAGGTGTTTTGGGTTTTGACACTCCATCTCATGGGAAAATTGGCCATGTGATGCACAAAAGGGGGAAGGAATCAATCAGCAATGCAAAACAGCAGATGTGAAATGCAGTTGTCAACCATCCTCCCAGTGTGAACTTTGGTTGAACCTCCCCACTGCACACTGGGCCACATTGATGATAACAGTTCATGACAATGCATGCAGTGATTGAAGCTGAGACTGTCATCACTGGGGCTCTCTTGATCAACAAGTGCAAAAAAAAAGGCCATTGCCAATTTGGTTTTCAATCTTTGCCAACAGGTCTCTTTCACAAGTTCAACCATCAAGCCAAAGAAAACAAGCAAACAAGCTAGCAGGAGTGGCAAGGTCAACATGTGCTAATCACTTGTGCATCATCAAAGCATGTGTGTTGTGTTCTTTGGAGAAGAGTTTCTGGTGACAGATCATTCAATGTTCCTCACAAAAGAAGTCGCATTGACTTGTCAACTGCAGAAATGACCTTGTTCCAATGCATTTTCAATCAATGTGTTCATCACCAGCAAACACAAATCAAATCAGGGATTGCAACACAGCTCTAGGCTTGACCAGGATGTCATGGTGACCTTTTTTAATTGTAGTTTTCATTTCAAGCTCTCTGAAGCACGCATGATGAAAACTCGGTTAAGCTTTTCTTTCGGTGGTCAAACCCTGGGACCAGGATCACGACACAGCTCCAGGTTTGGCCAGGATGCCACGGTGGCTTTTTCCATTGCAATTTCAAAGTCAGGCCGTCTCAAAGCATCAGCAAGTGTCAACCAGGATAATCTCCTTTCAATTCTCTGTCTTTCATCTTCACCATTGTCAACTGTGAGCGACTGTGCGAACCACGCTTGAGTTACCGGAACTTCCTGTTGTTAACCACTCAGACGCACATTAACGCTGCCTCAAGCAGTCGCCTTCCAGTATCCAATTCATTCTACTATTACTGTATTATCCGCAACAGCAGCAACACAAAGAGCTCTCTGACTATTGGGTCTACATCGTTGTCCCTGACAATTCATACTAAAGAGCCACTCTTCTATACAACAGAAGTTATCTAACTTAGATTCTAACACAGTACCATGCTGCATTGGTTCTCCTTAACGAGCCTTTTGGCTCTGATATCCATGGCATCGGCCGAGGCCATTGCCTCCAGGTCTCCCGATGCTACCACCCCGAACGATCGCATCACGATGGAAAATATGACGTGCGCCTTTTTCGAGCAACCCTTGGACCACTTTCATGTTCCCGCGGAGCATTCGCCTACTTACCAACAACGCTATTGCGTCTACGACGAGTACGTCGAGACAGGCAGCAAAAAGCCGGCACCCATCTTTTTCTACACGGGCAACGAATCGCCCCTGGAACAATACATTAACAATACGGGGTTGATGTGGGAATTGGCGCCCGAATTTCACGCGGAAGTTATTTTTGTCGAGCACAGATACGAAGGCCAATCGTTGCCGTCGCCCTCCAATCAGAATTGTTTGTCGTACAGCAGTAGCAAACAAGCCTTGGAAGATTATGCTCGATTTTTAGAGTATTGGATGTTACAAAATGCAACTGCGGATGGCCATGGCTTACTCCAGAGACGCCCCGTGATTTCCTTTGGTGGGAGTTATGGCGGAATGTTGTCGGCTTGGTTCCGCATGAAGTATCCCCATCTCGTCACGGGAGCCATTGCCGCGTCCGCTCCGATTTGGGCCTTGCCCCGGACCAATCCAGACCGCATTGATGGTGCCCATCAAATCATTCACCGAGGTCTCTCGTTGCCCTATCCACCCACGGGCAGTAAGAAGAACGAACAAGTGCAGAACGAAGACAAAATAACGAGCGACGACGAGAACAATCATTGTCCTGACAATATGCTGGCTTCGTGGCCGTTGTTGACGTTTTTGGCCAGTATGGAAAATACAACAGCAGCCAATACCAAAACTACTAGAGCTACTCCACCTCTTGAAAAGCACCATCGTCCAAAGGTTCACGAGTCCTATCCAGGCTTAGCCAAAGTCTCCGAATGGTTCCGACTCTGTGAACCTCTCAAAGATCCTTCCGAGGTGGAAACCTTGATGGAGTGGATCAAAACACCTTGGTTTGACATGGCCGAGGGTTCCTTTCCCTACGCCTCCTCTTATATTCCATTCTCACTGATCAAAAGCAACGGGACGATCCTAAAATTGCCACCATGGCCATTGCAAGCTGCCTGTTGGAACGAAAGTCAGTTGCATCAAGATTGGGGCATCCGCTTCGATGGAGATACCTCTCAAGTGAACTATAATGTCACCTACGGCAATGATAGTGGTTTGACGCTGTCCATTGACTGGGATCAGATGATACCTCTGAATAATGACAGCTTGTCGTGGGACCAGATATTAAAGTCCTCCAGTATTGAAGGACTGCTGACAAGTGTTCGAGATTCCGTGGCCGTTTGGTATAACATCACCAAGGAGGAACCCTGTTTCAATCTGACGCCTGCCATTAACCTCGAGGCCACTGGTCTGAGTCCTCAAAAACGAGGGATGAGAAAGACGTCTCGGCGCAATAAACCAACACTTGAAAAGACTAGAGTAGAACCACCCACAGCAACAACCATGGAGCGTGGATTACGTGCAGTGGAAACCTCGGCAATGGCAAGTCGACTGGCCGATCTCTTTCGTGCTCCCGACCTCCACCCCAGGAAGGATGACAATAAGAATGCGACGGCGGAATGCGAGGCATATATTGCGGGGGGGAGCTGGAATCCGCTGTGCTGTAATGAAAATATGAACCTCATCATTTACGAGGCTCCCGGCATGGGAAGAGACATGCATTGGCCACCCTCTTACCCGAAAGGCACCACCACTCATGCCGATGTGATCCAACACAACGACAACCTTGCCAATGAAACGGTGCCCGACTATTGCTTGGATCCTTACAAGATCTTTGGATATTCCCAATTGCCAGTCGATCCATGGGCGACTCGCTTGGATACGTATTATGGAGGGACCCGAATCGAATCCCATTCCAACATTGTCTTTAGCAATGGCCTCTTAGATCCATGGACCGCCGGGGGTGTGCAAGTTCCGTGGGAATTTATTTCCACGAAATCCTATGAAGGTCCGACAGTGATTCCCATTGGACCCGAAAGCCATGATATGATTGTTCTCTTAATTGAGTTTGGAGGTCATCACACCGATCTCATGTATAGTGACGAGAAAGATCCTGATTGTGTTACAAAGGCAAGGCAGGTCGAAAAGGAATATATTGCCAAGTGGATTGAACAACATGCCTAGCTACTAGAGTAGAGGGAACAACCACTCATGCCCTGCGTTACCATATGCTAGTAGTTCTTTAATAGCTACTAGCTGCTAGTGTGCCCATGAAATTTGACGTGGACTGGACTGGACTGCAGATGGTGCCGATACTGTAGCGGAGCGTTGGGTCGACTCGTGACCTACAGTAGTACTTCGTTTGTTTTCTACTATCGGAGATTGAGGTTTTGCTCAGGACGAGCACTTGATCTGGATACCTTCCGTGACAAACAATTTTCAGCGATGATTTTTCTCATTCCAATTCTTTTTCTCAAGGCAGTACAGCAGAACAAGATGCATAACAACAATCATGAAGCTCCTACTAGTAGTTGGCAAGCAACATCACAATAACCACACAGCATGTCGTTGCGGGGGCAATTTTTGGAACTCTTTTATCCCGAGGTTGACTTCTCAACAATCGCTTCTCGTGAGCCTATTCAATTTAAAGTGGATGTCCAAGTGTCAGACCCGACCGAGAAAGAGTACCATTATGTAGGTTTCTTATCATCACCTCGTGGAGTTCTCAATGAGATCAACTTAAAGACCGCAAATGGGCCGGCTTGCTTTAAAAAGCTTACGATGGGCGCCTGTGTACCCGTTACGGATGAGCTCTTAAGAAAAGGCCCCTGGGTATGCCATGCATGTCGCAACAGGGCATCCTTGTTTACCTTTAATTTCATGAGTTACCTCCATGAACAGCCGACACCCTATATTATCGATCACATGTGCAGATCTGTTTGCGTCAAGCCACAGTGTCATGTGCAGACAGAAAGGTGGTGCCAAAATACCTTTCGCCTGGCGTACAGGTCACATGCCACAAAGCAGCAAAGGGATGCAATGAAGCAAACCAACTTGAACAGACGCAACTGCGCCTGTTGTTCCAAGCAAGAAGACAAGAGTACAGGCATTAGACTTAGCTCTTGTGCTCGGTGTAGGCATGTTCGGTACTGCTCGAAGGAATGCCAACGAGAGGACTGGAGTGATCACAAAGTAAGTTTTCATGGCTTACTGCATATTCAGTGCTTGCCAACCGTCATGTTGCACCCTTAATTGTGGTTCCTCACCCACATGTTTTCCACTATAAAAATGAACGTAGCTGCTGTGTATAAAAAAAGAGAATTCTAGCTAATTAAGTAACATGGTACCAACACAGGATGGCTGCAGAGTACTTCCTTGCGGAGGACAGACGGGAGAGCAACGAAGGTAGCAGCAACATACAGTATGGGAAGACCCTCGCGTATGACAAGATGTAGGATTCCCCACGTTTTGGGGGATGTAGACATTCGTCAGTTCATTGGGTGTTTTTTCTGTTGTGCAATTGCCATATAATTCACAGCATATCGACAGCTCTTGTGGGTGCAGGTATTTCATGAGGTCCATCCTCACTGATATACTTCACGGGCAACGAAAAGCATCATTCCCTCCTGTCCTCTTACCTAGCAGCACTGTAATCATCAAAATAGAGTTCTCTTCACCACTTGGTCATACTCTCAATAGACACATTGTCAATGGCAATCTCTACGTGTCGTCACAAGCCTTCTCAGAATCGTTTCGACTAAAGGACGAGCATTTGGCGTAAGATATCATTTGTGAAAGTGGGGCACAGAGGGCACTTGGAAGGGCATGTGCTTTTCTCAACAACAAAATATATAAACGGCCAAGGAAACATAATCAATCATTATCTACACTGTTTTTTCTATTTTTCTACTAACCTCTTCAATGCCGCCTCGGCTGCCAATTCACCACTTAGCCACGCCCCATGAACACATCCCATATCATCACCAGGCACTACGGATCCGTCACAGGTATGTTCTCCTGCAAAAAAGAGTCCACGTTTGTGACATTCCGAATTGGAACGAAATTCCCGTACGTCGTCCGGTTTGGATCCATGCCTATAAAAGGTCCAAGACCCGCGCGAGTACGGATCGGAAAGCCATCGTGTGACATGGATGCTAATGGGATCCGGAAGAGTGGTGTCTGCCAACTGGGCTTGTCGGAGGACCGTCATGATTTCGGTTTGGATCTGAGCATTGGGTTTTTGTTCTGTTTCTTCGGCAAAGGCTCCTGCCACATAACATACCAGAATGTTGGGATTGTAGTCGTCATCCTTTTCCGCCGAAGAAGATGCTGCCGATTCTACGATAAAGGTCGTATAGGGATGGTAGGTGGGACTTTGTTGCAAATGCGTGCACGCCAACTTGATCCGTCCGATATGTTCCGGCCACCACCGCGTCGGAAATAAGAGTTCAATCTTGTTGCGCACTGCAATCCCCAGAGATCGAATGGATGTTTGCAGAGGCAGTGGAAGCTCTGGCTGGAAAAAATTGTTTGAGGTGTTTGCGTCGTCTGTCGGTGGATTTATCGCAGCGCGCAACACTCCCAGAGGCAAGGCCACGATGCAGACGGAACAGTGCAGTTCTTTGGTGGTACCATTGTGATCGACACGGACTACAATTTTCGTGGGTGTAGTACCGTCACTACTGCTACCACTGTCTGTTGTCGTCGTCGTATTGGTTTCAATGGCAATGACTTGGTGCTCGAGTCTTATTGTATTGTCTTGCAGGAGTGGATGAGCCAAACGTTGAATGAGACCACCATAACCACACGCCAGTATAGTATTGCCTCCACCCAGACAAGTTCCTTCCATCCCATATTGGGCCGATATTTGGTGGATGGGTGCTCCTTCCCAGCTTTCAAAAAAGGTGTAAATTTCCAAATGAAACAAGGCCACAACCTCGGCGAGGAACTCGTCGCGGGCATTGTCAGACGCCAACACTGACACTTCCCGTACAACATGTGGATTTTGGGCCACAATTACATCACGACAAAGGGATGCAAATTTCTCGTGCTGATTGTTGTTGCTGTCCTGTTTCATTGCTGGGGACGAGGATGGATTTTGTTCTTGTTGATGCAACCACAACAAGACGTCCATGAGGGACGCATCTTCCATGTCCTCGTGCGGTATGGAAATCTTGCCATCGGTCGGATTAATTTTTTGATGAGGATCTTTCATGGCCGACTGAATGGTTTCTTGAAAGACAAGGCGCGCAATTTTATGGGCACTCTGGGACACTTCCTTGGACAGAATTGCGTCGGTTGACGCATCTTTAGTAAGAATTCTCGTCATGCAGTGTGTTGGAATACGATTGCGCGGATCTCCCACGCGCTCCACAATCATGTGTTCCAATTGTTTTGCTTCGGCAAAGGCTGACGCTGAAAATGGTGGAGGAGTTTTGTTGTCATTTGTAGTGTCGAGATTTGCATCATCCTTTGCTTTGTTGTCGTCGTCGTCTTGCCAAGGCAAACAAATTTTGTAGTGGATGCCTTGAGCTTCGACAAGATTTTGGAATATGGACGACGACTGCTCTTCTTGTTCCTTCATCAACAATTTCACAATGCTATTTTCGGCACAGCTTCCATGAATCCATCGTGCTCCATGATCCAATGGCCTTTGTTGCTGTCGTGTCGCGTTGTTGCCGTCGGTTTCACGACTCCACAATTCATCCGAAGTTGTGGCCCGACCACCCACCCGTGATCTTGCCTCCAGGACGCAAAAGGACAAGGTAGAATTATTGGCATTCTTCTTCTCCGTTTGTAGTGTCTGTAAATGACGAGCTGCCGCAATCCCAGCCGGTCCTGCTCCCAATATCAATACGTCATAGGAATACTCGGGTGTTGTTGTAGTCATGATAGAAAACCACAACCTGCCGCGATAATTAGCGTTGCTACCTTTTGCAAAATAAGAAGAAGGCAAACATACACTATGACCTGGGCCAGTCGATCGCAATCATTGAAGGAATAATGTGCAATGTTGCAACAGTTCATGCTAATAGCTAGTAGCTATAGTGTTCAATAACACGGGGCGCTCTCGGAGGGGCCTCCGGGACTCGTTACCAGCTAATTTTCGAGATGCACCCAAACAAGGGTGTGTTGTGGAAGTTACCTCTCGTTGTTAGTTGTAGCATAGCTAGTACATTTTCAAGACAGAGCTATTGGTAGTGCCATTGTCATCATCATTGTAGCTAATTGTTGTGGAAGTAGCTGCGTTTGCTGTAGACGGCGTCGTCTGTTAGATTGGATTTTTGAATTTTGTGAGAGTTGGTGTCAACTTTCATTCAAATTTTCATTCCGACCATGGCGCCCCGCAACAAGAAGGCCCGTCGCATGAATGCCCGCAATAGACCATCATCAACACAAGAAGAAAATGTTCTTGTAGACACCAGTGAAGAAAGTGAACAAGAAGATGAGTCTCCTCCCTTGACAAGACGAAGAGCAACAACAGCAAATGAGAACACCCTTACCCAAAACACGGCGTCCGCAGTAGAAACTCTCTTTTTGATCAAACAAGAAGAGCGACACGAATTCCTCCATAATTCAGCCAACAAAGCAGGATGCCAAGTGCTAGAAGATGGTGCCAAAATTTGGGGATTGACACAAGAACAACGCGAAGCATTAGAC
>Ga0163149_10005109_pt1 | contig 13967 bp, 7 predicted proteins | sample OliLakLV19MP5G1_FD_148604 | JGI IMG/M metagenome (GOLD analysis project Ga0163149, IMG submission 148604) | Freshwater microbial mat bacterial communities from Lake Vanda, McMurdo Dry Valleys, Antarctica - Oligotrophic Lake LV.19.MP5.G1 | ecosystem: Environmental > Aquatic > Freshwater > Lake >...
GTTATCATTGTACCATTCCAAATTGGTGGTGGTGGTGGATCGGGTACTGTTGTAATCTGTGTACTCCCTGGTGGAGGATCGGGTACTATAATCCGCGTAGCAATCCATTATTTTCTTCTTCTTTCATGAAAAATAAAGTCAGTGATAAACCTCGTTAGGGTACAAAATACAAAAATGTCACTAATTTAGCAGACCATCAGATAACTTCTCTGGTGTTTATGTTCATTAGCTGCTGGAAGTTTAATTAATTAATGGTAGGCTCTCAATAATTTGTTGTTGTGGTCTAAAAATTAATAATCATCACTCACTGACACGTTACGTTTCGAATTCACAACAACAACATGTGGGTTGTCTTGGATTGATTGATTGATTCTCGTCGAAAGCCTCCTCATTTTTCTTGAGCAGTCACTCGAGTCACAGACAAATCGTGAGTCACGAGGATTCATCGGGCTTTTTTTTCCCAAAACTACAGGGTATATCATTTGATTATAATTATTAGCTACTAGATAGCTACTGAACACTACAGAAAGCTAGATACGGTACATTGTAGTACTTCTGAATTGGAATGGCAGCAACAATACGTTGGACCCGTGGCTTTAGGTCCCAGCTTCAACCTGTCAACGAAGACCTCCTGTAGCATTAGAAGATCAAAATACTAGCGCTTTTGCGTCTTGATAGGATCCCATTTGTACATGTATGTAAAATACAGATGACTCGTCGCTGTCGCTGTCGTTGCTGTGCTCTTGCAAGATATGATTTCGATTGCCAATAGTGATGCACTTTTTTGCTCCAACTCGAAATAATTATAGCGGTAGCTGGCAATCCCCACATCTATCCAGGCACTCATCCGCCCTGGATGGTACTGGAAGCCCCCCTTCTAACCGACAACAGGAAAGAGCTGGGCTTTCCAATTCACCAGTGCCACAGGGAACGTCTCGGTATCCCAGTATTGAGGTAGTATTCGCAGGAGTAAAAAGATGAACAAATTGTAGGTCCATGCCACAAGATTCATGACACCCAACAAGAGTGCTACCCCCAGCCACAATTGGGTTGTCCTGGATACGGGGTAGGTGGTGCTTCCCAGTGGTCCATCCGGAACGGACCATTGACGAGGCCACCACGAAAAGTCTTTCCACGTTCGTTGTCCCAGATTCCAAGACGCCACGACCCATTGACACAAGGATTGCATACGATAGGTATTGAATCCAATGGGAACAAGGAGTCTGGGCAACGAATGCATGGTGGGTGCTCGGGCCATGTCTTCGATCAAGACTTGCGCCATGGTCAAAATTGTATGCGACACGGCAGGAGCAGCTATCGCCGTGGGGCCAATCAGGCACAGCGACAGTGGTAACACAATTCCTACCAAGGCAAAGAATTGCATATACCGAACAAACCAAGGACCCTGATTTTCGGGAAACAAGAGAGTCACCGATGGTCGGACTTGCTTATTGTTGCTGACGCGAGCGGGCAGATTGCGTTGAAAGCGTAGGCGATTGATCCAGCCCAAGTAGGCGGGAAAACAAATCATAAAGACCAGATCTTGGTTTGGAATATGTTCCCAATGTCGACCCGCCAGAAAAATAGTCAAGAGTAGCAAAATGGAGCCTTGCCTGGAGAGGCTTGTATATCCAAGAGTTTGTAGGCCCCAAGGAGCTGAAGTTTTATGCAAGTCGTTTGGCGGCACTGCAGCGGCTGCCCCGCCGCGTATTTGCTGTAGTTGTAGTTGTTTCTTATTGTATATTTTGGATCTTCCCCGACGAGATACGTAGGATCATTCGCTGAATCAACGTCCACCTCTGTGGACAATTGACCAATCTTGGACGATTCGAATAACTTTTCACGACAATCCGAACTCAAGCCTCTTAGACGAAGTTTGACACCCATTTCATGGTATTGGAGAGCCAACCCCTCAATGGCCATGATGGCAGAATGGTCCCAGACTTGCGATTCCGAAAAATCGATTACTGTTTCTCTGCCGGTTGGCATGATGACGGCGGTCTCACTATTTTTCTTTTTTAGTCGTCGCCTGGCAACGCGCGCACGATATTTCGCGGCCGCTTCTCGATCCTTGGTTGAGGGTTTGCACAGTTTTTCAAAGGTTGTCGTACTTCCAAAAAACAAGGGTCCCTGAACACGAATATATCGTCGTCGTACAGTGGCGGCAAAACAATCACTTTCTTGGGCCGACATATTACAGCTTGCCTGCCATGCAAACCGAAGAGCCGATGCCAAGACGCCCACTCCTACTGCCGCTGCCATGTTGACAAAGGCCGTGGTCCACATAACCGACCCAATGATCAAGACATCACTCCAGGGAACTTTTCCTTTGCAAATGTCCTGGAGCAATCCCCAACTAAAGGTATGTTGTGCCACGGTTAACATGAGACCTATCAAGGCTGCAACGGGGAGTTGACCCAATAGGGGGGCAAAAAAGGTAATGCCACCCGTGACAAAGATCGCCACAGAAATACTGGACAAACGACCGGTTCCGCCTGAATTGACATTGACCAACGATTGTCCCAACAAAGCCGATCCTCCCATGCCACCCATGCTTCCACTCACGACATTGGCCACGCCTTGGGCAATGCTTTCTTTGTTGTTTCGGCCACGGGTATGTGTTTTGGAATCAATAATCTGCACTGTCAAGAGTGATTGCAATAGTCCCACCACTGCCATTTCAATAGCTATCGGTAATACCAATGCCAAATTTTCTGGCGTCAAGACGGTTCCAAAAGGGGGAAAGATGCTGCTGCTAGATCCTCCTGCGGTTGCTTCTCGACTACTATAAAAAGGAAACAAGGCTTGTTGGAGGGCATGAAATCCCCCTTGGAAGGCTTCCGGTCCGACCATATCCACAAGCCGCGGAACTGGCAAATTCCAATATTGAGAAATACCCGCGGCCAGCCCCATGGCCAACAAGGAGGACGGAATGGCCGTGGTGACGTATTTGGGAAAGAAATCAATGATAATGGCAGCACCCAAAACTAAAATTGAATGCCACTTCAAGGCTGCCCCCTCAAGCCAAACGCCATGAGGATGTTGGAAATGAGGGATTTGGGCGAGGACGACTTTGATGGACAAGCCGTTGACAAAGCCCATCATGACGGGTTTGGGTACGACCCGAATATATTTGGCACACTTGGTCGATCCCAAACCGAGTTGAATGATACCTGCTAATAATACTGTCAAGCTCTGCAGCAAATGGGGATGTTCCACACCACTGATTTCGGAGAGAGGCTTGAGAATCATCGACACAGTGGCAGTAGCACCACTGACCAATCCGGGCCGACCTCCCAACAAACCACTTATTATCGAGAGCGTCACGGTAGACCCCAATCCTACCAAGGGATTGAGTCCTGCGGTAATGGCAAAAGTTGAGGCTTCGGGCACCAAGGCAATGGCCGATGCCAATCCTGCCAATAAGTTTTGTAAAATATATTGTAGAACGTCCACTGTAATCATACTACGTTTTGGTTTGTTGTGGCTATGCGTGGCCGTCGTGGTAACTTCGGAGATCTTGTGGGTAAAACTTTCTAACTTGGTTTTGGGTTTCTTGGCAAAGGGATTGGGGATTGCAAGAAGTCCTGGCTTTTTCTTCTTGGAATTGCCATGATTGCTAGGAAGAGCAATGGCAAACTTTTGGGGTAAAAACAGAGCCAGATTTGTGAAAAGCAAAAGGAGATGTGGATGAAACCGCTTCATGATTCTTCGGGTACTCCTTGTTGTTTGATAGCAGGTTGAAATTCTTGATGAATTATTATCGGTTGGCGTGGTGGAGCCAAAGATCGGACGAGAAGCCTCCTATCGTTTACATTCAAGTTACCGTCTTGGACGAGGCTTTTATGTTGTCGTGTCGTCTCTTTCTTTCTGCATGTACTCAAGCAAGCCTGGACAAGCACTACCAGAAAAGGAATAGTAAAAACTGTAAAAGCTACGAAGCTAGCTCTAATACCTCTATTAGTAGCTGGTTGTGGTTGTGGTTGTGGACTTGAAACGATGTGAAGGAAAAATAATTGAAAAAAGATATTCGCAGCCATACGTATACTAGTACATAGGCATGTGTGTAAGCGCACACTTGCTTGATCTAGATTGTAGAGGAACGCACAGTACTTCACTTATTATTTATTCATCGCTGCGTGGAAACGTGGAACTGGTTGCATTGAAGTAGTTAATCTTAGATGCGCACACCTGCGCGATTCGCCACTGACGTTTGTCGCTGACCACTGAAAATATCGAATTTGGGAATGGCCTATTAACAGCTGTTGCGTACGTCGGGTCGTGTGCGGGAAGACAGACAAACAAGCTTGTTGTTGGCGCTGATGGAGTCATTCGTTCTGTGCGTTGGTGATGGATGATGAATAACAAAGTTTACTGATTGGCTGTTGGTGAAGGTGTCCTTTTTTATAATTTTTCTTTATCTTTCTTTCCTTTTTCCAACAGAAACAAATATCTCTGATCAAGCCCTCACTCCGGTTCACACCTCTGTTGCTCACGACACGAGGCACCAAGGTACTAGTACTGCAACTTAGGTGCAACATCCGCAGCCTCGCATTCTACCAAAGAAGAAATTAGACCAAAGTCTGCAAGCTCCAACTTCCACACATAAAATCCCAACAACAAACATGACGTCGGGTTCTTCTTCACCGAGTCGAGGAGCAACAGCCATGCCTCTGGCATTCATGGTGTTCTTTATCTTGACGATACTGCATATGCCCTTAACCGCTTCTGCTTGGGTCCCGTCCTCCTTCCATGGCAACAGCCACCACAAGCTCAACGCTATTATTACCAGCAACAATATCCATACTCACAACCAGCGAGCTCCGGTTCTGACTGCGAGAATGGCAAAAAAGGACAATAATATGGAAGAAGATAACAAAAGCCATAGCAGCAGCAGCAGCAAACACAAGAAGAAGAACGACGTGGAGGAAGAGGAACCACACCACCTAACATCCATCGAAAACGACACTGAAAAAAACAGCAAGAAGAACATGACGGCGGGTGTTATGAAACGGGTTCGTGTCGCTAAGGCACAAGCTGAAATTGATCGCATCCTACAAGGTCCCGATGCACCTGTCGATATAGAAGCCGAATTAGAAAAGGTGGTCAGTATGACGCAATTGCCCTCGGAACAACCCTTGGTGGATGCCGAAATGGAACAACTCGAAAGTGAATTGTATCAAGCGGTCAAATCGCAAGATTTTACACTCGCTTCCACGAAAAAAGCCCAATTGCATTCCTTGCAAAATTCCGGCATTCCCACGGGCCGTGCTGGGGCGACCACCACCACGGACGATACCGTGATTGACAATGGGGGTGCCATTCTGCAAGTCAATGCCGCCTTTTATCGTGCCTTTTCCACCAAATCCTTGCCGGATATGGAACAAGTGTGGTTGTCCCATGATGATCCGGGGGGTAGTATTTGCATTCATCCCAGTCACAAACCCTTGGTGGGAACCCGTCGGATTTCCAAATCGTGGCAACAAATGTTTGCTTCCACGGACAAATCCTTTCAACGCAATTGGATGGAACCGCACAAAATCAACATTATGATTCAAGGGAGTACCATGGCGGTGGTAACGTGCGAAGAACATATTTTTGCACGACGATTCGTCCGAGGTCAAAAACGACAAACCGAACTCATTAATAAATTGTTGGCGACCAATATTTTTCGCAAAGTCGCGGGACGATGGTATATGTGTTATCATCATGCCAGTTGGCACCCCGAAAGTGATGCCGCCGAACGCGCCTTGTCGGGTGGTAATTTGAACCACAAGGGTAATAGTCGCGTCATTCCGGATGTCAATAGTTTATTGCCACCCCAGTCGTCTCATAGCAGTGCCATGGCCAAATGGAATGCCATTCAACGAAGACGCAAACGTCGTTTGTGGGAAGATGAAGAAGATGATGAATACAATGAACAAGTTGGTATGGATGGTATTTTGGGCAGTGATTTTGGACCCATCTTGGGCGATGAGAAGAAAAAAGACAACAACAACAGTGGCGACAATAATGGACAACCCACGAAGCGCATCATCATGGGAGCATCCTTGTCGGATTTGCTCAATGGTGGATTGGATGGATTATTGGGTGGAAATAGTGATGATGAAAATCCGGGGTCCAAGAATGGTCAAAACAACAATGGCTTGCCACAACAAGGTGCTATTATACAGTTCTCTCGTATAGAAGACAACAGCGACGACGATGATGACGATGACGACGAGCTGATTGAATTGGATATAGATGATAGCGATGACGACGATGATGACGACGACGATGAGGAAGATGAAATAGATCACGAGGGCGAAAGCGTTGCCATTATCAAGGAATGGGCAAAATCGTCTGCCAGGCGAACAGATGTTACTAGTAGTAGTGCCACTGGTCGTGAAAGCTCGCCTCCAAGTGACACCAAGAAGGGTGGTAAACAAAGTAGCAGCAGCAAGGGGTTGTTCAAAGATGCTCTGAGGCAAAATTGCATTTCTGCCTTGCGAAAATTGAGCGATCAAGGAACCATTTCACCCAAGCAAAAACGAGTCCTCTTGACCGACATTATTACGTGCTCTTCCAAGGGAGAATTCAGCATGGTGGAAGTAGCGTATGAGCTTTTATGCAGCGAAGAAGACTCCGAGGAAGACGAAACAGCGGAAGAGGAATTTGCCGAACAATGTCGTGTTTTTGCACAAGAAAAACTGAGAAGCGAACAAGCTTCTGCTCAAGTCGAAAATTCGCCGTTCTGAGCAGCTCACCACACTCACTACAGCACGCTCAAAAGAGTACATTTTTCATCTTATTCTTTTCATGACGCCCTCTTGTACATACATGACCTAATCTTCACACAAACGACTATACTGCTTAGTTGATAGTACTACTACATTTCTTACGTTTCATAAAAACTTTAACCCCCTACTCACTCGTCTCGAATCTTGTGATGAGGCTGTGTGGCGTGAATATATGTAAGCGGGGTAGACCTGACCGCCAAGGAAGGAGTATGGTACAAGGCAGTAAACTATGCGTTTGATTAGTGCTTATTTTTGCTCGCTATTTTATAAAGATTTTTTTGTTTTTTCCACGTTTAACTACAATACTCCTACGGTACAATGTGCCTGCTTGTTCTCCCCACTGGCCCTTGTCGACATTTCCTTGCACGTTGTACATTCGCTTTTCGCTGGTCGACATCCTGTCGATTATGTATCACTTGACTGACTCAACTATTGCGAAGCAATTGCGATGGGTCTCTGTGGATGAGAGCTGCAATAAAAGGCAACTCCGCATTCAGGACCGCGGCAAGCATAAGTGCAGTCATGCCCTCATCGTTCACCTCGTGGACACGGGCACCAGCCTTCAACAGCAATTCGAGAATCTGCATGGACGACTCACACTTGGTCATGGAAGCATAATGCAGTGGGGTCCAACCGTTTCGGTTTTGCGCGTTCGGATTGCTGCCAGCAGCAAGCAGAGCTTCCACACTGGAGACTTTCCCATGTGCGACCGCGTGGTGCAAAGGTCTGTAACCGAGCAACAGAGGCACAAACAACACCGTTAGGACGAGTATATCGTGACTAAAAGCGGGAATAGCAAGTAAACTTACGTCTCAGAATTATGATTTGTACCGTCGAGGTCAGCGCCGTAGTGAACCAGGAGAGCTAAAGTATCGTTGCTGCCATTGATGGCTGTGTAGTGGAGACAATTGTTGCCCAAAACGTCGTTGGTACCCACATTGGACCCTGCATGTAGCAAGGCCTCTACAATCCCAGTATGATCTCCTTTAGTTGCTAGAAGAAGCGGAAACATTCTGCCCTGATTTTGGATGTTTGGCTTGGCACCTGCATGAAGCAAGCCCACCAAGATTTCAAGATTTCCGGTTTCAGCGGCATAGAACAAAGGAGTGGAACCATTGTTGTCGATCAAGTTGACATCACTACCAGCAAGAATCAAAGCTGAAACTATGGTCCCATCGCCCATGTCAGCCTCCTCTTCCTCTTCGTAAGCATGTTGGAAGATTCCCCGCATTTGCCCATCAAGTTGTCGCTGCATTTGGCGGTGCGAGGCATTCATGCGGCGGCGGGTCTCTGCCATGATCATAGCATGCGGATCTGCTTCGTTCGGCTTGAATGCACCATACTTCGCATGGTAGTGTAAAGCCGACATACCGAGATTGTCTTGGACATTGGCGTTGCAGCCACGAGTCTGGAGCAGGTGTTCAATAATAATGCTTTGGTCATCATTGTTCATTTGCATAATGTGATGGAGGACTGTCATTCCGTTACAATCCCTTGCATTGACGTTACCGCCAGCGTTGGTTAGACTAGAAACAAATGCATAACCCCGATTGTGCAGCACTGCCATGTGGAGAGCTGTTTGCTGGTTTCGGTCGACAGCGTTTGGATCGGCTCCCTTTGACAACAATGCAGAGATATAGGTGTATCCTCGATCGTATTCCACTGCAAGGTGAAGAACAGGTTTGCCATGAGGATCGGCAATATTTGGATTGCTCCCATGGTTCAACAAAGAACTAAGCGTTACATAGCCGCTGCCATTGACTACAGCAAGTTGAAGCGCTGTCCATCCATTCTGGTTTCTTCCGTTGACGATAGCTGGAGTAGTTTTTTCGAGCAACGGTTCCAGAGTCAAGTAGGATCCATGGACGGTCTCGTGGATGATGGCGTTGGTAGTGATAACGGCTCCTCCTGCAATCAACGCGTCGCACATGTCCTTTTTCTTGTTTTTCGGGAAGATGTTCATAACCGCCGCAAGCGCTGCAGGGTCACCGCGGGCTTCTGACATCGCCTGTGTTACTGCCTGTGTTACTGCTCGCCAGTCGATGTGCTCTTGAGGATACTGCAAGGAAAGAAGAAGATCTAACGCAGTTTGTCCTTGAGCGTTTGGAGAATTGACTATTGCACTACGGTTTCGGCTTCCACATTGCCGCAAAATCACTTTCACTGCGTCAAAGTCACCAGCGACAATGGCACGGTGAAGGGCGTCGACAAGTTGGCTGTTGGAGTTGCTGCTCATAATGGTCTTGTTTTGGGTCGCAGCTGGAAAGGAAGCTCTTGTGTTGTAATCTGGAATGGAGAGTGCGTTCTTGTTGTACGAATCGTTTGGAAAATAATGAGAAACGAAGGAGAAACACTAAAAAAAATGTCGTTGTGTTTTTTCAAAATGTGAAAGAAATCTCGTATCTTGGAAAATGGAATAACAATTAATAGAAGGACGCACACCGCCTCAGAAATCGGAACACGCATCAGGCTGTCCGGCCGTAGGTTGGACGTTTTTTCTAACAGCACCATGATGATGGAGGCCGATCCACTTGGCTCACTGAACTTGTCCGTTATCATAGCAACCTCATTATTGTATCGTCGCCGTTTTTGCTCTGGCTCCATCCCTACCAGTAAACTCCTCGTAATACAGTAGACTACTAGCTAGTAGCCCCCCTCAGCTAGCTAGTTGCATGCCCTACTACTATTAGTGAAGTTAGTAGGCAGCAGAAAGAGGTGCAATTGAACAGGCTCCTACGGCACGAAACGGTTGGCATCACAGTCGCGCTAGAGCTCTCTAGCTCTCTAGCTAGCTAGTGAGTGAGTTGTTCATATGATAATTCATACTAGTATCTTGAACAAGCAGTAACGATACTGCCATGAGGTAAGCTTTGGCCTGGCCTCGCCTGCTCTTTCTTGCGGTACACTCAAAAGGAAGGAAATCGATGGTTGTCCTGCAAATGAATCTTGATGGTTGGCTAACATCTCCTTTTTGGCACACCACCATCGACAGTCCACAAAATGACGCTACTAGAACTTCATCATCATCATCTACAACTGCTGCTGCTGCTGCTGCTGTTCCTAATAAGCTACAAAGTACAGATAATATGTGCTATCATTGTTTCGACGTGTTGATCGATACATTGGAAGGTCGGGGCGACTATTTTACGGCTGGTACCAAGCGTAGTCACAGCAGTGTTAGCAGTTGGAATCCCTTTCGAAGAAGTAGTAGTGGCAACAGCAGTACGAGTAGCAGTGGCAACAGCAGCAGTCATAATGCCAAAAAGAGCAAACGCAATAGCAATAGCAATAGTCCTCTGCCATTTGCTTTGCCAGATTTTGTCCGAGACTTGCCGGATCCTGCCATTGAATGTCCCCTCTTCATTACTTGGGAAAAGAGTCGTCCCAAAACCTTTATCGACAATTTACTACCTGGAAGCAACAACCATGCAAAGGATGACGACAATAATGAGCAACAAGGGCAACAAAACAACAATCTTCTTTACGAATTGCGTGGTTGTATAGGGTCTCTCAGTGCCAAACCCCTCCTGCAAGCCATTGGAGATTATGCCATCAACAGTGCCTTGCGGGATGAACGATTTCAACCGATTCATGCCAGTGAAATTCCACACTTGCGAGTCGCGGTTAGTTTATTGGTCCAATATGAACCCTGTGACGATTGTTTCGATTGGACCGTCGGCAAACACGGCATTGTCTTGCGGTTTTGGGCCCCGCCTGCCACGCAACGAAATTATTCCGCCACGTACTTGCCCGAGGTGGCCCTCGATCAACAATGGAATCAAAAAGAAACCGTCTTGGCCTTAATGCGCAAAGCGGGTTATGTCGGGCAAATTGATGATGACTTGTTGCGAAAGGTGGAGTGTACAAGATATCAATCGTCCAAACGACGCATGACCTTTGAGGAATATGTTCAACGAAAGAAACAACAACAACAACAACAGCATGTCTTGGGCAACACTACGGCCACTGCCGATGGTACTAATGCTTGCCATAAAAATGGCGACAGGAGTGTTCCATCCACGGAACCTTCCTCGGCATCGTCATCCTTTTATCATGCGGATACAACTACTACTACTACCACGTTAAAATATGAGGATCCAGAAGAACCGTATCAATATGCCAATCATCCTCCCAAACAATGGAATACATGTAACAATCTGTGACATAATGATTGGGCGGTGGGTATGTATAGAGTTAAGGGACGGTGAACATGTACGCTACTAGCTAGGACTGTCTCAGCGCAGTAAAATTGAAGTTCGAATGTAAATTAATGTTTCATTAAGGAGTTGGCTAAAATTTGCTGGGTCAAAGCAGGCTCGGATCATCCAATGTGAGATGTTTGGGTTTTTTTATCAATTATTTTTCGAAAAGGCAGGTTCCTATTCGCGCTGCTGGAGCGATTAGGCTCGAGTACCAAGCCTACAAGGGGACCAAAGGAATGCTTCCTTCCCCGATGAAACTCACTTTCCATTTGACTTGGAGAACCTTTTTTTTGACTTCAGCACAAGAGTTCAAAGACTGGAGTTGGCACTGCATTGGCTGCCAGCCAATCCATGTAGCGGATAGCACCTTTCTCGGCAGCAGCAGCCTCGCTTGTTACTACACCATGTAACTGATGGTATCTTCCTTGACGGCCTCGAGTAGATTGGTTCTTGCTTCTTGTGAGAGCTCGGCAGGATACCAAATGCCGGGTGCAATGGTTCCTTTGAGAACTTCGACGCAAAACGCTGCCGTGGCCAAACCGACACAGACTTCCAAATCGGGATGAACGATGCGACTCGTCACGACATGCTTGCCATCTGCCGTTTTAGCATCGACCCGCATAGCATTGGTCGCTCCCACTAATCGGTCCACGAACCGAATGATGGGTTCTGAAAACAAGGCAAAGGCTTGCATAGCCTCTCGATTGTATAATAGAGGGCGTGGAATGGCTTTCATGGCCCCAAACAAATAATTCCAAGGCAAGGGATCCGTCCCAAATCGAGACGAAACATTGGGGACTCCCAGTGTGGTAGCGGTAGTAGGAACATCCGGATTGTCGAGTAACCAAATGGGTTTGTTGCCAACGCCGGGACCAAAGTCGACGGTGCGTGGTTCCGTCCAGGGTTCTTTTTTGGCGGCCAGACCATTCATAAACACCAAGGCGGGTGTCGCCAGTAACAAAAAGGTGGCAGACACAATGGTGGGACCCGCATTCCCCGTCCCAGCCGTAAAGAAGGATAGATCCAGTGTGTCGCATTTTTCTCCCGTTTGTGCCTCTAATTTGGCTTTTGCTTCGGCGGCCATGAGTGCCGACATGCCGGGCCAAATGCCTCCACATACCACGGCCGGTACTTTGGCCTTTTGCGCCAAGTCCATGAGTTCTTTTTTGGATGTCACAGCCAATTCGTATTCATCACATACATCGACATAGGGGATTTTTTGTTGGACGCACGCCCTTAGTAGCGTCGGATCCGTGCGTCCTTGAAAAGGGCCTGCCGTGTGGACGACCAAATCAAATCCTTGAATGGCAGATGCAATAGAATCATCCTTACTGTTGTTGTTGTTGTTGTTGTTGTTGTTTTCTGGCACATTTAAATCCAAAGCCACAAACCTTTGGACAGATTTTGGTAGAACCCCCTTTTGCTTGGCCTTGTCAAAGGATGCTTGGGTGCGACACCCCACCGCGAGTTGGACATCCTCCAAGATACCTCGGGACCCATATTCTTCGAGCCATCGTACCGTAGATCCTCCCACGCGTCCCGATCCTCCCACGACCAAGATGTTCAAGGCATGAACTGTCGTCGTCCAACCGGCAAGTACAAAGAATATGACAAGAAACACGGGCCTCGTGGCGGCGGCTGTCCTGGCCGTTGCCGTTATTATCATACTAATTTTGTATAATTCGTTCTTCTCCTTTCAACTTGGTAGATTCAGTTCCTGCAGTAGCGGGCGAAGGATATCAACGAATAAAAGACTGGCCAACAGTATTTCATTAAGATACGCTGAATGCTTACTTGCATATGTAATTGAATGGAACAGCCGGTCGGTGGATCGATGGGGTTGCACACCATCAAAATGGCGGATCGATGGGGGTTCAACGTTACACAGTGAGTCATCATCAAAATATCAAAACGGCGCGAATGACATCATTCGTTGTTGTTCAAGGAATCAATGAATCCACGAATCTTTCGCTTGATTGAAGAATCAAGTGTGCGACCACGACCAATTTATCGGTCCTCAAAGTCTCCCTGTCAAACCAGTTGTGATTCCAATGCTTGCATTGCTTGTTCTTGTGACAACAGCAGTTCCAACCTCATGGCAGGGAATAAATTTATGGCAAATGGCAACAGTTGAATTGATCCATCAGTTCCTAGCACTATGCATCTTCAGAGTTGTGTTTGTCCTTCTAAAAAAATTGTCACATGCAACCCATTCGTTCTTTCAATCACTGTCTGTTTGAGTCTGTCCTTTTCCCTGAAGGGCTGCTTCCCTCTTCTGCAGAGGAGAATTTTCTTTTTTATTCAAAAAATGATGGTTGTGTTGCTGTTTTTGAGGAAATGCAGAGACATGTTGCAAACGTTAGGAAGGAAATGTCACAACTGTTTGTGTGTTTCAATGCATTCACACAATTGACTCGCAAATGGCGCACATGCATCACTTTGTCACCATGGAAAAAGACATCAACGTGCTTGCCAGAGCAGCAAACACATTTTTACATTGCAGTTGTCTCTTAGCCAGAGATGCATGAAACATTTCAAAGTCAAAATGTGCAAATGCAAGATTTCATCTGAAAAGGAAATGCAAAGTCAGTGAATGCACATGGGAGTGCAAGAATTGCCCAAAATAAGCAGATCATGTCAAATGAATGATCTTGGACATTTTTGTTTGAATGTAAAAAATCAACAACAGTGATGTTGTTTGGTGAAAGCTCATGCAAAGAAACACAATCTTGTTAGGTTTGTTGTCTGCAACTGCAATTGTTTGACAAAAAACGATGAAGAAGAACACAACAAGTTTGTCTTGAGCCACACTGTGCAAAAGAAACATCTTGGAGCCATCAGATGGGTGAGATTTGAAATAATGTGACAAACATTGATGATGGCGTCAGCAAGGCGCGCAATGGGCAATCACCCTGACACGACGGGCATGCCCATGATGAAAGGGCGGCTAGGAGCCAATTGCCCTTTCAGAACCGCAATTGCCCTT
>Ga0163149_10005111_pt1 | contig 13963 bp, 7 predicted proteins | sample OliLakLV19MP5G1_FD_148604 | JGI IMG/M metagenome (GOLD analysis project Ga0163149, IMG submission 148604) | Freshwater microbial mat bacterial communities from Lake Vanda, McMurdo Dry Valleys, Antarctica - Oligotrophic Lake LV.19.MP5.G1 | ecosystem: Environmental > Aquatic > Freshwater > Lake >...
ATTCAAGTTGCCACCAAGAGGTGCGCGCCGGGACGGGACACATCCTAAAATCGCCGGGGGATGCTCTCCATCGCAAAACGGGGATGGTGGCTCGACAAAAAATCTCTCCAGAAATCGCATCCTCCATCCATCCGCATGCATCCATGCATGCATGCATGATCCAAACCAGCAGTCGGTCCTTTTCTCTCGAAAACTTTTGGACTGACGAAAAAAGGCTCGTCGCTACTTGTGTAGCTAGTAGTAAAAAGCTAGTTCCTTCGGTAGCAGTGATGCTTGCTTGCTTGCTGTATCCCGCTTAGTTAACCAGTTGCCTCCGTTCAAATCAAACGCATGAACAAATAAGTGGTTGACAAGTCCATGGTTGAGATTTTTGTCGAATAGTACTATAGCATAGCAGTGGCACACCTTGGAACCACCCATCCATCCATCCATCCATCCAGTTGAGGACTAACTATAGAAGCACATACCACCAACACCACAACAAGAGCTGCCTAGACAGAAAGAAACCAAGAGAGGTTCGACAAGGTTTGTGGCACATAATATTATACTTATCTGTAACAACGAAAAGGACTGATTCATTTTGGCAGCCAATTCCATCACACAATGGCATCTTCCATGCTCAAAACGGCAAGATCCTTGTTGCACATTGATACCAATTCCAGCCTGCACAACAATCCCAGCATCAGACAGTATTTTTTTAGAGATGAATCTCTCTTGTCACCGGCATCCTCGTCCTCCTCTACACATACGAGAAGCTTTGACATGGGGGAGAAGAATCCCGCCTCCTCCATCATGGTCAATACGACCATGACCAGCACAGCCGATCAAGGTGTGGAATTGGTCTTTCCTTCTCTGGGTTCTTCGTATACCAGCAAAGAAGAAGAAGAAGAGACGGAAGAAGAGGAAAGCAGCACATCGAACGAGGATAATGTCCTTGATTTCCTGGCTGGTTTCCTAGGAGGAGAAGAAGAAGAAGAAGCATCGAGCCAGATGCAAGAAAGCACCTCGGAATCGGTGACGGATGGCACACGAGAGGATGAGGATGAGGATGACCAGAGCAGCACCATGAGCAATAGCAGCAACAGCAGCCACTGGAAAGAGGATCGTCCCACCAAGACGTCTCCAACATCCAGTAGTAGCGACGGCAGCACCCGGGAGGAGGAGGATATTGAGTTTCTGGCGGGGTTCTTGAAAGAGTGTGAGGAACAACCCGAGCCGCCGCCATCGCACGAAGAAGAAGAAATCGAAGTGGAACTCGAACAAAGACAACAAAGCAGCAGTTTGGCATCCTCCGCGTCCTTTCGTGGTGGATCGTCGTCCCGAGATGACCACAGTATTACGAGTCATACGAGTACTACCATGAGTGATGAGTCACCGGATGCCATCGATCAAAACACCTTCCTCGCCTTGCAAGAAATGATTTTCAACTACGAGAACCACAAGAAAGAAGAGGATGGGGCGAGCGAGACGAGCGAGTTGTTGCAAGAAGAAGACCAAGAGGATATCCAAGAGTTGAAACTGCTGCTGGCAGACAGTTCGTCGGCGGCAGACTCGGACACGGAATCCTCTATCAACAGCAGCAGCCACAAGCCGTCCGCCTGCCCCGACCTCCTCCTGTACCAACAAGAGGCAGAAACAACAGCTATGGTTATCTCATCCTCCGACGACACACATGCGGATACCAACTCGCGACATCATGGTGACGAAACACAACAAGAACAACCACCATCCGAAATCACCGAGTTTGAGGAAGTAGAGCAAAGTCTTCAAGCGCTAGTCGTGTCAGCCGACAAGTCATCTTCGTTTGATTTGAACTTTTTGGATGCCTTGTGTCGATCCCGGTCCTCCGACAATCATAGTGGAAGCCTCGCTCTGCCTCCCAGTTGGAGTGGAGAAGGACAACTCGTTGTACGGTCTGCATCGAAGGATAGTGGCGACATTGTCTCCTTCCAATTGAGTTTCTTGGAACAACAGCTTACTTGCACGGAGGGCGGTGACGACGACGACTGTCCAAGTGTTGAGGAAGAGGACGAAGCAGATGGCGAATACACTGGTGATTTTTTGGCATTGCAAGCCATGATTGCGGAGTATGAAAATGAGCAACAACAACCAGAAGGAACGGATGACCAAAACGCAATAGTAGACTACCCGTACGATGAAACACCCGACCTGTCGGTGACATCCACAACAACTACAGCCGTGTGGGAACACAAAACTATCCCTGACACGACAGCTTCATCTACGATTCCGACATTGCTGCTACAAATGGATCCGTCGCAATCTATGGAGGATATCGCACAACAGCACGACCCAACAACGGATGGGAGCACTTCTACAGCCATCATTTGTCTCGATTCATCTGAGGACAGAGTCAGCGAGATTCAATCGCAAGACTCAAGTAGCTCGCAGTTGGACGAAGAAGAAATGCGGGTTATGGTTTTGCAGAAAATGGTGGCCGCGTATGAAGAACAACAGCAAAACAATAGAATCGACGAAACTCCATCGAAGGATACGACCAGCTCGGAGTACGACGACGAAGAGTTGCGGGTTATGGCTTTGCAGAAAATGATTGCAGCGTATGAAGAAGGGCAACGCGAACAGCAAGAAAGAGGAGGAGACGCAGATTGTGATATCCCGTGTGGTCGTGATGATATTGCTTCCAGTACTATTGAGCCTGATGACGCATTTTGTACAGCCCTAGCAGAACTTGCGAAAGTTGCTGGCCTCGACGACATGGGCACCCCCTCACTGAAGGGAGACTCCCACTTTGCTCAGCAGGAGCCAGACACGAGTCACTGCCGCAAACCGCGTGCAAGTGTGCCGTCTGCGCCTACAATTGGAGAGGCAATGAAACCCGCCGATTGTTATTCGGCAAAAAGCCTACCAGTCCTTTCGGAAGGTTCAGGTAGCCGACATTCTGGTGCACTGGTAGCAAGCAGGAAATCTCAGTTGGAAAGCCGTCTCGCGCCGAAGGCAAGTAGTGACAACCACAGTCCATCCAATTCAAATGATATTCAGAAGTCGAAGTCAGAGGAAGAATTCCTCTTCTTAGAAGCGATGATTTCGACTTACATGGAGCAGCAGGACAACCGAGCAGAACAAGAAACGACGGAGAGCGGTAAAAAAATTTCCTTGCTTTCGTCGCCACGAGAGACAAAGGAGGGTTTGATTGCTGAAAGCGAATCAGGTGAGGACATCACAACCAAGAAGCGAAAAGGTTCCGATGCTTCACTATCAGTAGATACGCAGAGTTCCCACCCTGAAACCACTTCTGATGAGACTGTAACTGAGGATACAGAGACGTTGAATCAGTCGGATACGGAAGATGAAGACGTTCTGACCCTCAAGGCCATGATCGCGGAGTATGAGAAGGAATCGGACATAGCAGAAGATTCCCCGGATGACCATGAGCAAGCCGCTGGTGGTAATATATCAGCGTCATCTGGTTTGACACGTGGTGCGGACATGGAATTACCAGATAATAATGCATCGGGTGATGGCGCAGCAGGGCGTGGTGTTAGTGTAATCACATCGCTTAAGGAACCCCGAGCAAAAGATTTGTCAGAGCCGACGAGAGCTACGCCCACGGTATGCGTGGAAGACAATATCAATGCGGAGATTGCTTCGCCGTTGGCAAAGGAAGAGAGCGAAGCCATGGATGAGATTGCATCACATGTAATCCCGGATGAAGAGCCCTGTTTCGGGGCTTGTGGTGGAAGTGGAAGTGAATGTGATCCGTATCAGCTGGTCCAGCATAACGTCCTCGCTTCTGATCCCGCGTTGACAGCAACACAGGCTGTGAAAAGCCCACCTCGCGTTGCTCGAAGAAGTGCTGTGACAAATGGCGAGGAAGAGGATCGGACGTATAGTGAAAGCAAGGGCGGCCCAATCTATTCTCCTACGCCTGCGGCAAGAACGCCATTTGATATTGCTACCCTCTCAGCAGCAGAGAAAAACTGGCTTTTGATTCGAGAGCTTCGGTACGTCCAGCTGCAAGGATCTGATATGTTTGACGCCATCACTGACAAAATTGAGTCTTGGCGTCATCACGAATCTAAAGCGCAATATCAGCAACCGCAGAAGCGACAATTGAGGCAGCGCTCTAGGAACGACACGTCGAACCCCATTATTTGTGATGAAGAAAAATATTTGGTTAAAGAGACAAGGTCTCCGTTAGCGAAAGCTGGCGCAAAAAATCTCATTCGAGAGTTGGCGTATGTTCAAACTCAAGGACCGGACATCGCTGATTCAATTCAGCACAAAGTTCGGTCCTGGCAACGTCAAGAGTCCGAGCGTGAACTGAGTAAAGAATCCACTACAAGTACTGCTGAGAATGCAAAGCAAACACTCTTTGGTGTTGAACAGGGTGTCCGAAAGTCAGACTTCAAAACTGAAGGTCTAGCTACACTTGACGAGAAGTCGAAGTGTCGCCAAGAAAAACTGCTGACTTCTGAAAACACAGAGATTACTCACTGGGGTAGCTCGACCTGTAGTAAGAGCTACAGTGTGACAAGCTATAGCTCCTCACCGGGCGCAGGCTGTGATGCGCGAAGCAGGCGTGTCTTTGTGGCGCCAACTGGTGTACTCTCCCCAATAGAATCAGGCGCAGGCTCTTCCTTCGACTGGGATACATCGCCAGAGATGGCAGGTATTGTCAGCGAGCCCATTTGTTCTTCAGAAGACGAGAGCGATGAGGAAGTAACCATCGAGATCACCGTCCATTCCTTCTATGACACTTTGGCGTCTGATGAGGAAGAATGGACAGTTCTCACAATTGATGGCCAGGCTGGTGTTTATGAGTTCTTCGACTTCGATCATATAGATAACGAAGGCGATGACGTTTATGGTGTAGTTGGTCGCGGCGTGTCCGACAACATCTCAACTATCAGCGATCTAAGCTTTCCAACGGTTGTCAGCAGCCCCCCGAAAGAGTCATCGGCAGCACCTGCTGTTATCGTGCTTCCAGCTTCTCCTCGCTCAAGGAGCAAAGCTTCTGCAAAAGCAAGTCGCATTCGTTCAGCGCAAAGAAGATTACGTAAAGTAGCCACTTCGCCCAGGAAAAGTCCTTCTCGACGTCGGCTACCATTTCAAAACGTAAAACTTCGTCGCGCACAGTCGAACCCTGCTCGCTTGCCGGAAATGAGACACGCAGCACGTTTGCTGCTTTTGAAAGAACAGCTTAATTCTGTGGATCACCCCGAAGGAGAGCAAGCAAGAAGTCTCCGTCGTTGCTATAGCGATAAGCCAGTAAGTGAAGAAACCTTCGGCCACGGCAATGACCAAAAGAGGCATAAAACACCTGCCGTTTCCAAATGCATTCTTGACTTTTCCTGGGATGAACTCGAGCAGCTCGAAGACAACGAAGAACGCATGGACCACGATGGATTCTCTGACAAGCTCACTTGGAAATTACAAATCGAAAACGATACCTCAACATCAAGAGAAATAAAAGTCTTCACGCCAGATTCTGCTTTAACTCCTCCTCCTCCACCAGTTCAATTTGGCGCCACACAGATCGGTAAGAAGGACGACTTCTATCAGAGTGTTTCGGTTTCTTTTCTAGCGCAATCCATTCAAGACAGCGTCATTGCTAAGGTCATGGACGAGGCATTAAGAATTTTGCGAAGCGGCGGTGTGCTGAACGTGCTTGACATTAATGGTGCCGCCATAGAAAGAATCCAGCAAAACGCTCGGTACCACTCTTTGAACTTCCGCAAAGCCACGGAAGAAGACCAGCAACGAGTTGACACCAATACTCTGTCGATATTAGAGAAAAGTGGCCTCAAAACGAAATTCAGTGTTGCAGACCCTCGTATTACACATTGGGCAGCAACCAAAACCGAGCATTTATACCCAGCGATAAATCAATGCTTAACAAAAGCAATCAAAGAAGACTGCCTAGATCTAATCTTTGGCACGAAGGAGGGGATTCCAGTACAATTTTGAAACCATAGTAATAAAGGAATAGACATGAAGTAAACATCCCCGATAATGTAGCACCTCTATTTTCTAGTACTAAATGGAAACACCTTGCTTCTCAGTCAAACTTTGCCAGTGGTTTCCTGGATACATTTTCAAGGCGGGCCGCGAATCGGCCGCCGGACGGGAGAAGGCGTGTAAATGAGGAAAAGAAGTAACAGAACATTGCATTTTTAAGCTTCAAAAACACATAAATAAATACAGGACGTTTTCTGTCGGCACTGTCACATGAACGGGAAAATAAAATGGGCACCCCAAGACACACTAAAACCCCGCGAAAATCGCCTGCTTTTCTGCATCGAGGGGAGGCCATTTCTGCTTGGTCTTGTCTTTCATGTGCTTCCAGCTATCAAAGTTAGAGCTGTCCAGAGGGTCCTTGATTTTTGGTACCCACGGCGCCTTGATCTCTCTGGCACGGTACTGTTCAAATGGCAAATCCGCGAACCAAGGATGATTAAAAACATCTTTCTGACCGTTTTTCAGTTGACCCAGTCTCTGGCTCGGCACTTTGCCTAGCATCTTGCCAATAATATCAATAGCATCATCCTTTCCGTGGAGGATTGGATGGGCTTCGTATTTAGCGGAACAAATCTGTCGGTATAGATCTAGCTGATCCATTCCTTCCTTGTAGAAAGGTGTGTCGCCGGTGATCATCTCATTAATCAATACGCCAAGGGACCAAATATCAGCAGCACTGTTGTGCCCTCGATTCAAAATGACTTCTGGCGCAATATACAGTGGGGTCCCGCAAAATGTGTATGTTTTGTCGACAATTTTTTTCGCTGCAACATACGTTTTCATTTGTTAGATAGTGAGCACCAAAAAGCAAGCGAGATCGAAGCCGGCACCCTCAACACAACTTACCGAAACCAAAGTCAACGATGACAGGATAGCCTTTGTGGTCAATCAACACATTCTCAGGCTTCAAATCACGGTAAATCATCTGGCGGCGATGCATGTATGCCAGACCCTCATAAACTCCAGCAGCATAAAATTTTGCTGTTGCTTCGGGGACGCCATCAAAGATAGGGGAATGGATTCGATTAAAGAGCTCGCCACCTTGGACCAAACCCAGCATCATGTATACAAAGTCGTCGTCTGAGAATGTCTTGACTAAACGCAGCAATCCAGGATGATTTAATTGTTTCATAATGTTCATTTCCTGCACCACTCCCTTGGCTTGATGTGCTTGTATTAACTCCGACTTTGACTGAATTTTCAGCGCATATACATTGTTCCTATCAGCATCATTCTTAATCGAAATAAGCCAAACTTGGCCAAATGTACCAGAACCCAGCATGACATGCCTGATCAAGTCGTCTAATTCTGCGCTTCGCTCGACATTGGAGACCCTCCCCTCTTCTGGGCGGCGCCCATGGCCGAAACGAGTTGTGTCGAAAAGAGCTCGACATCCTTTAAGGTCCAAGACACCGCAAATGGTATCCTCCTCTACGGTGACAGTGTGAACCGCTTTCGTCTTGACCGGCATTGATTGTACGTACTCAGAAGCGGTTTCCCTGTCGATTTCTTTGCCACTCTTTTTGGCTGATTTCGCGTATTGGTTGTCCAGAGAAAGCAATTCTTCTCCAAAGTAGGTTCCTTTTTCGGCCGTGAAGTTATGGCTTGCTTCACCTGACGAAGAAGTAACTTTGAGTTTTCCCTCGCGCACCATGTAGAGCGCTGCGTCGGTCTCACTCCCTTCTGTCATGATGACGGTTCCTTTTGGAAATTTCATTTCATGTACCTGGCCGGCCATGGCGTCCAAAACAGCAGGTTCGAGGTACGTGTCGTGAATGATCTTGATCGCAGACTATCATCACATCACGATGCGGTTAGGAGAAGAAGAAAACATAGAGCACAATTGTTGAGATCGGGTTGGCATACTGACTTGCGTTGCCAAAACAAAAGATGACAAAAAGAAAACAATGAAACTTCGACGCTGCCCTGGTCTGGCTTGTATACATACCAAAATACGTTTTTCTTCCGCTTTGAGGATCAACCTCTCGAGGTTTCCCAAGACCTTGTCGAACGTTTGCTTGTCAATCTTCATGGCCATACCCTTGGTAACGGCAATAACAGTTGCGTTTCGCGGTTCGTTCGTGACGAGAGCTTTTTCACCAAAGTAATCTCCTTCGCCAAGGGAAGCATCTTCATATTTGGACTGGCCTACGGTGATATCGGTAACCTTGACTTCACCCTCTTGGATCATGAAAAACGCATCACCAACATCACCCTTCTTGACCAGAGTGTCATTTGGTTCAAATGGGACGGGTGTCATTGCGGAACTGAGTTTTTGCAAATCAAAAATCTCCAGGTCTTTGAGGAAGGTAATCTTCCTGAGTAGCTCCAGTTTTTGTTCGGCTGACTGCATGTTCTTCTTCTGTAACACAGACCGAAACGACTTTTGATCCACTCGAAAGGTGGTGCAGGTTCCTTTTGCCTTGACAGTGGCAGCGCGGGGGGAGGAATAAAGCAGAGCCAGCTCCCCAAAGGAAGATCCAGCACCAGACGAACCTACTTCATTTTCGTCCACAATGTAGACCACGTCTCCTTGGTAGACCACGTAGAAAAAGTCAGCTACAGCATCTCCTTGATGCAAGATCATAGCACCATCGGCGAATTCTTTCTTTTCAAAGGCATCGACGATGCTGCTAAGCTCACGCTTTCCCAAGTCTGCAAAGATGAAACTTTCCGTGATGGTCTTGGTAATAAAGGACCTTTCTTCTTCGGACTTTGGATACACAGGAAGCTTGAATCCTTTCAAATCATCCACATTGAGTGGAGCCACAAAGACATTTCGCAAGTGATGAGCCTGTGTCTTGATATTCTGTCCAAGCGTATGCGGTAAGGCAATCGCCAAGGAAGCGACTTGCATCGTCATCTTTCCCACTGGCTTGACCGCTTTGTCTGCTACAAAGTCGACCCCATCCTTGACCGCTCCCACAGTAGCATCGGCGACTTTTTTGGTTCCTTCGACAATGTGTTTGGCACTGTGTTGCGCTGCCAAAATAAAACGGGAACTCAAATCCATTTCCTCATTCCCTTCCTCCACCGCATCTGCACCCTTACTGGAACCACAACCCATGTTGTTGTTATTTTTATTTATATGGAGTACAAGGACTTTGTGCTTCCTCCTCTTACTTTGAGTTGGTCTTTCTACAACAGTATGCTTGTTGATTAGCTAAGGGATTGGTTTGTTTACTATAGAGACAGGACTGAGTGCAGTTAGTACGAGTACTAGCTAGTAGTAGTACCGGTTGGCATTCAGGTAACAGACGGGCTAACTAGCTAGTAGCAAGCCAACTACTAAAAGTTGTTGCTGATAGTGGATACGTCGTCGCCTGTCGTTGGATTGGCCTTCCCTTGTTAATTAATTCACTTGTTACCTTACTGATACGGTGTCAGTTCCCGGTTGTTGCGTCCGCTTCGTGCACCTGACATTCGAAGATGAAATCCAAACAAACTATTAGTACTACACTACTGTAGCTAGCTAGCTAGCTACTAGCTAGCTACTACTTACAATCCATAGCGGTTGAAGCCAGCGCGTGTCCGACTGGGACTTGGTAGTACCAGTACTACTGGTGATAGTAACTCGCGCCGGTCGCGCACGGTCTTTTCAATCCCCCGGTTGGGACGGTTTTGGTGCTGGTAGGTAGCATGGTAGCTCTTCTCTAGCTAGCTAGCTAGTTAGCACTAGTACTTGTATGGTAGCTACTCTAGCCCACCGAAAATGTCGTGACAATTGCTAGAGTACGACGTAGATAGCGACCTAGAGCTGCATTGGCTAGTAGTCCAAAGTTTGTCGTCTTTCTTGAGCTAGGTAGGAGTAGCGAGGTTTGCTGGCCGATCCCTCACTGTAGTAGGTGGAAGAAAACTAGGGCTTCCTCCTGGCTGAGCGAAGATGCTGGGCTGCTGGAACCAGTGACCTAGCTGAAGCGGTGGTAGTGAGGCAAGAGCCACTGCAGCATTTGTTTACCCCACTCAGTCACTCAGATCTAGAGCTCGCTCTAGAGGATGGGACAGGCTAGCTAGATGGATAGATACAAGCTAACTAGATTGGTGCCAGTAGTCTACAGTGAGCTCCACGATCATGACAATCATGTACTGCTAATAGTCTAGCTGCAAGGTCGTAGAACTAGAGCTACCGGTACAGGTAGCTACTCCAGTAACATGAAAAGTGGAAGCTGCAACCCTATCAACCATGGTCGAGGTCAAATTTTCAAATTCGCCAATTTTTCCTCCAAGGAAAATCCTTTCTATGTGTCTCCTAAGTATCTTGCGCGCCAGTCGCGACATTAAAGATTCGCTCTGACAAAGGAGGTATTGTGCGATCTATTTCTTGCTGGAATTGTCACTGGAAATTCAAAAATGCCTGCACGGATCGGAACGGGTTGGTGCCTCGGCGTCGCTCTCGCTCTCCCCTCACCCGACCACTCGTACTGTATCGGCTAACCGGTACCAGTACTTGCTAGTACCATGCTTGGATCTCAGCTGTCGATCTGTCTTCTCTTCGAATTCCTCCCTGACACGCGTGAACACCGCTTCTCCTCTCGCTCCAATCAATTGAAAACTGCACATGCATGTGCATGCATGTAGCTGCTGCTCTAACTACTGACCAACACTATCCCATCAGTTCCTGCATCGAGACCAAGTCTCGTGTATAGTACTGTTGTTTACTACCATCGACTACTAGAACTGTAAAGAGAAGACCACAATGGGTTGCGGCGGATCAAAAGAAGCAGTCGAAGAGACACCTGCGGTATGTTGATGACCCTCTAGACTACTATCTACTCTAGAGTAGTAGTTACACACATGTTCACCCGATCTGAAGCACATGCAGGAATGTGCTGTGCTGTGCAAGAAGGCAACGCAATCCCAACCAATTTTCTGCTGTGTCTCTAACACCTCGTCTCTTCTATTCTTTATTCGTGCGCTACAATTATGTAGGAGCCAGGAAAGGTCGAGGATTCCTCCAGTGGAAAGCGATTCAATGAACTCTATAAGATTGGCAAAGAGGTGAGTTCAGTCCTGGCTTTTTTACTTTTGTGGCTGCACTGCACCGATGCGCCTGATCATGGACATGACAGTCATGACCCGACCTTGTATACGCCGCCGTAGAGGTACATGAAGCACTTCACTCACACGAACACAATTCTTCTTTCCGCTTTTCGTGTGTCTCTTTCACTCTCCATGCAACAACTACTGTAAACTACTACTGTAGCTTGGTTCTGGAGCCTTTTCAGTGGTGAAGGAAGGAGCACATAAACAATCTGGGGAATCATTTGCTATTAAGATTGTGACCAAGGCCAAGTTAACCCCAGAGGATGAACAAGCTTTGAAGGATGAGATTGATGTCTTGACGGCACTCAAACACAGCAATATCATTCGGCTTTATGATGTTTTTGAAGAGAAAGAATTCTATTACCTAATCACAGAAAAGATGTTGGGAGGAGAATTGTTTGATCGCATCGTTCAAAAGAGTTACTATAACGAGAAGGAAGCAAGAGACACCTGCAAAATTCTCTTCCAAGCAATGGCGTATTGCCACAAACACAAAGTAGCACATCGAGATTTGAAGCCCGAGAACTTGCTATTGACGGTACGTGCTACTATACGATGTTACTATCCCGTACTGAACCAGAGTTATGGTAGTGGACATGGTCTGTCTATTTCCATGAAGGTGTATGCCATTTCTCTCCAAATCCAGTTGAAGAAATGCAATGAGCATCTTCTTTGCTTTTGCTAACTCGTTTGTTTTCTCTGTCATCCACCTGTTAATCGATCGACCTATCTGTTACTTGTCTCCTTGACTATGGCAGAGTCAAGACAATGATTCTGATATTAAGATTGCCGATTTTGGATTTGCCAAGAAGTGTCTGACTCCCAATAGTCTGAAGACCCAATGCGGGACACCTGGATATGTAGCCCCAGAGATTCTGGAAGGTCAGCAATACGATACACAGGCGGACATGTGGTCACTCGGAGTTATTGTGTACATTCTTCTCGGTGGATATCCTCCCTTTATTGAACAAAATCAGCGCGACTTGTTCCGAAAGATTCGTAAAGGAGACTACGAATTCCATGAAGAGTATTGGGGACAAGTGAGTGAGGATGCTAAGACCATGATTTCCAGTCTTTTGACTGTCAACCCTTCCAAGCGATTAACCGCAGAAGCTACACTTAAGAACCGATGGATGACCCAAGCGGATGCTGCTTTGGCCGGAAAGGATTTGGGTGCCAACTTGGAGAAGTTCAAGGCATTCAATGCCAAGCGCAAGTTCAAGGCGGCTGTGAAGACCGTTATTGCCACCAACAAGTTCCAATCCTTGGGTCTTAACTTCCAAAACGACTTGAAAGGATGAAACTCTGATGCATCATACAAGGCATTCCTATTCGATGATTCAGTTGTAGTTTGCGTGTTTTTTTTTTGTTTTGGTGAAGCATTTGGTTCCATTTGACGTGTGCAGCAGCGCCGGGATAAACTTTACGAGTTCCAAGTTTTAAAAAGTGGTTAATGAGAACTGAGTTAACATGTTTCAACACGGAGCCTTCTACCTTATTTTAGATTTGCCAATAATACTACTATCTGGTAACGTTTTGCCCAGAGCATCAACGGAAAATATCCTGCAGTACAAAACACCACTATTGTTTGGCTGAAAACGTGCAGAAACTAAATATATTTGTGATGAGTAGCTGTTGACACCCATCAAAGCAACACCATAAACATCTAAAAGTATATGTTCTTGGCTTGTATTGTCATGGATCTTATTATATACCTAAACATTAGTGGTCTACCTTACCTTCAAATGCTTTCAACAACTTCGTTTTCTGACTTTCTCACTTCCTTTTGGATTTGAAACCAAAGTGGTGTTGAATAAATGTACCAATTAAGCCTTTTGAAGCCTGTGCAATGCAATGTGAGATCAGCTCCTTGGGGAACTTGTCACATTTGAAATGGCATAAAGATCCACAAGACCTTGCTGATACAAGTTGCCTTGAAGTTAAAGAAGTAGTGCCCCATAGATATCTGCAACAGCTGAGTCTGGAGAGATCTCTTAAAAAAGAAGGACACTCATGTAATGCTACTGCATACGACAGTGATGGGCAAAGAAGACACTGTTGAAACAAATAATGCCATGTGGGCTCCGAATGCTTTTGTAAATTTTTAAGTATAATTATGATGTGTAGATAGCACACAACTTTTGGTTTGGGTGGTTTTGGGATCAGCCTTTTCTTGCTTGAAAACAATTTACAAATGCATGCTTAGAATGCTCTTGCTTTGGTTGACAACACTTCTACTAGTATAAGCATTTCACTGCTGGTTCAAGCTTTTCTTTAATGGCACACTCCACAATAAAATATCGAAGACTACTTGCGCGTTTGGTAGTTTGATATGAATTTCACGCATCTATTTTCCGTTTAGAATGATCTTCAGTTATGCGCACAACAAATGGTGTTTCAAATATGGAAACACATATGACATTTTGGCTATTCACATCCCAAAATTTTTAGAACTTTGTTTACGATAGACATGCAACATGAAATATATTTATTTTGAAATTCTGTTAGTAAAGCACAAAATTTTCAAATGCATTCTAATCGACAACATTTACTCGGTTTTGACTAGCTGGCTAGAATGCTAATTGATGCTTGAGACAATTTTGATCTTGCTATTTCAGGATTTCTAATTGCAGAGCTAGAAGTTGGTATGCGTTTGTTATCCAAGTGAATGGTTTTCATGCGCATGTTGGCTGCTTAGATGCACATTGGTCCTTTGGGGAATAATTTGTTAAGCTCAGCACATTATGACACAAACAACAATGTGTCAGTAAACTGTCTCTCTGAAGGCCTACCAGAAGCAGTTGAACAAAAAAAAAATGGTTCTTTGACAATGGTACGATTTCATCCGTGATTCAAACCACGAATGGAGGTCGTGTCCGGAGTTCTAGACCAAGAACTGATGTGCGCCCTAGAGGAAAAGATA
>Ga0163149_10005117_pt1 | contig 13956 bp, 11 predicted proteins | sample OliLakLV19MP5G1_FD_148604 | JGI IMG/M metagenome (GOLD analysis project Ga0163149, IMG submission 148604) | Freshwater microbial mat bacterial communities from Lake Vanda, McMurdo Dry Valleys, Antarctica - Oligotrophic Lake LV.19.MP5.G1 | ecosystem: Environmental > Aquatic > Freshwater > Lake >...
GCCAACCACCACGTCCAACAACAACAACAACAACAACAACAAGTCCAAAACCACAAGACGAAAAATAAACCATGACGACCGACAAGAACGACAACAGCAATAATGCTGGCGACGATGACAATGATGATTTACACCAAACAACTGCTCACACTACGAATATTACCCGACAAGTCGCACCCCCCACCACTCGAACCCCCCTGCATCGTCGTTGGACCTTGTGGTTTGACAATCCTCGCTTTGCCCCACCGGGTGCCGCATGGAAAGACAATCTCAAAAAATGTGGGTCTTTTGACAACCTAGAGGCCTTTTGGCGGATTTACAACAATGTCAAACCTCCCTCGCAATTGAGTTTGAATTCCAATTATCACATTTTTCGACAAGGCATCTTGCCGACCTGGGAAGATCCCGTCAATACGAATGGAGGCAAATTTGTCTATACGATTCCCAAGAAACTGTCCAAAACGGGCGTTTGTGATGATTCTTGGATGTTTACCGTTTTGGCGGTCATTGGAGAAACCATGGATATGGATGGAGATCAAGTGGTCGGGGCCGTCGTATCCATAAGAAAATCCCAAGATCGAATTGCGTTGTGGATCCGAAGCAGTGAAAAACATACCTGTCGCATGATTGGATTGCGATGGAAAAAAGCCGTCAATATACACGACATGAATCTCAAATATCAAATTCATCGAGATGGTACGTAATTTATAGTGTGTGTCGTGAATGTGGTGTGTGCGCTGCGCTGAACCCTGGACTTTTTTGCTGCTTTGATTTTCTCTCATTCTTGTTCGCTTCAATTCGGTTCTTATCGCGTCGTTTGCTTCATTTTAGCTGCTGCGACGGGGCGTTCCTTCCGAAATGAGGTCCAGTTTTCGGTATGATCAAAAGAGATAGAAATACTGTACATGCACACACAAAAGTTAGTAGTATGCGGTGGCGTGCGCAAATTTATGTACTACTGAATTATTTGGTCCCTACCAAATTAGGATGAGTCAAAAACAACACGCTCGGCCATTTCTGAGATCTTTCAGACAAACAGATCATCTTGCGCAATAAAGTCAATACACAGTCTGCTGTACGACGAACTCCTGAAATGAAAATCAGAATGAAATGTTTTCAACTGATAATTATTAATGAGCCGTTGACTTGTTCCATGGGTGCAAGTAAGATTGGCAGGCACGCATCTTCGTTGATGATAATAATAATAATATCTTTAATTATATTTCTATCGCCGTCCTCTATATTTTCTTGTGTACAACAAGGTGGTAGCTTTTGTTTCCAATTCACTAGGAAGAAGACAAAAGAATCCAACTTCCACCTACTATAATCTGATTACACATATGGTATCTCTACCAGTACGTAAAGGGGGAGGATCGGGAATGGTACCCGCACATTCTCTATACGAAATGCACTGAAGGGCCGCCTTCAACTACTGCGTGATCCAACAATCCAGTCCACGCGCTCTCGTAAGAGATAAAAGAAGAGGGCGTTGGCTTGTCCGTCGGACTTTCGTTGACAATGCTCCAAAACGATAGGGGCAAGGCCCTTGGGAACGCTACGGTCCCCAAATATCCCACGGTAATGGTTTACCCGAAAGCAAAACTTCAGCAGCGTGTGTCTTCTACAGATCTGTTCAGGGGTCATGTTATGGTATTTTCCACATCCAATTTCTTTGTCGCGGAGTTCAGAGGTGCTATCCATTTTGGGGTAGTATTGGAGAGGGTGGGAATGCCCCGAAGTCAGGGCCTTCAATATTCTAGCAAACTCGCCATCAGCTAGGTAATAAAGGCAAATTTGGTTGCCGATCGTGTTGACCCTGGACAGAATGTCGCACAGATAGTGCATCGCCCCTTTGGTCATAGTCATCATTTCACTACCTCCTGAACCACCAGTCACCAATTTTCTCAAGCGTGGAGAACGCGAAGATACCTTGTAAATCGTAGAAGATTCGATACCTCCCTGGTTGTATGGGTATCCCACAACCAGATCTTCTAAATCTTCAGGATACTCTCCCTCCAGCTCAAAGGTGTCACCAGAAGGGCTCATATGACAGTGAAAGACAAGCAATTTCCTCAGGCTCTGTTTCCAAAACCCGGCCTTACTGAAGGCCTGAAAGACATCTTCGAAACTGGGAGGATTCATGGCGCTTGTGCCATGTTTGACGCAGTCAAAGTCTCTGACGTGCAATGTCACAATGTTGTCTCGTGCACGAAGCGCTGTTATCTGAAAGAGATACGGTGCAATCTTGTAGAGAACGTGATGGTTGGAACAGGAAATGGAGGACTCTTTGATCCGACCCACTGCGCGAACACGTATCGTGGAAAGGTTGTGCTTCGAGGTCCAGATGATCGATAAAAGTCGTACCCATTGTCTATCAAAGGGGGGTTCAAAATCGTGTTTCCTGCACGGCAGGCCCTGTACGAAGTCCAAAAGGGCAAACTGGAAGAGCAATATGTCGAACGAATCGTCTCCATCAGCGGCCATCATTTCCGCAGCAGTATCCTGGCTTAACTTGAGGAGCTGGGAAACTGGATCAGCTTTGCCCTTTCGGCCTTTTTTACGTTTTTGGTTCTTGGTTCGGGTTGGCATGGTACTGCAATCGTTCAGCGGTGAACAGAGTGTACAAATGCAAAACTGGTACGATGTAGAGAGGCAAGCTATGAGGTGGTGAATTGTGCTTTATTGGTGTAGTGCCATGATGAAAATGCCTACTAGCTAGTAGTCGAAGTACTTCACGTTTCACACTGCGTTATCTTGCGAAGAATGATTCTCCGCGGTGATCCCTCCGATATTCCACGCTCGTCCGTTGGCTGTTACTAGCTAACTAGTGTTACAGATGGGAGTCAGTGAACAGTCTTCTGGAGAGTGCCCAATTTAATTAGATCATAGTGGTAGAGTGAAACTTAATACTCAGATTGGAAGTTTCCCACATGTTTGCCCTCTGTCACCTGCACCTCTACAGTACAGTAACATTTGGCCACCTCGTTCTCCATTGTCAGCGTTGGGCCAACCTACGTGACCCTGGTTGGTGAGCAGGCAGACCACCAGGTCCCGCGGGCCTCCAGGAGACCCCCTGGATCACCTGGTGCACATTGACTACCTCGCTGACTTGACCTATGTTTCTGCCAGTGGGCCACCCGGAGGTTCATCAAGAGGACCATCATCCATGTCTGCCTTTGGGGGCCTTGGCCTGCTTGCACTAGGCCGTCTGGCTCTGAAGGTGTCTCAATTTCGGAATCCTAGGGCCATGGAGCTGCAGCAAGTGTTCAGTTGTGAGAAATCTATGATCATTTTTTTCAATGAAACAATGACAAGATGAACAACAACCTAACAGGAATGCTCTGCAAGACCAGCCACACATCTGGCTCAAAAGGGGGACAATCTAATCGTCAGCCCTTCTCAAATTCAATCATCAAACAGCAGGCCTATCAAACTCACTCAATGCTTTGGGTTTTATTAGTAGCTCTGTTCACAATCCACAAATTTATCTTTTCTGTGTCCCTCTAATCCCTGGATGTGTTTCTTGATTGGATGTCTTTCTTTTTGTGGTCTCTTGGACCCTCAGTGTAATTGATGGCTTAGTTGCCTCTGTGTTCACAAGAATGCAACATTTGTGTTTTAGAGATCTACAATTACAAAACATATGTCTGGCTTTGTTGAATGAATCCCTGTCACCATCAGGTTTTTTTTCACTCCTGACTCTTGACAGTGGTCTGCAATGGTTGATTTGTGCAATGGTGGGGGCCCCAAGATTGTTTCAACTGCTGATTCTAAGCAAATTGTCTGATCAGCAGTCAACAACACCCTCAACCCACCATTTCTTAACATCAATGAGCTTCTCAGGTTTTGTCCAACTTTCTTCTTGGGGTCCTTGAGATTCTGAAAAACATCCTTCTTTTGCATCACTTAATCCTCTGCTAGCAATTTTTTTGTGGATGGTTTAGCACTCCTAGACAACATGTGGGGTTTTGAGAGTGTTTCATGTGGTTGCACTAGTGGAAAGAGTTTGTCAGATTGGAGTGTTGTAACAAGTTTAGCTAAAACAAAATTGACATTCAATTTTTTCTGTGTTGCCTATTTTGTTATCTCTCTAATTGTTGTGCACGTGCTCCAGTTTTGCAGCATTGACTCCACCAACTAGACAGCTTGTCAACCTTCAATGCACGAGCTCATCTTGGCCCTAAAATGGAGAACTAGCTGCACACATTGGCATCAAAAGGTGTGGCAATGATTGGGCAACATTGACAACATCTAAGAGACTTTACGCAAATGTGATTTCATAAAAAAAAGGAAGAAGATGAAGAAGAACACCACAAACCAATCTCTCAATGTTTTCTCTGCATTTCCTTTGACTGTGCTTGTTGGGAATCTTCTGTGGTTCTTTATCATTTTCTTTAATTTTTTCATCTTCTCAAATCCCTCATGTGATTGTCAATCCTAAGAAAGTCTGCAGTGCCTGCAAAATGCCAATGCCATGAGCATGCCTTAAGACAATCTCCATGGCTCAAAGAAGTTTCATTTGTTGCTCCCTGACTTTTGAATGAAGACATGTCCAAATTGGTGCATCTCGGGAACATAGAAAAATGATTGGATGTCTCATGCAGCAAGGATGAAGAACAAGGTTGATGCATGATGAGCATGCTGGAAAAACACTTTAAGGACCTCAAACACAACATGGTGCGTGTGCGACCTTTTTGTAATTTTTTACACGATGTCACGTGTGATATCAACATCCAACAACTAGATTTTGGGCCTACACTTCTACTTCCTAGCCAGCCGACAACTTAAGATAGAATGAATGTCATGTGTCAGGGATGCACTTTAGTTTGTCAATGAGCGTGTTGATGTTGCTAAAGTGTGATGGTTGTGAGATATGTGGTGGTTAACAGTGTGGAACTGCTGTGTGGTGACATTGCACACTGTGTAGCATGCACTAGTGCACTACGCTAAAAGCTACAGGCCTTTTGAGTTGTTTGTAAATGAAAATTATAGGCTTTAGAATGAAGCTAAAATGAATGTAATATTTGAGAGAGGTTCGGCTCAAGATCCCTCGCCGGCGTAGTCCTCTCTCTACTGAGATGAACAATGCTTCTACGTGAAGAATCGGCATGCCAGTTGTGTAGAATGTTGTTCAATTGGGAATGACTTTCGTTACAACAATAGCTCGTGTTGTACCATCCAGAACAAAACGTCTTCTAGACGTTATTGGGAGGGTAAAATATGCAGCCGTTATTACACATAGGCGCTCGGTCTTGGACACTATCCTTAGAGACCTTCTTCACTACTTGTGAAGAGTTGGGCTAGTAACAACTAGTCCACTACGCTGAGAAGCGCATCTCTTGTGAATGAGTCACGGCCCTGTGAGTCCCGTATGAGGATGCTCCATGCATAGTAGCCAAATTGTAGGCAATTTGGGGCATTGCAAGAGCTTTTCCCCTAAATCAAGCTAGTGTCAAGACATAACAGCACCTGCTGCCCTGCCAGTATGTTCATAAACATAGCTGAAGGTTTAGTTATAACAAACACAATCGATAGCTACTTGAATGTGACATCCGAAGTAGAGCACTGCTCGTGATGACAAAATGCACCTATTTGAGCCTCAAACCAACGGCCAACAGCATTTAGCACCTCTTGATTTGCGACTGTGTCAGCCTGGTGCCGGTGGCGCATTTTCCACGGTAGCGCCGCCGGCCGGACATTTGAAATTTAATTTGTGAGGCCATTAGCATGGAAATCTTTACATTCCCGTCAAATGTTGATGACACAGTTTGAAATGCCATCCTCCATGTCTACAACAATAGAAAAGCACATCATTATCCAAAGAACAACGGCCAGTGCTGATTAGAAATATTCTCTTTATCACTGGCATTTGAATCGTCATTTCAATTCAAATCACCATGCTCAATGCAATCAAAGAACTCATCACTACCATCTAAATAAATGCTGTCAAGAACGTCGCATTCGGACTCATCTCTTGCTGTCTGGGCCGCAGGTGCATCCTCTCCTGTGCACACATCATCCTCCACAGCATCATCCTCCACAGCATCATCAGTTGCACCCACTCCCTGTTTCCATTTCTTCAATTTCTCAAGACATAGCATGTGGTGTTCACCACATGCTTTGCTCCGACGTGCAATGTGTCCTCCACCCTTACAATGATGACACAAAACTTCATTTCTCTTCTTGTCTGCATGGCAGACTGCTTGCTGGAATTCCCTTGGAAACAACTGCTTTGCTTTTTCAAGCTCTTCCTTGGTGTGCCCTCCATTGACACCCATGTCAGATCTGCACGTGCCCTCTCTCTTTGCCTTTTCCCTTTTGGCCACAGCAGTTTTATCCAGAAGTTTTTTGTGACATTTATCCACTCAAATTTTCTTACCTTCTGCCGTCTTTTCCTTGGCAATTCGTGTGTGTCTTGCTGCATTGAGATTGCAACCTGATGTAATGTTCAACAGTTGGTGACATGCAATCCCAACATGCCAGAAAAGTTCTTGATAATGTGCAAGTGTGCCGATTGAAGTGACTCCAACCGCAACTGCAATCTTGTTTTGAGAGAGTCGGGTGAGCCGCAAACCTTATTCTTTGGGGCAAGCCAAGCTGCAACATTGTTGAACACCTCATTGCAGAGGGCATCATGCTCATGTGCGACCTCCAACAATGTTTCAATGAGCAGCAATGAACCTTTCAATGTGCATTTGTGGTTCCTTGCAGAGTGCACAATCTTTGTCTTTGGAGCGATAATGTTTCTTTTTGTCATCCTTCTGTTGTTGTGTTTGCTTCTTTTGGCTGCACCAGTCACCACAGCAATCATGACAGTGACAATGATGCTCTGCAACTGCTTTCGACACAGTTGGCATCTGCTCCTCACTCTTTCCATGAAGCGTCCGCTCCATGTAGGTGAAATTCGTACCCAAACGAAGCACATCCATGTGCATGATAGTCATGTTGATTTTTCTTGGCTGAATGAAGCAGCTGATGCAATGATTTCTTCCAAGTCTTTTTTCTGTGGTTTGGGTTGGCACAGAAGTCAGGTTCGGACATGTGTGCAATGCTCCAAATTGGGTGTAAAATGGAGTGTCATCATGCGGGACTCATTCATCCGCGATTCATTTGCGAAAGTGGCGCTCCTTAGGACACGGGACTAGTTGCTACTAGCCTGTCATTCACAAGCAGTGAAGAAGCTTGCTCAGCAGAGCAACAAACCATCGTCACAAGACGCTGGTGCATGTGACACAACAGCTATGTCTCTTAGACCGTTGCATGTGATTAGAACACATTTTGTTCTGGATCGCACAACACGAGCTATTGTTGTAGAATGGTCATTCCGAAGTGGATAACAAGTCCATAACTGGCACGCCAATTCTTCACGCAGATGCACTGTTCATCTCAGCAGAGAGAGGACTGTGCCGAGGGATCTTGAGCCAAACCTCTCTCAAATGTTGCTTTAGTTTTGGATCATTTCTAAGCTTATAATTTTCATTTACAAACAACTCAAAAGGCCTGCAGCCTTTGGCCTGGTGCATGTGGCAAGGTGGTTCACCATGATCAGGACAAACAACCTCATTGCTATTCAAGTTTATCACTGTTGGAGGACCTGTCAGCCCATGATTAATCATGTGATCATCGTTGCTCCATTTCATTTTGACTTGATGGAGGAGTCATCATCTGCAACAATCTTTTCCACGATGACTTTGTTGTTGTTGCACAGTCGGACAAACAGTTGGAGACAGCCACATGGGTCCATAGCACCAGATGACCCATTCCAATTCTTTCTGCCCTCATGTTCAGGAATTGGGAGGTTATTGTTCTTTCGTTTCTTCCATCTATTACAAAAGCTGCAGCCTTTACTGACAACTGTGTAACCAATCACTTTACAATTTTTGCCGCAAAAAAAAGCAAGCATCACCAGTCCGACTGTTGTGCTGTAGCCCAGAGGGACAACCTTGCCAGCCCATGTTGCATGTTGCCGGCACATGTGGTCATGAGTCAAGTTGGCTATTTGGAAGTTTATCTCCTTTCCATAAGTCAAACAATAACACTCCATTGTCATCTTTCCGCATGCCATAACATCATTCCCTTGCTTCGTCGATAAGATTGCCATGCGCAATGTCGCATGCGCAATGTCGTCCGCGCATTGTCATGTCACTGGACCAATGCTTTCTTCTACGACGCCAAAAGAACATGGTCCGTTGAATCAGGAAATTCCATCATGCCGCAGAGCCTTCCTGCCTCAACACCCCCATCACCGGAGGTAAGAAAAGAAAGAACAAACAAAACATTGGCTTCAAAATCAATGTTTCTTCTGATCAAAGCACTTCCCTGGTGGCTGGGTGGGAGTTACACATCAGCAGTGCAAGGGCCTTGATAGTTAATCCAGTTGCACATGTCATTCGTGAGTGCATGTGATTTTGGACCCAGAAGCAATGCATGTCATTAGAAATGATGTCACAACATTCGACTTGCGCTTTGGACAGAAAATGAGAGATTTCATCTGTTGTTTTAGCCGCGCTTGTTCTAGCATCAGTCGCATTGAAGGTGGCAATGATTGGCTTGTCTTTTCTTCAGAAGAGGCGGGTGCATCTGTTGTTGTTGTCATTGTTGAAACTGTTGTTCCTCCGGTGTTGGCAAGAAGTGATGGTAGCAACACCCGTGGTTGCTTTGGTGTTGGCTCTTTGTCATTGTGGCAATTGTAGGATGAAGCAACCCCTCGTGTGGGGCTAGAACAGAGAACACTGCCAGCTAGGTTAAAGCCGGAACCAGTTTCAAGCTTTTGCCTCTCCTCTGCAGAGGAGGGTTTCCAGAATATGTTGTTGTTGGTGCTCATGTGTTGGCAGATGTGCTCATCCTATGTCTTTGTGTAGTTTTGGCAAGGATTGATCAGAAGTTTCATGACATTTTGTGCAAAACTGTCATTTCCGAAGCTCGCCGGCTAACAACTTACATTTTGCAAAGTAAATAACAGCAAGGTCTGGCAAATGGTGTCGACGGTTAATTTCCAGTCGTGTTTGAGTTTCAAGAGCATCAAGGGTTTCAAGCATTTCAAGAGACAGCAACACGTTTCAAGAGCATTTCAAGAGGTAGCAATGGGTGTCAAGAGTTTCAAGAGCACATTTCAAGAGGGCTTTTGAAACTCTTGAAACGGCCGGCTTGCTCTTGAAACTCTTGAAATGGTCGGCGTCTGCGTGCTTCATCTGTCGATTGGCGCGCTGGCAACACTTTCAAACGGTTTAAAGAGCATCAAGAGTTTCAAAAGTGTCAAGCGTTTCAAGCATTTCAAGAGATAGCAACACATTTCAAGAGCATTTCAAGAGGTTTCAGGAGATGGCAAGAGTTTCAAGAGCATGTTTCAAGAGTGACTAACAACACATGACTGAAACATTCGATCCACATTTACCGGACGTTGCGGCTCAAAACTGTTTGGCGAGGTGCAAACTGCTCTAGCTAGCTAGCTAGCTAGAGCATGAAAAATGAAACCAACAAGGAAGACATTTTGGGGCAAATGTGGGTCCAATTATGGCAAGTGTGGGACCAAAAAACGTTGTGTTTGAGGCCTTCAATCGGTGGAGTGTGCAATGCCTAGAATAGGACATCATGCATGGAGCATCCTCAGATGGGACTCATTTGTTCGTGACTCACTCACGGAAGCTGCACTCTTCAGCGCATGGGACTAGTTGCCACTAGCTCAATTCTTCACGAGCAGTGAAGAAGGTTGCTCAGGATAGTGTCCAAGACCAAGTGCCTACACAGAATAACGGCTGTGCAACACACCCTCCCAATAACGCCTACAAGACGTTTTGTTCTGGATGGTGCAACACGAACTGTCGTTGTGACACAAAGTCACAACAAACTGCACAACTGGCACACCAATCCTTCACGTAGAAGCATCATTCATCTCAGTAGAGAGAGGGCTACGCCGAGGATTTTGAGCTGAACCTCTCTCAAACATTACATTCATTTCAGCTTAATTCTAAAGCTTGTAATTTACATTTACAAACAACTCAAAAGGCCTGTAGCTTTTAGCGCAGTGCATTTTGATGTCAAACCACAAATCGTTATGTTGCAAACAATTTATTTATTTTTCAATTTCATTTGACCATGAAGATTACCGCTACCAAAGACTTTGGTAACACCAAGAACAACAAGATTGTTCTTCCATTGGTCCCTGAACCAACAGAAACTGTAACTAAGAAGGAAGACCTTGCGACGGTCGACCTCTGCAGTGATCCAACGGAAACTGATTCAACCAAGGTCAGCTTTGCATTCAAGACATTGAATGGCTCCGCGGAATCTCCACGAGATCTCATTGACTGGCGCAAAAACGTTGAACGCGCATGCACTGGTCTCAACTATGCCACAGGGTTACTTCAACATCAGATGATGCAGCAGTTCTGTTGAGGAACCGCGTTGAGTGCCTGCAACAGCAATGTCAACCAGTTGTGCCGCAACGGAAATGCAGCTGACACCACGACTGCTCAATTAGCAGTCGACAACTGCCAAGGTGCCGATGCGAATGTCATTGCCAACTTGGCACAAGCGTTGACGGATGTGACAGCCAACACTAAGGAAGCATGCCTTAGCAATGCTGGAGATGGAGAGCACATGGTGACCTCCGCTCTCAACCAAATGATGGCTGGTTTTCTACCCAACAAGGTGTCACAGCGTGTCAAACGTTATCTACGACGTGAAGCTAGGAAACCCTTTGATATGAATGTCAAGAGCTGCCACATGAACATCACCTGTGTCAACTCAGAAGAAATCCCGAAGTGGCCTCCCAAGTTTGACGAAACCCAATCTCTAGCTGAAGACAAGATTGTGGACATTCTCCTGTGCGGAACTTCTAAGAGTTGGCAGAAGGAAACGGATCGTCAAGGATTTGACCCTTTGGGTCACACTCCCATGGAAGTCGTCGCTTTCATGGAACGGATCAAAGCTTCTGAAGAATTTGATTCCGACAAAAAGACAACTGAAGTTGCTACCTCTAACAAAGGCACTAGCAAAAAGAAATCTAGTGATTCTGATGGATCGAAAGGTTCGCACCATTGCATGTTGCATGGCAGCAACAACGCCCATGACACTTCCGAGTGCAAAACACTTCAAGCGCAAACTAAGAAGTTGAAGGGTAACAATGGCGGCTCTAACAAGAAGGGCAAGAGCCACAACAAGTCCTGGAAGAACAAAGCCAAGGACGAGACTGACGACTCGAAGAAATAGTTGGCCGCCTCAGTCAAAAAGGCGACGCAGTTGATTAAGCATAACTAAGAACAATGAGATTTGCGTTCCCCAAGCTTCACAACAAAAGTGTGCCGAATGGTGTCACTTAACGTTGATGCACCCTGGTGAGAAGAGACCAGAACTCACCATCGTGCAAGACCATGCATGGATTGGTCTGAGTGTCACCTGCATTAGTGCATGCAAGCACTGCACCAACTGTGCAGCAAACAAGAAGTGAGACAAGAAACATGGTCTGCTTCCACCTAAGCCCACTCTGAAAATCATTCCGTGGCACACATCATGTGCAGACCTGGTAGGTCCTTACAAGTTTGGGAACGAGAAGAAGCCCGAAACACATATCGAATTTTACTGCATGACGATGATTGATCCTGTAACAGGATTCTTTGACACAGTGGACATCGGCCAAAAGACTGCCGACACAACAGCCAACTAGTTCGAAATCCATTGGCTCTCTCGACATCCCTGGCCTACGGAAATTGCTATGGACAAGGGATCAGAGTTCGCTGCAGAAGTTTGCGACACTCTCAGGAACGAATGTGGTTTTGTCAGAAAGACAATTACCAGCAGAAATCCGCAATCGAATTCAATAATTGAACGATGTCACAAGACACTTCACAACATGATTCGTAGCGCACAAATTAGGGACAAAAGGGACTCAGATGAGCTCTTTGGTTTCCAAGGCGTTCTGGCTGCATGTCGGAAAGCTGTGAACTCAACCGTGCATGCAACATGACGGGCAACGCCAACACAGACAGTGTTCGGTCGTGACGCAATGCTGAATGCCTCATTCCAGGCAGACTGGCAATTTGTCAAGGAACGCAAGCAGCGGCTTATCCTTCCAAACAATAAGCGTGAAAATGCTAAACGCACTCCACATGCATGCGATGTGGGAGATGTAGCAGCAGTCAAAGCTGGCCTGAAGCGCAAGCATGGCACTCACCCATGCTTGGGCCCAACGAGGATTACTCAAGCATGTGACAATGGCACTGTCAAACTCACAAAGGTTGCCGATAACGGCGGATAACGGCGGAGCTGTCTCTCAGACCTGGAACATCCGGAATGTTGAACCGCGCATGGCCTGATCACCCATGTGTTACCATCACGTGACCTCATGAGATTGCAACCACACGATTAAAAAGCTCTGGAGCGGCTATCAGTTTTCATCGTTCCAAGCCTTCAACTTAGCATTTTTACACTCACGTGACATGCTTGTCATGGGTGAGAATGCAATGCCTAGAATAGGACATACACAGAGCATCCTCAGACAGGACTCATTCGTTCGTGACTCACTCACGGAAGCTGCGCTCTTCAGCGCATGGGACTAGTCGCCACTAGCCCAATTCTTCACGAGTGGCGAGGAAGGTCGCTCAGGATAGCATGCAAGACCAAGCGCCTATGTAGAATAACGGCTGTACAATGTACCCTCCCAATAACGCCTGGAAGACGTTTTGTTCTGGACAGCACAACACGAACTGTCGTTGTGACACAAATTCATAACAAACTGTGCAACTGGCACGCCGATCCTTCATGTAGAAGCATCGTTCATCTCAGTAGAGAGAGGACTACGCCGAGGATCTCGAGCTGAACCTCTCTCAAATGTTACATTCATTTTAGCTTCATTCTAAAGCATACAATTTACATTTACAAACAACTCAAAAGGCCTGTAGCTTTTAGCGTAGTGCAAGTGACCAGGCGGGGTAGGTGGTAAGACCGTAAGAAGTCACAAATCAACCCCGTTCCGCTTTACCACATACGTCATCGCTGTCATCGAGAACTTCAACGTGCTAAAAAACAATTTTCCTTCTACTAGAGAAACAAAATTCTGTTGGTTGATTTATCACTGACAGTGCCCTGAGCCCTGTCATTATCTAACAGTGAATGTAGTTGTCGGCACCAACACAATTCATTACTACAGTACATTTGATCTATTCTTGCTTGCCATTTCTTGTCGATCGATCGAGTTAGGGCAGCACAGCAGAGTATCACAATCACCCAGCAAATTCAGTCAGTCATCGAAGTGCTACACCCATAATTGCCAACACAGCAAGCCAAAATGAGCGAGGAAACACAAGAAAGCAACGGCGACAAAAGTGCCGACCACAGTGAGCTCGAGCTATCCCTGAGCGACATGGACGTTGACTTGGCCAATCCGCTTGGCAAAGGAGCCTTTTGTATGGTCTATCGAGTCACATTGTTGCGAACCGCCGATGGTGCCAAAATCATTAGCACCGACGAGGACGAGGACGACATCAGTACAATCAAGAAAAAGGAAGAATTTGCCTTGAAGCATTTAAAAACGGGGGTGAGAAACGCTCAAATGGCGCGTGAACAATTGCAACAAGAAACCGACATGTTGGCCAGCTTGAAGAATCAACATCCTAATATCATTCGGCTAGAGGGCTTTGGTTATGACAAGGAGGCATTATCCCCCTTTTTAGTGACGGAAATTTTGGCCGATACGTTGGAGCATCGATTGAAAAAATGGCAAAAGCAACAAGAAAAGCACAATCCCAATCCTGTTCCCGCCGAAACGGTAAAAGGACGCCTTCAACACGTCGCACTGGGCGTAGCAAGAGCTGTGGCATTTTTACATTCTCGACATATTGTCTTTCGCGACCTGAAACCCGATAATATTGGTTTTTCACAGTCAGCGTCAAGAGACGTCAAACTATTTGATTTTGGACTGGCGGCCAAATTGGAGCCTCCCAAATACGAGTGTAAAGA
>Ga0163149_10005123_pt1 | contig 13942 bp, 8 predicted proteins | sample OliLakLV19MP5G1_FD_148604 | JGI IMG/M metagenome (GOLD analysis project Ga0163149, IMG submission 148604) | Freshwater microbial mat bacterial communities from Lake Vanda, McMurdo Dry Valleys, Antarctica - Oligotrophic Lake LV.19.MP5.G1 | ecosystem: Environmental > Aquatic > Freshwater > Lake >...
ATTTGACAGTATCATTCGCAAGGGCTACCACAACAATTGGCTCGTGGATTATCTCCCATCAGCTTCCAAGTTGGAGAATTCCACACAAGTGACGACCAAAGTCTGGGGTGGATTCCCGGTTGGATTTGTGGATAACAAAAAGGCGTATATCTACAATCATGTGAATATTGAGCTTTATTATCATAAAGTTGTCGAAGGGCAAGGTGTTTATTCGGCTCCCCTGTACCAGATTGTCCGGTTCGTTGTGGAACCCTTCTCCATTAAGCATGACTGGGATGACCAGGGGCGTTTTAACAATCAGGGTGGAAAGTACCTTATGCCCAAGGCCAAAATCAACAACCCCATTGATTCGTGTAATCCAATAATTCCCTACGACATGCGAAGTCATACCAGCTTTGAAATGTTAGCAACACGTGAATCACAACCGAGTTCGGAAACACTCTTGTTCACATACGACGTTAGATGGGTGGTGGACCCGACAACAACCGGGGCTTCCCGTTGGGACATTTATCTGACCTCAAATGGTTTATTTCCAGATGGTTCCGTATGGAGCCGCATCTCACCCTCGATCATGTTGGTTCTGGTGGTGGGGGCATTCGTGGCGTACTTGATTCGACATTTTCGTCGACGACATTTGGATGGCTACACAACTGGGGAAGAAGGCGCGGCAACCACCAGCATCCAGGCTCCACAGCGGTCTTCTGCGAACAAATGGGTAGAATTATGTTGCGTCCAGGTGTTTAGCCCTCCGGTATACCGCCCCCGGCTACTGGCAGTGGCTTGTGGCACGGGTGCCCAACTCTTACTGACAACGCTCGCATCTTTGGTGTTGTGTTTCGTGGGAATTCTGAGCCCGGCATGGCATGGTTCGATGCGCATGTGCCCTCTGTTGCTCTTTTGCTTCTGTGGAGGAGCTAATGGATACGTTACGGCTCGGTTTTCAATGACGTTTGGCGGGAACAAAGATCCAGTTGCCGCTGGTATGGCAGCCGTGTTCTTTCCTCGAATTGTCTTTGGGGCGGTTCTGTTTGTGATCCCGGTGTATTGGGCCACGGGGAGCACATATTGCCTGCATCTTGAGACACTATTTACTTTGATGCTACTGTGGGGATTTGTTCATGTCCCGTTGGTTTTCCTTGGTGCCCATAAGGGTTACCAGGCGGGCTCGTTGTTAGGCCATGGCGAGACGGCTGCACCGCCAACGCATCGTCCATCCAGCCCTCCTTGCGAAAAATGGTTTCTGAGCCTTCCTTTTTGTGTTATTGCGGGTGGAGCCATACCAATCTATTCGCTCAAAGCGCAACTTTTCTATGTGTTTTCAAGTTCGTGGATGGGTTCTTATTTCGGGAATGTATATGGTTGCTTGCTAGTTTCCTTTCTGTTGATGGGGCTCTGTCCGCAGTGATTGCCCTTTTATTCACCTACTACCAACTACAACACGAGCGCCACGACTGGTGGTGGAAATCCTTTGCAACTGCTGGAGGCATTGCTGTCTGGGTCTTTTTATACTCCTTGTACTTCTTTTACAACACCATGGAAGCACATTCCCTCACTTCCCATATTGTATACTTTGTCTGCATGGTCCCGGTGTCATGTGGTATTGCGTGTATGATGGGATTTATCGGTGTCGCCACCTCTTTGTGCTTCATCAAGAAATTGGTAGCCTTCTTCAAATGCAAGCTAGGTTCGGATATCTTTCCAGAATCCGACCATGATGATCGGGAAGAGGCTCAAACCATTCCACTAATGACATATGAACCACCGACAGAGGAATGCTTGGAAGAGCAGGCATCCAGGATCCTCGTAATTTGACAGGCTCGACCTAACATGCCCTTGCGTACGACCTACATAGCTACTGCATAGTTAGGAAACCGTTTTCCTATTCTGTGGCAGTGGAAATAGCTTGCCTTGTAATAAGTGTGCAGTCATGGAAGTGTGCCGGATCTTGGTAACTTTTCACGTTGGAAGAGCAACTGTGCGTGATGGTTCTTCGGCTCGACAAGCAAGGAGAAACAACCCAAAACTCACTTATCTGACCGACTATAACAATTGCAATTGAATAATTTAATTTAAGTTCTTGTGATTGTCTTGCTGAGTTGATTGGACTAAAACCGGGGCAAACAAATCGATAAGCTTTTGTCTTCAGTCCATCTGTGCTACGAATAGCGGGTACTAGTGGATTTTGCTGGTAGCACCAATAGCAGTAGGTCACCTTCTCCAACAGTGTGGAACGTTTGTGTTGTTGGCGTTCCAAATGACGGCCGCAAGGACCTTTTTCTTTCTTCAAGACGCCACCTTGTCGTTATCTCGATGAAATTTGCCACGAAAACCCGCAGTCAATCCTCTCTCCCGCACACCATTGTTTTGCAGCACCAAGTCAAAAGAACGATACGATAAATTGGAAGCGTTCCTTGATTTCTATGGAGATGCAAGTCTGTATTTGGGACTGGTGATATGTGCCACGGTAACAAGCACCCACAGAACAAACTGGATCTCGACACTGCAAACAACGATGGAACATCCAACCACAAAAGCATCACCTAGTAAAGCTTACGGGTCCGGGAATGACGACAAAAAAGCTGTTGTTCCTAGCTCGATTCGCACCATCTTGGGCCCTTGCGCCAAAATTTATTTGCTAGAAGATTTTCTACAAGCATATACCCCGTCACTGCAATTCAACCTCCAGAACAATGCAGCATTGGGGGGGAAGCGCCGTAATGCCGTCCTATCTCGCTTAAAGAACACCTTGATATCACCTTGTACCTTGCTCAAGCCCATGCCCAGCATGAAAACTGCCAGGTGTCAAGAGCCTCTGACAACACTTGTGGATGGTGTCATTTGGTCCTTGGTAGTAAACCACCAAAAGAACAAAAAGAAGAAGAATTATAATCGCGGTGGCAGTGGTGGCCAAGGGGCCAATGTCCTGTCCAAAGGATACCAAGTGGCCTCCGAACTTCTGGAACGAGACGTTACACGGTGTTCCCACATGAATGCGGGCGTCATGTGTACCAAAATAAATGGCAATGTCTCCTTTTGTAAAACGTCACGATATTTTCAGACACTGCACACGGTTGTCGGAGACGACCTTCTTCGAATGATGCTCTTGAGAACAAACATGTTTATTCCACTACTACAAGCAGAGGAGGAGGATGGCAGTGATTCCATGATTGGAACAAGACAATGCGTGCAGAATAATTTCATGATGATTTGCGGCCCACAGCCAATAACAAACTCAAAAAATGGACTGTTGCCAGCTTGCTCTCCTGATAGTGCTGGCTGCCAATCAGCAATAATGGATTCCAACAATAAACAACTATTGGAAGAGCAACAGTCGCCAAGACGAAACAGTCGCAAGAGAAAAAGACGCGGGACCCAACCACAACAACAACTCTCAGATGCAGGCAGGCAGCAGCCGAACAGTACCTCGGACCCCTTGAGTTCCAGCGCTTGTATCAATAGACGGTCACTCTTTTACTCCCACGCATTCCTACCCAAAGTTGGATTTCCAAAGGACCACGTGCTCAATGAAGTAAAGCAATTGAAAAAAGGAGGCGAGGTCCAAATGTTGGAACATATGATACCCTTGTGGAACAAATCCAATGGAAGAAAACGGCGAAAGCGATGGAATCGACTGCGAAATCTGGCACCTGAAATGTGTCGTGAAATTCTTGTGCGACACTCAAAATTTGACTATCACCGAACGTTGGAGCGACACTGCCCTTTGCCGCAAGTAGTCCAGGCAACGCTAAGAGACAGGAAAGCTTTTGGTGGAGATGCAAACGATGTCAATGGTCCAGAGCAACAACCAACCCTTTCTGAATTATCAGCTGCCCACACAAACTCGGGCGGTGTTGTTGCATTCTTGTCAAGTACTCTGGCATCCGTCTTCCCGGATTCCTTCTGGGGGTCTTCTCACAACTTTCAGCGCATTCTCAGCTTGACGGACTTATTTGTTAACCTACGACGCAACGAGGATCTTCCCAATAAGACCATTATGAAAGGCATCCATGTCACTGATTTCATCTGGCTCCTAGGCGACAGCGAGAAGGATGACTGCCCACACCAGCAGAATCCAGCCAAGGGTCGAAAGTTGTCCCGGTCGGGCCACGAGGCTGTCACATTGCTAGTCACCACTGTACTGAGATGGGTATTTGGGCACTTTGTTGTGCCACTGCTTCGGTCCAATTTTTTCGTCACGGAAAGTGAGATGAGCGCAAAAAGAGTTTTGTACTACCGTAAACCAGCCTGGTCCATGTTTCGATCTCTGGCTATGAATCACTTGCTAAGCCAACAATATAGGGAAATCAAGCCCAAGGAAGCCCAAGCTCGCCTGCAGAATCAGCAGCTGGGGTGCTCGAAGTTACGCCTTTTACCCAAAGCCAGCGGTGTGCGCCCGATTGCGACGCTGTGCAAAGCGGATATGAGTATCTTTCATGAAATGGTAAAGCACAATGGCCACGCTCAGCCTCAACTGCAGGATCAATCCACAAAAATACCAAGTAGCGATAATTTTCGCAAAAGGCAATCTATCAACTATGTGCTTCGAGACACCCATGAAGCCCTGAAGTATGAACGCAGCAAAAACCCAAGTCTCTTCGGTTCGGGGCTACTGGGCTTGCACGACTTCTATCCCCGCTTTCATCAGTTCGCTGCAAGTGTCAAACGCAGAAGTACGAAAGTGGGCGCTTCGTCGGAGCTTAATTTTGCCAGTGTGGACGTTCGTCACTGTTATGACAACATTGACGAAGACCGCCTTCTAGATATTGTGGCGGGCATTCTGTCAGAGGAAGACTACATGATTCATCGATACGCTGTCCTTCAAACCTGTGAAGGCCTGAATCAGATTATCAAATCGAAGAAAAGTGAGGTTGGGCCACCGCATTCTGTTAATTCCTTCCATAGGCAGCCAGCTCGGTTGAGAGGCAACATTGGCGGTGCTGTATACCTTGACGATGCTACCTCTGGTCTTGTCGATAGAACCAAAGTCATGCTGTTGCTACGAGAGCACCTGAAGAGTCATCTAGTTGTCGCACCGGGACGACACGGCAATCGATATCTGATCCAGACAAAAGGTATCCCTCAAGGCAGCATCCTGTCAGGTTTTTTGTGCAATTACTATTATGGCAACTTGGAAAAAACGCTTCTCGGCAACGATGTCGCCAAAAAGCTATCTTTGGACAACAAGGATTCACCAGAGGAGCACCTCCATCTCCTCGTGCGCATCATCGATGACTTGCTTCTTATCACAACAGATAAGGCGATGCATAAATCTTTTCTTCAGGCTATGCACAGAGGGAAGCCTTCGCTTGGATTCCAGATCAATAAAGACAAAGTTTTTTCGAATGTTGCCGTCGTTCTCCAGAACGAAGACGGGACAGCCAACCCGATCTATGGCATGGATAGCGGTCAAAATGACTCGTTTCCTTGGTGTGGAATGCTTATTGGCACGAAGTCCTGCGAGGTTAGCATCGATTACACTCGTTTTTCGGATGGAAAAGCGGCTGATGCTCTGACAGTTTCTTTGCCAGCTAACGAAGGTGCGCAATTAAAGAAATTCATGAAAGTGTTTTTAATCCCAAGATGCCTGCCGATCCTCTTTGACTCGTCAATCAACACTCGAGCCACCCTGGAATCCAATTTCTTTGATATGATGGTGCTGTGTGCCGTAAAGAGCGAGGAATTCATCAAAAGAAGTGGCATGGATGGAAGCCCAAGTCAGAATCCAGAATTCATAATAGACTGCATTACCAATGCAATTCTCTTCTCCCTTCAACGAATCCAATCCCGGTTGGCGTATTTTCGTGTTCAGCAGGACTGTAACAGAAGGAGAGGAAGTGCGACACTGAATCTCAACCGGTCGCGAGCCCTGTGGTTGGGACTGAAGGGCTTCCATACTGTATTCCAAAGGTATGCACCACTGAGGATTGTCACCTCCTGCATTGAAGAGAGGTTGAGCAAGATCTCAAAGGGCCCCTCTGTACAAGAATTGCAAGAAGGAGGCTCGCAGGTGGGGCTACTAATAAAAACATAGAGACCACCCCCAACTATCTAGCGGCTCTAACGCTGACATTCTGGTGTACTGAGCTAGCACTTAAAAATATTTAAAAATGTATTATGAACAGTCAATGCTGTAATTTCTGCTACTACTAGCTAGCTAGGGACTCGGTGGAGAAAAGACCTTTCGAAATTCTTCTCGACTCATCGGTTCTGTTCCCATCAGAATCGTAGCTTGCTCGGCGGTGATTGGTTGCCCTACTTCTTGGGATAAGGATTGCAAATCTTCTATTGTCGCATACCCCTTGGATGACTGATCCAACAATTCAAAACATCGGTTGATTTCACTGCTTCGATCTCTAGTGTGTTGCGATAGAATTTCCAGGACTATGGAAAGCGGTATGAAGCTTTCTTTGGGTGGATTTTGCGCCTCATAATCCAAATCAATGAGTTCCACGTCTTCTACTGTCAATCGTCTACCTTCTTCTCTCCTTTCTTCGATAGCGTCTTCTACCTTTTTTGCCAGATCTTCCACTGTGAGTTCCTGTGGTTGGAACCCTAATCCAAGATAGAGGGTATGAAAATTCGCCAATGTTAATCGATTGATTTTGTCATCGTCCATGGCTTCAAACGATTGTTGGATATCGTATTCATCGAGAGCATCGATCGGCATCTTTTAAAATGACAATTGAATCTGTACTATAGTTGATTGTTTCCGTTGCCAGTGCTAATAATAAAAGTACTATCCTTTTTCTGAAAGAAGGCGTGTAGCTAATAGCTGCCAGATATATCTAGCTAGTCTGTAGATAGCCACCAGCATTAGCCAAAGTAACTAAGTACAAGATAGTGTAACCATGTCACTCTCACTGTACTAGCTAGTAGCTACTAGTAGCTAGCAGTCACGTAGTGTGCGAGGTTCGCATACATATGAGCAAAATCACTGGGTACTGAATTTTCTATGGTAAAAATGTGTGAAACGGCGGGATGACACAGTTCAAAGCTAATGTCTCAGCTAGTTTGTACAAACTTACCGCATCCTTGCAGGGTTAGGTGCAGTTTGATGTGGTTAATGCACTGGCAAAAGGATGCGGTGAGAAACTAGTGATTCCATGACTTAGATTTTCGCACCCTGATCCCACGGTGTCCTCGCGCCCTGCAGTGCGCGAGGTTTGCATGCAAAACAATGAGCAAAATCACTGGGCACTGAATTTTCTGTGGCAAAAACATGTGAAACGGCGGGACAACACAGTTTGAAGCTAACATCTCAGCTAGTTTGTGCAAACTTGCCGCATCCTTGCAGGGTCAGGCACAGTTTGATGTGGTCAATGCACTGGCAAAAGGACACGGTGAGAAACTGGTCATTCCATGACTCAGATTTTCGCACCTCGATCCCACTGCATGGTGTCCTCGCGCCCTGCACTGCACCGGCACCTCGAGCTCGGATGCGCATGCATCACCATTGCTAGCACTGCACAGCTTCAGAGGAGGTCGCACGTGAGCCCGTTTTGGTCACACACATGCTCACTTGCAACGCTGGCTCACTGCCGGGCACTTCTGGGCTCACTTCTGGGCTCACTCTCGGCTCACTCTGGGCTCAACCAGCAGTGAGCCCAGCAGTGAGCTGAGTGGCGAGCCAGCTGGCTGCGACCGTTGAGCCAGTTCGAGTTTTCATGTGATTCCAACGACTTCCGCAGTGCTGAACCAACGCAGTGCCAAATCAACGCACGCCAGGCGAACCTCAATCAATCACTGGGATCACTGCTGGGCTCACTGCTGCTGGGATCACTGCTGGGCTCACTCTGGGCTCAACCACGAATGAGCCCAAGAATGAGCCACATGCGGACCAGTTTGATTTTCGCGCAACTGTGTGTCCAATGTTTGGCTCACGTGAAACCTCCAGGAGCTCTCACAGGACCGCCGCTACCCTTTTTAATGAACTGGATGCTGCTAGCTGGCTACAGCAGCTGTTGCATGTGGTGCGATGCGGTGGTTTGCAGGCCAAGTGTGTGTCCACAGGCCACCAGGTTCTGTGTTGGTGGAGCTGTTGGTGGGACCATGCACTGCTCCTTTTCAGCTTGGTTGGTGGGAGGCACAATGAAATCACATGGATCACAAGGCCCCATCAGGGTCCCAGGGTCCCTGTGTCAGGCATGAAACAAGACATGATGCAAGAGAAAAAGAACGGATGCAATGCAGAAAAGGGTCACAACACATGTGATGATGTCAGAGCAAGACATGCAAAAACTTGATCTTTTTTCAATGTCAAAATGAGTGTTGGTCTGAAACTTGTTGCAGAAATGCAAAACCTTTTCAAAGAAAAGTTCTGGAATGATGGCACAAAACCCTGAAACTGTGACTGTGACACACTTTGTTTTTTTGCATGACTGAGGAAGGGACTTTGTGCTGCAAGTCAATCACAAAAAGCATCTGAGAACAGATGGGTTCGAATGTGAACAAGTGACATGCAAATTTGTCCAAAGTTCTGAAATCAGGGCACCAAACACAGAATCCGGATTTTTTCTCCCAGCAGAACAGAATGTGTGACATTCTCATCATGCATTTCCGGAAAGTTCATGCATCATGTCTCATTTGTCTGCTTCAAGCAAAAGAAGCTACATCAATTGATGCTTGCATTGAATTTTTGAAGATGTTCAGCAATGCGACTCATCATCCCATTGGAACATGTTGTCTCTTCCAGGGTGACAAATCACAAAAGCTCTGTTTGAGCTTGTTTGAGGAATGGAGGTGGTGGCACATCAGCTCCATCATGATCAAAGTTGGTTGCTATTTTTTTTTTGACTTTCTCACTTGGAGGAGTTGAAGAATTACACTTCCCCGTGCCTCAAGAAAGGATGGGGCACATGCCAAAGTTGTCAAATAAGGAACTCCGGCGCCTCACTTAACACAATGCCAGATGCTTCTAAATAGATTTATTCTAAGTCTTTTTTCTTCGCCATCTTCTTAATTCATGTAAATTCCCCTCTGTGATTGACCTTCTCCATCCGACTGGATCCCCTTCCGTTCCAGAGAACTGTGTCAATAGCCGAATGAATTACTGTGATGGCCGGAATCGCAACCATGAATCGTTTCTACTGAGTAAATACTTTTGTCCCAGTGGAGACCCCATCCGAGGCATATTGTACAATACAATGATACTGGCTTTAGTCCATAGTCTCAGAATGATGAAACAGCTAGCGAAATGAGACAGCAAGATAGGAGGCAAGATTATTCATCGTCCCCCCAAGTTTTACAACCATCGAAGAGAGGCCATGCATATATAGCTTCGGATTTGTCAGGATGATCAACCTCTCGGATCCGAGTGAGTCATGGTGGTGATATCAATAAATCCCAATTGATCACGTTTTCCCTGGGTAAGTAAAATTTCGCCGAGCCGCTTTTACATCGACGCAAGAAGCCTTGCAATGTTTTACTCAACTGAGCGAATCGTACCCTCTCCTCATAATTACCAAAACCTTCACTTTTTAGTATTTATTGATTCCCATCACAGCATGTGCTCGACAATCATTACCAACCACAACAACCACAACCACAAGCCACTACTGAGACGAGCGTGCGCAACCATGTCGCCTCCATCCACAGTAGCTACCACCAACCGACAACTCGAACTCCGCAAACGAGCACTCTTTCGTCGTTCCAAATCGTTTGAGGATTTGAATGTAGTAGGTGGCGATTGCGATCTTCATCAACAACAGCCACAACCACGAAGAGGAGGCAAGCGAAATCAGGTGCTGCCCCGTCGCCACAAGAGTCACGAACCCCAATCACCACAAGAAGAGGCACCACAAGCAGGAGATCGATGGGCCAGTCAACCTCGTCGTGGTGAAGATGTCAAATCCGACCAGGCACCTAGGTGTACGTGTGGACAACGGCGTCGGCGAAGATCGTTCAACACCCCAACCATGGAAGAAGAATCCAGCAGCAGTTGTGCTCTTCATCCCATTCGAAAAGATGTCAGCCGATGGGATAGCGATTCCAACTTTGGAAGTGATTCCATTCCCATGCCTTCGCCACCTCGACGGTCCAACTCGCAAGAAATGCCCGCGGCTGGATAAAACGCTAACGCAAGGCTGCACAAAGAAATAGACAGGATAAGCAATCGTTCAAGCATGAGTACTACCTAAAATCTATATAATTATATGCAGCCACCACCAGTACATACTCAAATCAACTATCTACTAGCTAGTAGTTCAATGCCATTCACATCAAGCTCCAAGTAAGATTGTATATCCTCCAGCCATTGCTAGATGGAAACTAAAAATGACAAAGACTCTGCAAGCCAAGCAGCCTGGCAATCCAATTTACCTGTCCTTTTTCTTTTCTACCTGCTTCTTCTCAATATCGGAGTAACGTTCCATTGAATCGGATGGACATCTCACATAGGTCATCAGTTTTCTCAGCCCTTCCTCCATAAGCTCACAGCACCCAGTAGTGGGCTCCGCTGTTGAGCTTTCATCTGGACCGATGTTGCAGCAGCCTCCGAAACTACCGTCTGCAACCCAGGACAGATCTTCTTGACTGCCGTAGCTACTACTGGCAAGGTTTTGGCGAAACTTTTTGGTTTCACAGTACGCTGGATTGCGCTTGGGTATGGAGCTGTCGTTACAAGTATCGTCTGGAGCTGGGCTGGACAGATGAGTACAGTCTGTTTGTTTTTTACGGGCTACATCATCCGTGTACCTGGCAGTTACGGGTGAGGTGGATGATGACATGCATTTGCGCTTCATTTGAGTGAGTGCGGTGTATGCCTCATATTTCTTGGTCTTTTCACTCAGATTGTTGCTGCAGAGGTCGCCTGTCGTGATGCTGTTAGGCGGGGCCGGATGTACGAGAGTGATTTCCTGATCACTACAACCCAACATGCCACCACGCAGATGGTGAGCGCCGCAAAACGTCAGTTGTTTGAGGATGCTGAAGAATACTCGGAAGAAGAACAGAACCTCATGTATGGAAAGGCTGGGGTGCATCTATCGCTTAGGCTCAAGGAGTTCATAGAAACTACAAACAAGCTGCTTTCCTACGACATAACAGATATGTCAAACCCACGAAATGTCTTCAAAAGATGCAACCATTGTGGTGCGGTATGGCAAAAAACGGAGGGTTGCGACGGAAATACAGTTTGTGGAAGCGTCCCGACAGCGGATGCGACTGCTCAGAGGGTGCTTCTAGAAACCGAGTTTGTCCAGGAACAAGGCGGTAGGTGGACTTTCGTGTTCCGCGAGAGAGGGCAAGCCATCTGTCGCGGCGTAGCAGAGATCATGTCTTTGTTTCAGACTAACTTTACTTTTCAGAAAGTGGCTACGAACAAGGGAGCAGGGACGGTCCACCAAAAAAGACCAGATGCTCTCATTGAATCAGGCTGTGGTCGTACAATCTGCTGGTCCACCATGCTCCCTGTTCCCCCGGACCAGCTGTTGCATGTGAAGCACGTGGAGCAAATGAAAGAGGTGACCGTGGAAAAGCATTCAAGGGTTCGATTTGAACAAAAAGTAATGAAGAAGGTGGTTGAAAATGAAAGGATCCTATTTCGACAGGCCTAGATTTTTTTGCTGCCTTCTCCAGTGTTGTGGTATCGGCGGTGCAGAAGATCGTCATTAGATTTTGGTTCTTGGACGAGCGGCATCAGTGTCTACAAGTACCCTCCTCAAATCATAGGCTCAAATTCTATAAAACGAGCGCGACAGTAAATTGAACTTTCACTATTTTGATATATAAAGCAACCAAAGTTTCACGAGTCGCCTTGCTCAGCATGAACTGCTTCAAGGATTGGTCTGGCGCTGATTTGTTTGGGCACTTGAGGTAGTTGCTATATTTAGAGCTACGAGTTGATGCAATGAATACAAAAACCACTTTCCTGTTAGAAGGCTTACAATGCCATAGTTACATTGCCTTCAACTCGAGAGTACGAAGCCACTAGCTTCGACAGCAGGCATCTATGAAAGTGAACCTTCATGGGTCAGAAAAAGAGAACACAAATTCCGTGCTATAACTTTACTATGACATTTGATCGGATAGAAAGCGCTCCGCGTTCTCTAGGTTTAGATCCTCTTCTGCGCCGAGGTGCGACCCCGTTTTCTCAGGAATGTACAGAAGATCCATGCCTACCTCATCATCTATCTTTTCAATTTTGAAGATTTTTCGCACAGTTGCTTCGCATCACAGAATGTCGTACAAGAATCTTGGCGCTCTTTTGCTACTACTTTGATCAGCACCAGTACATATTTTGGTTCGAAGCTAGAGAATCAACCCCATTACCCCTGCCACACCTGCAAGGATCGCGCCGGCCGTAAAAGAAAAAGTAGAAGGACGGAAAGCAGCACTGGTACCAGTAGATGGCGTGTCGCCTTCTTCGCTTTGTCCTTCTGCACTTGGTCCTTCTTCCTCTAAACCAATCCCACCCGTGGATTCGGTACCATTGGCCCCCGTCATTGTCTCATTAGACGGTGTTATGGCTGATTCTTCTGTTTCTTCGCTTGGAATGTCTTCTGTGGGTGGATCCGCAATGGGTGAATCCACTGGTACGGCTTCCACGGCAGTCAATCTAAAGTTGGAATAATAATATATAGAAGAGGATCCAACGTTTTCCACCACGACTGACATTTGTAAATTGTTTGGATAGTTGGAGATAGAAATATATTCATTTGATTCCAACGTGAGAAAAAGTGTCACACAAAAATGGGTAACAAAGCAACAAGCTCCAGTTATAATTATATCCAGTCACGACGTACCTGTCACGTCCACACTCACTTCGTCCATGACTTCTTCCAGCAATAGAGATCCTGTGACTTGACTTTTGAAATCGGAATTGGTCTGGGTCAAACCTCCCACAAATTCGGTTTCCACGCAAGGTGTGGTGGCAATCTGTGCCATGGTGTCATCACCGTAGGGATAGATGGAATTTCGTAAATCCTTGGAATTGGCCGTACCTGGGGGAGGACCTATTCGTATCAAGAACCCTTTGAAGAGGGTCTCGTCCGTGGCTTGCAAGGTAATGTTGTTGAGTTCGGCCACTGTAATGGATACAGGTTCGTCATCGACTAGAAGAAAAATGTCGTTGATGGCTACTCCAAAACCACCATCACTGAGGCTCCCAGTTGTCACTTCTCTTCCTTCTTTATGCGGACTGCCCACAGCAGCTTCTCCTCCTGGACAAGCACCAGCACCAGCAGGAAAGGCATTGGCGGAGTAAGAGCAGATGAGTACCAAAAGGATTTGGATAACCAGCACTGATCTTGCAGTAGAAGACCACATTGTTGATGTCGTTTTGGGTGTCCCAGTCGTCGATCTTGTAGGAGACAACATGTCATTGGTTGTGGCGAGAAAATTATCCTGCTCTGTAAAAGTAGTAGAGCTTTCTGTCCTGCGATCAATCATACTGTTCTACTTCGATAACTTGACACCTTTGTCTTTGTTATAGTCGAGGCTTGCAGGTTTTATGTTGCTCCAAGGAAGGCGTTTGATTTGTCTGACAATGACAACAACATCCATCCAGTTGAAACATCAAAAATCCAGTGACAACAACCGAATGAAATCATTCAATGGATGGATGGAAGCTGAGTCATGAAACCGGGTCAAACGGAATGAATCGACATAAAGACGCACATTACTTCTAAACTCACTCATCCTAACTGCACCACACATGGAAGCTAGTCTACCCTTCATGGAAATTTCATTGGCCTTCTCACAGCAAAAACACATTAATTTTAGCAAGGCGTAGGTTTGAACAACAGCATGTTGAGCACCACATCTCTTGTTTGTCCCAAATGGCTCTTCTTGCCCGCCACAGAAGTCATCAGAGACAACATTTTTTAGCAAGGGCAACAAGAACAAGAACAAGAACAAGAACAAGAACAAGAACAAGAACAAGAACAAGAACAACAAGAACAACAAGAACAACAACAACAACAACAACAACAACAACAACAACAAC
>Ga0163149_10005131_pt1 | contig 13935 bp, 12 predicted proteins | sample OliLakLV19MP5G1_FD_148604 | JGI IMG/M metagenome (GOLD analysis project Ga0163149, IMG submission 148604) | Freshwater microbial mat bacterial communities from Lake Vanda, McMurdo Dry Valleys, Antarctica - Oligotrophic Lake LV.19.MP5.G1 | ecosystem: Environmental > Aquatic > Freshwater > Lake >...
GCAACGCTGGCAAAATCACTTCCTGATCTTCGATCGCAGCGGTGGGATCATCGGAACCTTCCACATAGGCCCGAAAGAAGCCGGGAAAATCAATGCGCTTCCCGCTGGCTCGGAACCCGGCATCTTCCACCTGAAATTGCACCGTCACATGGGTCAGCCGCGCCTCTGCCATTTGTGTTGCCACTGTGCGCTTCCAAATCAAGTCATAAAGCTGAAATTCCCGACCACTCAGCCCTGTTTGCTGCGGCGTACGGAAACTTTCCCCAGCGGGTCGAATCGCTTCGTGGGCTTCCTGTGCGCCCTTGCTTTTGGTGGTGTACTGGCGAGGTTCAGGGCTAAGGTAGGCGGGGCCATACATTTGCTCTACACAGCTACGGGCAGCGCCGATCGCCTGTTGCGACAAATGCACCGAATCCGTCCGCATGTAGGTGATAAACCCTTGCTCATAGAGGTTTTGAGCGGTTCTCATCGTGTCACGGGCCGAGAGCCGCAGTTTCCGGTTAGATTCTTGCTGAAGCGTTGAGGTGGTGAAGGGCGCAGAGGGCTTGCGGGTAGCAGGACGCTCTTCGGCTGCGCTTACCGTCCATGCCTTGTCCGTAATCCGTTCTTGTAGCTCCAATGCCTGGGCTTCATCCAGCAAAACGACCGTGCGTCCCTGCACAATTTGCCCCGTTGACTCATCAAAGTCACTGCCACTGGCTACTTTCACTCCTCCTAAGGTCGCTAGGCGCGCCTCGAAGCCCATTTTGTCTTTCATCAGAGAGGCTTTGAGATCCCAGTAGCTTCCTTGGCGAAAGGCGCGCCGTTGCCGCTCTCGTCGCACCAGCAACCGCACCGAAACGGACTGCACCCGTCCCGCCGAGAGTCCCCAAGCAATTTTTTTCCACAATAGGGGTGAGAGCGTGTATCCCACCAACCGATCGAGAATCCGGCGCGTCTCTTGGGCATGAACCAATTGCTCATCTACATTCCGGCAATTCTTCAATGCCTCCCGAATCGCCTCTTGGGTGATTTCGTGGAACACCATGCGCTTAATTGGCACCTTGGGCTTGAGAAGCTGAAGCAAGTGCCAGCTAATGCTTTCGCCTTCCCGGTCTTCGTCAGTTGCCAGAATCAGCTCATCGGCATCCTTCAGCGCATCCCGCAAGGTTTTCACCACCTTAGCTTTTTCTTTGGGAACCACATAAATTGGCTCAAATCCATGCTCCACATTCACCCCAAGCTGGGCCCACTTCTCTCCTTTCACGGCTTCAGGAATTTCGCTAGCGGATTGAGGCAAGTCGCGGACGTGACCCATTGACGCTTCGACGCGGTAGCCAGTGGGTAAGTAGTTCCGAATGGTGCGGGCTTTGGTGGGAGATTCAACAATGACCAGGGTTGACATGGGAGCGATCGACAGTTGATGTCGGTGAAATTGAGCAGGAGTTGGGCTAGGGCGATCGACAGAAGGCTGATTGTTCAGAGCCGATCGATACTATCTAGTTCTTTAACTTATAGCGGATGCTGATGACAACAGCTTAGCGAATGCAACCATACCTCTATTTTCATGTTTTGCATCAGAATGATTCGATCGCAAAGAGCAAAAATCTTTGATGGCCCACAAAAGCACGAACAAAGAGCTTAGGAGATTTCTAGAAGGTTTTATCCCAGGAGCCGGAAGGGCGAAGCATCCGGGCAAGAATTTGCTGGTTGATTCAAGGGCTGATCTGCCGGATGCTTCGCCCCTACAGGAGTAACATCTTTCTCAGAAATCTCCTAAGCCCCTTGGCTTTCATGACTTTCATCTTCAGCCTTAATATTGTGGACTAAGCGTATGCGCCTCAAGTCCTGTTGTAACTGCTGCAACCATTCGACTGCCAGAGGAATTTCTGTGAAGGGAATGCTAATAGTACGCAGCGGCTGCACCAGTGTGAATTCCAAGGCAATCTGGCGACCTTGATTGGGCGGATGGGCGGGGTCAATGGGCTGGCGATCGACCAAGGCTCGAATCTCCTGCACCTGCCGCAGCGAAAACGTTTCCAAGTTGACCGGCCCCAAGCGTGTCGGCGTTCCCCAGGTTAAATCATCGCCATTCTGACCCAACACAGAGTAAATATCGTACTTGCTACGCTGAAAGGTCTTGGCCCAGCCTCGATACCCCTCAATTTTGCGATATTCGTTCCAGCCTGCCCACGTCAGCCAGATGAACACAGCCAGTAATGGTAGCCACAATAAGCCCTTTTCCATCAGCTTTTTCCTAAGAATGCCGCCTACAAAGACGTAATGTTTCGTTAAAACGCGGTGCCATCAAAATGTAATGAACTGATAACGATACTCGTAATGGTAGCGACAGAGGGCGGGTGCCTGCGCTATGTTGTGAGCAGATTAGTCCTGCGATCGGCAGCTTCCCATGAAAAAATTATTTCTTTCGGTTTTGTTTGTGGTCGGATTGATGTTCGCTCTGACCACTTTTAAGGGTCTAGCAACTCAAGGAACGTATCAGTCGATCGTGATGGACTTCCGGGAAGATTTGGGTGCTGCCCAGATCCAGCAACAAGTACAGACGATCGCCAAGCAGTTCAACGTGACTCCCAAGCCCAATAGCGAATTCTCCCAAGCCGACAATATTTACATCGTCGAGGGAGATAAGAAGCTGCTGAGCCAGTTGCGGAAGTCTGAATCAAAGTACACCGAGTTTATTGAACCAAACTACGTCTACAAAGCGCTAGGAACTCCCAACGACCCGGAGTACAGCAAACAGTGGAACCTCCGCAGCATCAACGTGGAACCCGCCTGGGAAGACACCAAGGGCAGCGGCACTACTGTTGCAGTGATTGACACAGGTGTAACTCAGGTCACAGATTTGAAGGAAACAAAATTCGTACCGGGCTACGACTTTGTGAATGACAAGGTGGATGCTTCTGATGACAATGGTCACGGCACCCACGTAGCAGGGACGATCGCCCAATCCACTAACAACGATTATGGTGTGGCGGGTGTCGCCTACGAAGCCAATATCATGCCCTTGAAAGTGCTGTCCGCTGAGGGCGGCGGCACCGTGGCAGACATTGCCGAAGCGATTCGCTTTGCCGCAGACAATGGGGCGGATGTCATCAACATGAGCTTGGGTGGCGGGGGTGAAAGCCAAGCTATGCAAGAGGCGATCGACTATGCCTACCACAAAGGTGTGGTAATCATCGCCGCCGCTGGTAACTCTAACGAGGACTCTGCGTCCTACCCCGCTCGTTATCCACGGGTGATTGGCGTATCGGCCCTCGATTCTTCTGGCGAGAAAGCCTTCTACTCCAGCTACGGTGCTGGTGTTGACATTTCTGCCCCTGGTGGCTCCACCAAAGAGGGAGAAGCAGGTGGCATTTTGCAACAGACCATCAACCCTGAAACCAATGCTGAATATTTCGGGGCATTCCAAGGTACTAGCATGGCTGCTCCCCACGTTGCTGGAGTGGCTGCTCTAATTAAGGCATCGGGAGTCAAAGACCCGGAAGCCGTGACAGAAGTGCTGCAAAAATCAGCCCGCGTGATTAAGGATGATGCCTTGAACTATTACGGCGCTGGCCATTTAGATGCCAATGCCGCCGTCAAGTTGGCTGGCAAAGGAAACATCAGCATCCGCGACTTCTTCCGCTGGCTAAGAGATAATGGTTACCTCAATCCCCGGTTCTGGTTTGATGGCGGTGCAGTCGCCCTGATTCCCAAACTATTGATGGTGATTGGCTCCTACTTGCTGGCTTGGTTCCTGCGAGTTTACTGGCCCTTCACTTGGTCGTGGGCCTTCTCTGGGGGCCTGGTCGCTGGCAGTAGCGGACTCTTCTTCCTGCGTGGCTTCTACCTGTTTGACCTGCCTCAATGGCCCCTGCGCTTGCTGGGTAGCTCTCTGCCCGAATTGGGCAGTGCAGTACAGGGGACAGCCGTCTTGAATCCAATTTTCGCCAGTGTGCTGATTCCCTTTGCACTGCTAGCGCTGTTCATTGGACATCCCCAACTGAAGGGATTGGCGATCGGCACCACGATTGGGGTCGCTGCTTGCCTGGCTGTCAGCGCCTTCACCTCTCCCCAACTTTTGTGGATTGGCGGAGGTTCGGCGGCTCAAGCCTTCCTGTTGGTTAACGCTGGGCTGTGTCTCGGCTTGGCTTACTTGAACGTGAAAGGAGAGAAGTACGCATGATTACTGTAGAAGGTACTGTGGAACACAAAGCGATGGGAACCGGGGCGTGGGCTTTGGTGAGTGACGAGGGTAAAACCTATGAACTCCACAAAGCTCCCCAGGACTTGAAAAAATCAGGCCTGAAGGTCAAGGTTGAAGGCAAGGTACGAGATGATGTGGTGACACTGGCTATGATTGGGCCCGTCCTCGAAGTCCAGAGCTTTAATGTTTTGGATGACAAATAATTCTCCCGATCGGCTCATTAGTCAAGCAAAATAATTCTGAAATGAAAGGCGTAGGCAAGTTGCTTACGCCTTTTACTTATGAACTGAAACCAACATTTCTAATAGGATGGGTAAAGTATCCAAATACGGTAGACACAATGGATTACTACAAAAACTCAAAATCCAAACTCCCTAATCATCTACAAATTTGACGGTGTAGAAATCGAGATGTCAAGTTGTGTCACGATCGTCATATAAGCTCAGAAAAAACTTCTTAGATCTACCAATTCTTAAATGTTAGTCATTCCTCGCTTGGTTAACTACTTTCAAGATTTTGAGAGTTTACACTTACTTCTCTTGGAATGTCAGCAAGCTGTTGTGGAAAAAAGGCGAGAGCAGGTTGTTAGTATTTCTACGAAAATTGAATGCATTGATCCCCTAGCCGTGTTGAATGTAGTAGCTCACCCTACTCATCGGCATTTCTATTTTGAAACTAGACAGCATGGCATTCTCACGCAAGATTCTGAATTACAGCTAAAATCCCAGACTGACGAAGGCTTAGGCTTGGCGATCGTGGCCATTGATAGCGCCACTTCTTTAACTGTGAGTGGGGACGATCGCTTCAGTCAAGCCCAGCATTTTATTGATACTTGCCTTGCAGAAACTATCAAAGTTGGATGCCTAGATCTACCTTTTTCTGGGCCGCATTTCTTTTGCAGCTTTACATTTTTTCCCACTAGTTCATCGTTCCCAGCCGCCACAGTTTTCTTACCTCGCTGGCAGCTTTCTCGGTATCAGCAGCATTGCATTTTAGTTGCCAATGTTCAGTTAAATTCCACCACCAATATCCATGATCTAGCCCAAGATTTGTGGCAAAATTTTCACAAAATTACTCAGGTTAAATACTCAACTCCTCACATTACTATTCATCACCACAACACATTCAGCTATCACGATATTACAGACCCCGATCGCTTCAAAACTGCCATTGCCGCTGCACTGCAATTGATTCACAAAGGGCAATTACACAAAGTTGTTTTGGCTCATGCGATCGACATCCTTTCCCCCTTGCCCTTTCACCTCATTTATTCTCTCAATCACCTCCGCACGCTCTACCCCGATTGCTATGTTTTTTCCACCAGCAATGGCGCAGGGCAAACCTTCATAGGAGCAAGTCCAGAGCGGCTAATGCGGGTGTATAACGATGAACTGATAACCGATGCCCTCGCTGGCTCGGCTCCACGGGGAGCGACCGCGATCGAAGACACCCGTCTCGCAGAGACATTACTAAGTAGCGCCAAAGAACGCTATGAACATCAGATCGTCGTTGACTTCATCCTGCAACGACTGCACCACCTAGGCTTGGTGCCCCGCTATTTTGCCTCGCCCCAACTCCTGCAACTTACCAATATTCAACATTTACAAACGCTGATTCAGGCTGCCGTGTCTCCGGGCGTTCACCCACTCGAAATTCTGGCAGAACTACACCCTACACCTGCGGTTGCTGGAGTGCCGAGAGATTTGGCCTGTGACCAAATTCAGCAGTGTGAGAGCTTTGAACGATCGCTCTACGCTGCTCCTCTGGGTTGGATCGATCACCAAGGCAATGCCGAATTTATTGTGGGCATTCGCTCAGCCCTAATCGAGGGATGCCGCGCCCGCCTTTATGCTGGAGCCGGGATTGTCGCTGGCTCTGATCCCACGAAAGAACTAGCAGAAATTAGACTTAAATTACAAGCACTGTGGCAAGCGCTGCTTTAACCAGTAAATGATTGTCTTAGGATTAAACTCGATTGACTTATGTAGTTGTGATTTATTGCTGATACCAAGCGGCTAAAGCGACCGCTAGGGCATCCGCTGCATCGTCGGGGCGGGGGATTTTGTCTAAGCGTAATTCACGGGCGACCGCCTGTTGTACCTCGTGCTTGTCGGCACTGCCATACCCTGTGAGCGCCTGTTTGATTTGGGCAGGAGTGAACTCCACAAAGGGGAGATGGCACTGAGAAAGAACAAGCAGCAACACTCCCCGCGCTTGGGCGACCGCGATCGTATTCCCCATTTTGTAGAAAAAGAGTTTCTCGATCGCCACTAAGTCTGGTTGCCACTGCTTCACTAATGTATGCAAGTCATCGTAAATCATGCAAAGGCGGCTACCCATCTCAGTTTTAGCTGGAGTTTGAATCACGCCAAAATCCAGCAGGCTAACGGGTGTAGCTTTCAGTTGCGCCACCTCACAGGCGATCATACCAAAGCCCAAGATAGCCAATCCCGGATCGAGTCCCAGAATCCGCTTGACCGTTTTGGAGGCTGGAGTTTGGCTGCCAAGGGGGGAGGGTGCGTCTATCTCCATCAAGACGATCGCTGCACGGCTCCATTGACAGACGCGATCGGTGACTCGGCGGCATCTAGCCCAAAGACCTCATTGAACACTTTGGCCACCTTATAGCCAGAGTCGATCGATTCCAGGGGATCTTTGCGGAGCCGATGGCGCAGGCAAAGCGTCACCACGCGCCGGATGTCATCGCTGGTGACTTCTGTGCGGCCTTCAAAGGCGGCGATCGCTTTGGCAGCCCGGTTCGTGACAATATCCCCCCGCAGCCCATCCACATCTAGCTCTGCACAGACTTGGGAAATTTGTACCCGAAAGTCGTAGGTAATGGTCACCGATTTCAGAGTTTCCTGGGCCCCGATCAACCGTTGCTGCAACGCATCTTGCTCAGATTGATGGTGTTCCAGAAATTCTTTGGGGTTTTGGTCAAAGGCCGATCGCTGCTCCACAATTTGCACCCGCAGGGCTGGCTCTTTCACCGTGCGGATTTCGGCGTGCATCCCGAAGCGATCGAGCAGTTGGGGGCGCAATTCCCCTTCCTCTGGGTTGCCTGAACCGACTAGCACAAAGCGGGCAGGGTGGCGAATGGAGATGCCTTCCCGTTCCACCGTGTTCCACCCGGACGCAGCAGAGTCCAGCAGCACATCGACTAGGTGGTCATCCAGCAAATTCACTTCATCTACGTAAAGAATGCCGCGATTCGCCCGCGCCAACAGTCCTGGTTCAAAGGCCTTCACGCCTTCGGACAGGGCTTTTTCAATGTCGATCGTGCCGCACACTCGGTCTTCGGTTGCCCCCAATGGCAAATCCACCATCTGGACTTTTTGCTGGATGACTTTAAGGGGGGAATCAGATTGATGGTTGCCGTTATCTGCGACAGTTTGGAGTTGCTGCCGCACCACATCACTCATCAAATCTGGATCAGTGGGATGGCTGTTGAAGGGGTCACCTGCTACCACATCAATTTCGGGGAGCAAATCGGCGAGGGCACGAATGGTCGTAGATTTGCCGGTGCCCCGATCGCCCATGATCATGACTCCGCCAATTTTGGGATCAATTACATTGAGCAGGAGTGCTAGTTTCATTTCCGCTTGACCGACGATCGCAGTGAAGGGAAACACGAGACGGCGCAGAGCCGCAGAGCTGGCTGAGACAGTAGAATTCACGTTAGTAGGAAGGGGTTGATAGGGGAACTTGGCGATCGGACTCACGCAACTAATAGGATACTCGTCCTGAACACCAGTAAAAAAAGTAAGCCTCTCTCATTGTCCCACACTGTAGGCATCCAAGCAGAGGGACGAAGACGTTGAAATTGTAGTAGCTCCTAGGATGGGTTGGCGGTAGCGTAACCCATCATTAAATCGTGTGATGAGTTAGGCATTTGTCTAAGGGTACATCTCACTTTTGCAGATCTCCGATCCGCCCTCATCCCCAACCCTTCTCCCTAGGGAGAAGGGAGCCGGAATTCAAAGTCCCTCTCCCTAGGGAGAGGGATTTAGGGTGAGGGTGGATCGGGCGGTTGCAAAACTGGGATGCACCCTTTGCCTAACGCATCACACGATCTATTACCACTTCGGCTCAGTTGCCAGCAACGCTTCCACTGCAATATCACTTAAAGGCTTGGCGAACAAATAGCCCTGCCCATATTCACACTGGAGCGCGCGGAGTTGGGCTAAATGTTCTGCCGTTTCGATGCCCTCAGCGACGACATCCATCCCTAAGTCATGGGCCAGCGTGATGATCGTGCGGACAATTTCGATATTCTCGCCATCTTTGCCCATGCGAATGACGAAGGAGCGATCGATCTTCAGGGTATCCACAGGGAAGCGGTGCAGGTAGCTGAGGGCAGAGTAGCCTGTGCCGAAATCATCCACACACAGCTTCAAGTTCAGCGCTTTCAACTGAGTCAGCATCGTGATCGCCGACTCCATATCCTGCATCACCATACTTTCGGTAATTTCTAGTTTCAGGTAAGCCGCATTTACCCGCGTCTCTTCGATCGTCTGAGCGATTTTTTTCACCAAATCCGGCTCTGAGAATTGTTTGCCCGACAGATTGACACTCATCATGAGTTGGGCAGTGTGGGCAGGCAAGGGGAAGCGATGGTTGTCCAATTCCTGCCCGTTTTCCATCCATCCATCCAATTGCTGCCAGATAAATAGCTGCTGGCACGCTTCCCGCAAGGCCCAATAGCCGATCGGGACAATTAAGCCTGTTTCTTCAGCGAGGGGAATAAACTTGCCAGGGGAAATATTGCCCTGTTGGGGATGCTCCCATCGCACCAAAGCCTCGAAGCCCACGATCCTGCCCGTGATCAGGGAGACGATCGGCTGATAGTGCAGATGGAGTTCTTGGCGTTCGATCGCTTGGCGCAGGTCTGCTTCCATTTGCAACAGCGTCACCACTTGCAGGCGCATATTGGCATTGAATAGCTCATATCGCCCTTTGCCCTGAGCTTTGGCGTGATACATGGCAGTGTGGGCATCCCGCATCAAATCCTCTGCCCAACATTGCCCCGTTGTCCCCAACGAAATACCAATACTACTGGTAATAAAAATTTCATGTCCCTTGAGATGAAAGGGCAGCATCAATTGATGTTGCACCTGTTGTGCCATCAAAACGGCATCTTGCACCCCACCAACATTTTGCAGAAGAATCATAAATTCATCGCCGCCCATGCGGGCAAAGGTGTGGTCGGGTGCCAGGGTTGCCGCGAGGCGCTGGGCAATGGACACCAACAATTGATCGCCTCCGGCATAGCCCAAACTTTCATTGATCGCCTTAAAGCGATCGATATCCATAAATAGCACGGCGAAAGAGTAATTTTTTCCCTGTTTAGCGCGCTGAATTGCCTTTTCTAGTTGACGAGTAAATAATGACCAGTTGGGTAACCCTGTCAGACGATCGTGGAATGCCTCATAAATCGGCTTGTAGGCGAGAATTCCCCCAGCGGCTGTGCCCAAAGCCACGACTGGCGCTACCCAAGGTACCCACCCCATCCCCAGAAGCAACCCCAAGCAAAGGATACTCAATCCACTCAACGCCAACAGCATAGCCAGCCCAAGATGCAAGGGATTGCGAATGCGCCAAGCCAAAACTGCGCCCACCATTGCCCAGGCTCCAATCCACGCTACCTCTGCCCAATTAGGGAGAAACCAGAACAGCGATCGGTCACTGGAAACGGCATCAATGAACTGACTCACCATTTGCGCGTGAATCAAGACCCCCGACATTTTAAAGCTCTTTGACTCTGCCGCACTGTAGGGCGTGAAAAAGAGATCCTTCGCACTCTCAGCGGTGGTGCCAATCAGGACAATTTTGCCGCGTACCAAGCGGGGATCAACGGTGTGGCTGAGCAATTCTTGCAGGGAGACTTCAGTTGCGATCGTCTCTCGGTAATTGATTAAGGTTTGTCTACCTTCCGTATCAATGGGTTGAAGTTGATAGCCTCCTGCATTGGTGGTTAGGGGAAAGAAGGTGGATTTCCCCCACTGAACGGGCCGATCGCTCCCCCAATTGGGCTGGGGTGAAACCGCTTGATCCCGCAAATAGTGCTGGGCAAGGCGCAGGGCAAAGGACGAAAAGGTGTAGGTTTGTCCATCCTGGGTCACTGTCGCGAAAAAGAAGTTGCGCCGCACGACCCCATCTGGGTCAAGCACCACATCATTGAAGCCCACCTGATCTGGCGAGCTAACTGAGGGCGGGGGCGGGCTGAACCCCGTACCATCGTCATTAATCTTGGCAATGACCACAATATTGGTCGCTTGCAACTGCTTGACTAGCGCAGCGTGTCCTGGCTCCTGGGGGAAATCGCGAAAGATGTCTATGCCAATGACCTTGGGCTGATGACGCTGCAATTCCGCTAGGGTATCGGCCAGAATCTGATCAGAAAGGGGCAATTTGTACCGGGCAACATCGGCTTCAGTGATGGCGACAATGAGCAGGCGGGGATCAGCGGGGCGATCGGGGCGAGAGCGAATTATCTGGTCAAACGCCCTCAACTCCAAGGGTTGTAGCCCTCCAAATTGCCTCATGCCCACTACCAAGGCTGTGGCGATCGTCCCCGCCAACAACGTGGAACGAACCCACGCCAAACCTAAAAATTGCGGTTTGAGCAGGTTAGATAGCGTAGCCCGAATGTTGGCAGAAAACCTAGTCACTACAAAAACGCTAAAGAAATGGACTGACTGAATGACTCACACTATTAACGAATTTCCCCAATTCAAAACCGTAGTCCGAGCGTCTCGCTCGTGACGCAGGCACGATACCCACACTACATTTAGTAACTTCTTTTGCGGAAATCACGCAAGCTCTCATCTGGCGCTTCCTATTCTTATGAGGTATGAACAAGGGTATGAGGTATGAACAAGGGGCTTAAGCCCCTTGTTATGGAGCGCTTTTTATATCGCACTTGTCTGGGAATCGCTCTATTAATTAGGCTCATATTAATTAAGGGTTTACATCGAGCCGTCAAGGTGTGTTTGAGTTGACTTCTCCTTAAAGCTGCTCTTGTTCACTTGAAAGTAATTGAGCTAGTATCTGCCCTATCATCCTGTTCAGCCCCTGCTTTCGCAAGGGCCATTGTAGACATAAGGAAGGCGATCGTCCCATCTTCATCACTACACCTATTACAATCTGTAAAGAAATGGATTAGGACACAACGAATGCGGGTTGCGATTATTGGGGCTGGGTTGGCAGGCATGGCAGCGGCCGTCGATTTGGTGGACGCAGGCTATGAGGTGGAAATTTTTGAATCGCGGGCCTTTGTGGGCGGCAAAGTCGGCAGTTGGACGGATGAGCAAGGCAACCACATTGAAATGGGGCTACACGTCTTTTTTGGCTGCTACTATCAACTTTTTGACCTCATGCAAAGAGTGGGTGCGATCGACCATTTGCTATTGAAACAACACACCCACACCTTTATCAATCGGGGCGGAGAAACGGGCACCCTGGATTTCCGCTTTCCCGTTGGCGCACCGTTCAATGGCTTAAAAGCCTTTTTCACTACCTCTCAGCTTTCGCTCCAGGATAAATTGCAAAACTCCCTCGCCTTGGGCACCAGTCCGATCGTTCTGGGATTGGTGGACTTTGAGGGAGCCATGCGGATCATTCGGGGACTCGATCGCGTCAGTTTTGCCGATTGGTTCCGCAGTCACGGCGGCTCTGATGGCAGCATTAAGCGCTTGTGGAACCCGATCGCCTATGCCCTGGGATTTATTGACTGTGAAACGATTTCAGCCCGCTGCATGTTAACCATTTTTCAACTGTTTGCCGTCAGAACCCAAGCATCTGTGCTGCGAATGTTGTCCGGCTCCCCTGCTGAATATTTGCACAAGCCGATCGTCAATTACCTGGAAGCACGGGGCGCTAAAATTCACACTCGCCGAGGCACCCGAAAAATTCTCTTCAGTGAAAATGGTACGACCCAAGTAACCGGATTAAGCGTTGCTCAGGGTGAAACCACAGAAACCGTGACTGCTGATGTCTATCTCTGTGCCTGCGATGTCCCTGGCACCCAGCGACTTCTGCCTCCAGAATGGCGACAATGGGCGGAATTCGACAATATCTACAAGCTGGATACGGTGCCCGTGGCTACGGTGCAGTTGCGCTTTGACGGCTGGGTGACCGAACTGCAAGACGAGGAAAAGCGTCGCCAACTGCAACAGGCAGCGGGAATTGACAATTTGCTCTATACAGCAGATGCCGATTTTTCTTGCTTTGCTGATTTAGCCCTTACCAGCCCTGCCGATTACTACCGCGAAGGGCAGGGGTCTTTAATCCAAGCTGTCCTGACTCCTGGTGACCCGTTTATTAAGCAAAATAATGAGACGATCGCCCACCATGTTTTGAAGCAAGTCCAGGATTTGTTTCCATCTTCCCGTGACCTAACGATGACTTGGTATAGTGTGGTGAAACTGGCGCAATCGCTTTACCGGGAATCGCCTGGCATGGATGTCTATCGTCCGCCCCAAAAGACCCCGATCGCCAATTTCTTTCTAGCCGGGAGCTACACTCAGCAAGACTACATCGATAGCATGGAGGGCGCAACATTGTCGGGACGACAAGCCGCCGCTGCGATTCTAGAGAGTTCAGCTAAATCGCTAAAATAAAAGTTCTGTCATTGAGCCTTTTTGAGAATAGTTGAGCGTTCCCCCATGTCTGACTGGCTAGAACATAGTGTGCAGGTTGAGATTGCGACCCCGATCGATTTTGTGTGGCATCTCTGGTCTGATCTAGAACAAATGCCCCGCTGGATGAAATGGATTGAGTCGGTCAAAGTCTTGGACGAAGATCCTGAATTGTCGCGGTGGAAGTTGGCAACGGGAGGGCTGGAGTTTAGCTGGCTGTCTCGGATTCTGAAGATGGTGCCTAATCAAATCATTCAATGGGAATCGGTGGATGGACTGCCCAATCGGGGGGCTATTCGCTTCTACGATCGCGGCAGCAGCAGCATTGTGAAGTTGACGATTTCCTATGCCATTCCGGGGATCATCGGCAAACTGATGGATAGTCTTTTCCTGGGAAAGGCCGTAGAGGCGACGCTACAAGCTGACCTCGATCGGTTTCGCGACTACGCCCTAGCTGCAAAAGCTAACGAGTAATGGTTTAGCTCTACCAATCGTCAGCGATCGACTCATCACCTAGTTCTTCTTCCTCCTCCTCGTCCTCATCCTCATCATCTGCCTCTAGTTGTCGTCCAGCGCCAACCAAGCCCCAGAGGGGAAGCAGCGCCGCAGTGCCAGCCATACCAGCCCCAGCACTCACTGCCAGCACCACACCAACCGGAATCTCGATCGATTTAAAGAAGAGAAACGTCAAGGCAACAGGAGTCGCATTTTGCACGGAGAGGACGGCGATCGTAACAACCCAGGCCGCAAAAATCAGAGATATCAATAAGTTAGCCATAGGTAGAGATATGCTGTGGTCAACCGTAGAGCCATATTTTAAGCTCAAACCAACGGGAAAAACAGCCGCCAGTAGAGCGATAACAAGGGTGCGCCCCAAATCGTAGCCACCCCTGCCCCGATCGCCAAAAAGGGCCCAAAGGGCATGGGTTGGCGGCGACCTAGTAGCCCGACTGCGATCGCCCCGCCCCCCACGACTGCGCCGATTGCACAGGCCAAAAATCCCGTCAATAGTAAAAACTTCCAGCCCAGCCATGCCCCAATCATGGCGGCTAGTTTGGCATCGCCGCCCCCCATCGCGGGTTGCCTCAGCAACATTGAGCCTCCCAGAGC
>Ga0163149_10005135_pt1 | contig 13933 bp, 10 predicted proteins | sample OliLakLV19MP5G1_FD_148604 | JGI IMG/M metagenome (GOLD analysis project Ga0163149, IMG submission 148604) | Freshwater microbial mat bacterial communities from Lake Vanda, McMurdo Dry Valleys, Antarctica - Oligotrophic Lake LV.19.MP5.G1 | ecosystem: Environmental > Aquatic > Freshwater > Lake >...
GGTGTGGTGAGAATTGATCCAAATGCAACTTTTGTTGAAAAAACAATGAACTTGATTTAGCACACTGGAGGTGGAGAAGGCACGGGGACTTCAATGTGCCAAACTTGGATGGAAGCAAGATGACACCGGCAACAATAAATTAACAGAGTCACAGCATGTATGTGCACATTGGATTGTGTGCTAGAAACATCCTTGTTAGATTCTTGAAGCCCCGGCGAAATTTTGGCAATCATTGACACACAAAAGTTGAAGCATGGGGCATTTCAAATGCTAGAAAAAATGAAGCTCACTTCATATTCATATGCAACTACATCATTGCCTGAGGACCCAAGTTCCTGCAAAAGACATGCTGGCAGCCAGGATGCACACTCTTCTACCCGTTGATGCAAGTTCAACATCCGACACTTCCTTGAAACAAGTTTGTGGTGCTACAACCAATGGCAAGTCAGCTTTCACCAAACAGGAGTTTGAAATGCTTCAAGAATTTAGCCTTTGTGAAAATCTGCTTTGGTCATCGACAGCTGCTCAGTGCAACTGAAGTGCTTGTTGGAGTGAAAGGAGCATGGTGGCAACGTCAATGCATCATTGAGAGAGGACACATTGGTCAAAGACACAGATGGAAATTCAAGATTGAAAAATGCAGCCTGCACAAGAGAGATTAGTTCAATGAGGGAGTGTGGATTTACTGACAACAGTTGATTGTTCAGCTTGAACATTAAAGCATTGTCATTGATTTGAGGATGAGAAGTTTGCAAAGTTTAGTGTTTTGATGAAACATTGGGATCACAAACATCTTCCTCCTTCCATGAACTGCGAGGTTGTCAAAGCTACAAAGAAAATTCTTTAGTGGTCTCACAGTTGTTTTCATCGTGGGTTACGTTGCAGCTACAATTTTTCCTCTCGAGTGTACTACTACTAGCTAGCTAGCTACTAGCTACTCTAGCTAGCTAGCTAGCTAGCTAGCTAGCTAGCTACTAGCTAGCTAGTAGCAAGCTGCTACGTCGTACTAGCTCTGCTCTAGCTAGCTAGCTATGCTAGCTAGCTAGCTATCTACTAGCTAGCTTGTAGGGGCAAGTTGTTCACCTCGCTCTTGGTGACTTCGGAGGAAAGTTCCAGCTGGAGCTTCATTTGAGTCACGCCGGTGCGTCCAGCAATTCATGCGGTCACACGCCGGTCACTCCGAACTATCCGTTGAAAACCCCCGCCTTTTCGAGAATTGTTTCGAACGTAGCACAGACGGTTCGCCGTCCAGAATTGCTTCCATTCGAAAGATTTTTCGAGAAGATCTCAGGGACAAAAAATTACGTAGGATTCTACGTATCCCTTACCAGTACTGGATGGATGGGTAAGACGCGGTTTCGTTGGTTGCTGGTCGATGCATGCAGCATTGCTCCCGATTGCCGCTCAAAAATTGAAACCTGTTTTCTTTTGCCATCCCGTCAATTCACACACACACCAGTTGCTTGCTTGGTCGCTTTGTGCATAATACAAAACAACAATTAATTTCTCTCTGTGATCATGAAGTTCTCAATTGCTGCCGTCCTATCTGCCGTTGTAGCTCCTGTAGCTGCCGAAATTTATCTCAAGGAAAATTTCAATGATGATGTGAGTTCAATTATTACGGAGAGTTTCGACGGGGTTCCACAGGACAGGGATTTTTTTCCATCGCTGCATAAAACCTGTTGAAACCTTGGTGTTACCATGGCGGTTCCCGGTCATTTCTAGAGATGATTAGTTTTTGTCGGATGATGCATACCTCACATCAATGATTTTCTAGTCTGGTGCCTCAATTATTTGTTTATTTTATTACATTTTATTTGTTTCAGGCCTGGACATCGCGCTGGACGATTCCCAGTAAATGGAAGGGAAAGAGCGAACTTGGTGAATGGAAGCACACCGCCGGCGAGTGGTACGGAGATGCTGAGGATAAGGGAATCCAAACCTCTCAGGATGCTCGATTTTATGGAATTTCTGCTCCTCTGAGCAGTACATTTACCAGTGCTGACAAAGACCTAGTCATTCAATACTCTGTGAAACACGAACAGAACCTTGACTGTGGTGGTGCCTACATTAAGCTTCTTCCAGGCGGAGACAAGTTTGATTCTGATAGCTTTGGAGGCGATACACCATACGCTGTTATGTTTGGACCTGATGTTTGTGGAACTTCCAACAAGAAAACTCATGTCATTCTTCATTATGAACCCAAGGATGAGAATTTCTTGATCAAGAAGGAAGTTCCTACCGAAACCGATGATCTTACCCACCTGTACACTTTTATTTTGAGGCCCGACAACACTTTCGAAGTCCGTGTTGATAACAAGGCTGTCCGTGAAGGAAAGCTTGAAGAAGAATTTGACTTTCTTCCACCCAAGGAGATCAAGGATCCCGATGCTAGCAAACCAGCGGACTGGGTTGACCAGGCCAAAATCGCCGATCCTGAGGATGTCAAGCCTGAGGGATATGATGACATTCCTGAGGAAATTGCTGATCCTGATGCTAGCAAGCCTGATGACTGGGATGATGAGGATGATGGTGAATGGGAGCCCCCAATGATCGACAACCCTGAGTACAAGGGGCCATGGAAGCCAAAGATGATCGACAATCCCGACTACAAAGGAAAATGGGTTCACCCCAAGATCGATAACCCCGACTACAAGTATGATGAGGAGATGTACAAGGTTTGCAAGGGCGGATGTACCCATGTCGGTTTCGAATTATGGCAAGTTAAGACTGGAACTCTTTTTGATGATATTATTGTCACTGACAGCATAGAAGAAGCCGAGGCATACGCTAAGGAAACTTTCTTCAAGAAGAAGGATGCTGAGAAGGCAATGTATGACAAGATTCAAGACGAAAAGAAGGGAGCTGAGGTAAGAATTGCACCCCATAGAATTCTGCGTTTTCGCTGAAAAATTACGTATGCTGAGAACGAAAACTGACTATTTTTGCCATATTTTAAATTCTAGGATGACGAGGATGATGACGAAGAGATGGATTTCGGCGGTATGGGTGACGAGTTCTAAAAAGCTTCAACTGTACAGGAATTTCCGTTCTGTCTGTTTTTGGATTGGTGTCATGTGTAGCGGCTATGCGGGTCGGAATTACAGTAGCCTTTTAAAGCCAACTTTTCTATTAGATCAAAAAGTAAAATCCAGAACCTTCACCTTCCAAAAATTGCTTCTTGTTGCTTTTGTGCAGGCGTGTCGGCGTCCAGAAGAAAGAAATAATCATTACGGTTGGGCAAATTTCCCAGCCGTATTTCTGCAGGAAGGGTTGAAAAAGAAATGAAGACAATCGAGTAAAATGACAGTCTGCCTTTGTCCAGCCGTATCGAAGTGAGCAGCTGTTCCCACGCTGTGCCTGTGACCTTCGTGATCTTTTTCACTTCGATTTGATCAAAAAACCATACTCTGGAAATTCCGGCTAAAAAAGGGAAGCATGTCCTAGTTTTCGTTGGCAAAATTGTCCCGCTACTAGCTAGATTGTTAAGCTATCAAATTGGTACGTCAACCTAACGGTAGCTACCTGGTACCACTTGGCTTGCCAAGCCGCCTACTTTTATCAAAATCTGCTAGCCAGCCATCTATTTGAAGTAAGCAACTGTTTTACCCGAGCAGAGCCGGAATAGCATTGGCCAATGACGGTATTACTACGCACACTTGCTTTATTGGTCTGTTTTCGACCGAAAACAATTTTAAATTGAACCCTGACCCTTGGATGATGATATTTCTACCGCACATGGGAACGATCACCTTACCTGCCTTACTAAAACCAACACATGCATACACGAGAAGCAACAATCGGGTTACCAGGGACAGCCAACACGAAACTAAACACCGTTTTGGTCGCAACAAGCGGACTACTGATTGAAATCAGCAGCTGTATTGCTTAACGATATGTAAGTTTAGATGAAGATGGCACCCATACGTAGTTGACGGGCCATGAGTTAGATGTGTGTGTTAGGATGATCGTAGGCGGGAGCCTCGATACTGGAAATATATCCAGTGTTAAGAATCTGTCAAAACGTTATCGGGATTGCTGACAACCGACTGACCTTCCTGTGCTCTTTGTCATCGCATTCACAGACTCAATATAATTAAAGATGGGAGAAAAAGTAGCACGTGGACGATCCCTGGCCTCTGGTATCAAGCACAGAGTGTCAGCAGGTCTCCCTGTCGCCGCCGTGATGAACTGCGCGGATAACTCTGGTGCCAAGAACTTGCGTATTATCTCTGTTTGCAATATTGGAGGACGATTGAATCGTTACCCCAAAGCCGGATCTGGTGATATGGTTATGTGCTCTGTTAAGAAGGGAAAGCCAGAATTGCGAAAGAAGGTCATGCCGGTAGTTGTTGTGAGACAACGCAAGTCCTTCCGCAGAAAGGAGGGTGTCTTTATCCACTTTGAAGATAGTGCTGGAGTTATCGTGAACAACAAGGGAGAGATGAAGGGTTCCGGTGTGTCTGGACCCGTTGCAAAGGAGTGTGCTGAACTTTGGCCCCGTATTGCTGCCAACGCTGGATCGATCTTGTAGGTTGTTGCGTTTTCGAAGAGACCAATAAATGAATAACCTGCTAGTCCGTAGTAGCACCCCTATGCATAGAATCTTTTCTCTGGATTTGTTGGTAGTGCCATGACCTCTGTACATAGCAAGTAGAGAGAATCCAAACTAGACAGTCATAGCATGAACATCTCTGCCTTGAATGCAGTTATTTGATTCAAAAGGAAGAATGAAAGTGTGGCAGAAGACACCACAATTTAGGCCATGATTTCTGTTTCTACTAGCTAACAGTTACACAAACGAGACAGCAAGTGCAGTGATTGATGAACATTTAACTCATCCATCTCCTAGCTAGCAGTTCCACAAATAGAAAGCAGGCTGTGATTTGTGCAGAAAATTCAACTCATCTATCTTTTTACTTCCTATTGGCTACTTCTTCACAATCATGGCGGAGCAACGGAATCCTCGGGTGACCGCGGTAGATTGGTTCTGAATACAGTGCCCAAGCCACGTTATCCCCTCCATTGAATATAACAACGGGGATAGAACAAAGCAAGGGACAAGCTGATTCGCCGGATCCCACTTCAAGAGCCCACCGTGATTCATTCATTCGTGGGCACTAACCTCCTTGAGTCCATTCCGTAGTCCATCATCACAGCCGCACTTGACAAACCTCTTCTGGCGGCTAGGTGGAACAAACACTTCCAACTTGAGAAGTCTCTTTAGAGGTCATCATCATCAATATCTTCCTCCTCTTCGTCGTCGATGCCATCATCGTAGAAGAAGTAGTTTCCGCTCTTCTTCTGCTCAGAGTCTTTCTGGGACCCTTTCTTGTTGATTCTGCGTTCATCAAAAGTCAAATGATCCAAAATAGGTGAGACAATCAACCAGACCACAGCATCACAAATCGGCACACATCACACGGCTGGTTAGAAATTAAAACTTAAGTCTTAAAGCTCGCATCGCCAACACTAAAACAGTGCATGCAGTCACAAGGACTGCAAAGAGGCTTCGAGTGTGATTTATCGTCATCCCAGATGCCTCCTACGCTTTTGGGTCATGCAGCAACAAACGAGACGGGGCTCAAACAAAACAAGGAACGACAGGGTCGAATTGATAAGGTCTCACCTTGGACGAAAGTTTGTAGGATCACGTCGGAATGTGACCTTTAAGCTCTTGAGGAACTGGTTCATACCGCTCAAGAGAGATTGTGGTGCTGAAGCAGTAGCCTCAATTCCAGGATTACCGTGGTAGACGACCACGCGGTCAGCAAGATAGGTGGCCATGATAAAGTCATGCTCCACAACAAAGGCCGTCTTCTTGCTGTGCATGATGAAGCGTTTGATAACTTTGGCGCAGTTAATACGCTGTTCTGAGTCAAGATAGGCACTGGGTTCGTCAATCAGGTAGACATCGGCTGGCTTTCCAAGCGCCAAGACAATCGCAAGACGCTGGAGTTCTCCACCGGAAAGAGTTTGCACACCGTTGTCGATAATGTTGTCGATCACCAAGGGTTTCATGACATCCGAGATGAATTGAGGGTGGACGTAAGAATCACGGACACGCTTGTGCAAAAGTTGTCGGACTGTTCCCTGAAACTTGGGAGAAATCTTTTGTGGTTTGTAGCTCACGTTCAATTCTGGTACTCCCGCTAGAGATGCTTCGTAGTCATACCCTTCCTCCTCGAACTTCTCTTGTTCATCGCCTTTTAACAAACCAGCCAACATACGTACAAAGGTTGTCTTTCCAGTACCATTCTCTCCAAGAAGCACAATAATTTCGGAGTCGGTAAACTCTCCCGAGTCCACGTGCAAGATAAACTGGGAACCATCTCGACGCTGCGTTTTCGTCATGGTAGGGTAGGAATAGGAACGCATAACGTCTAACTTCAAATCTCCCTCCTCGGCACGCTCGGAGACCTAATTTTCGGAAGAGGCAATGATTGGATGTGGAGAAAACAAGAGGTGGATGAGCAAGAAGCTGAAGAACTAACTCAAGCATAGATGAAGGAATGATCGCGGATTGTACCCTACCTTGAAAGAAAGCGCATGCTCGCGGAAGCGTAAATTTTCCGACTGAATAAACCCGGCAAGGAAGGCATTGATACCCATTCGGACACTCATAGGCATTGTCACAACACCGTATCCACCTGCCTGTCCATACAAGACACAAACAAAATCACTCAAATAATCCAAGACGGCCAGATCGTGCTCCACTACGAGCACGTAACGACGGTCTCCCTGATTAGACTCCAGAATATCTCGAATCATGGCAGCCGCGGTCAAGCGCTGCTTGACATCCAAGTACGAGGACGGTTCATCAAACATGTAGACATCGCTGGCTTGCACGGCAACGGCCGCAATGGCAAAACGCTGGAGCTCTCCACCCGACAAGACTCGAATGTCTCGGTCGATGAGATGTTCCAATTCCGCTTCTCTGAGGGCCCAGCCAAGGATGTCCTTTCCTTCAATTTCCGATCTCTGAAAGAATCAAATTAAAAGCAATTCATGGTGTTTGGTAAGGCTTCCTGTATCCACCGTCATAATCGCAATTGTAAATCAATGCCCTGTACTGAAGTCCTTTGTACTTACATCATCCTTTTGTTGGAGCACTTCCTTGACTTTTCCTTTAATCGCCCGAGGAATATGATCCACATATTGCGGTTTAATGGTAGCCTTGAGGGTATCTTCCAGGACTCTGGTAAAATAATTCTGCAATTCACTGCCGCGAAAATGAACGAGAATTTCTTCCCAATCCGGTGGCGAATCGAACCGTCCAAGATTGGGTTTCATTTTCCCGGCCAAAATTTTGAGAGCCGTGGATTTACCAATACCATTGGTCCCCACGAGACCCAAAACTTGCCCAGGACGGGGCATGGGCAATCGATGCAATTTGAACGAGTTGGGTCCATACCGATGTGTGGTGTTTCTCTCTAAATCTTTGGGAAGATTGATAATGTTGATGGCTTCAAAGGGACACTTTTTGACACAAATACCGCAACCTATAAATAAGAGAAATGCAAACAAATAGATGATAAAGAAAAGACGGGGTTGTTTGAGTGCTCTGTAAAGATTGAAGAGCTGACGCAAGAGACAACAAAACAATAACGATAATAGTAACGTACCGATACAAAGTGGTTCCGAAATAAAGGCCAATTTACTGGTGGGTCCAACTTCAATACAAAGCTTGCCAAGCTTGACGACGGGACACGATTTTTTACATTCTTGATTACACTTTTTAGGTTTGCATTTCTCCGCATTCACAATGGCAATACGTGTTAAAGCATCCTTCTTGGCGTCACCTTTATCGGCTCCAGCCTTTTTCTTGGGCGGCATTTTAACTCTGTTTTTGTTTTCGAAGGTGCAAAGCTGAAGGAATCAATCAAATGTACTGCTCTCTGCTATAACACTAAATGGTTCAGCTTCTCGGACTGCAATACTAGCTAGACTCTGCAACAATACAATGCTACTAGCAGTTAGTAGTAGCTAATACTGAGTGCAACAAAAGACAAGGCAAGTGCAGAACTACAGTACGTCTCGTTGTGAGGCGGAAGTGGTTGTTGACTTTCGCAGGTCGTCACTCGACGTGCACTGGTTGTCGGTCTCGCCCATCAACCGAGCGCCAAAAGCAACGGTTGGGAATGAATGAAGGCGCCAGCAGGAACCTGGAGGCGACGGATTAAATTTATGGAGAAAGTGAGCGACAGCTTAACCCATCCATTTTTCATTCCCCGATCACTCACGACTGAGCCATCAACCACCAACCCAATTTGTTGAATTGCATTGGAAAGGACAACATACGATATCGAAGCATCACAAGAAATAGAAAGTAGCTGCTAGCTAGCTAGCTAGACTTACTAGTAGTTAAGTAGAAGTGGTTGTATACTATTCTGTATATAATTATCATTAGAAGATGACAAAGGAGGAGAGACCTTTCGGCAGATCACAAGAACGTAAACAGGGTCCTTCTTGCCATCATCATTATAAATCATGCGGTGGAATACACAGCCGAAAACCTCGTCGTCGTTATGATTGCCTTTCTATAATACCACATCATGCAGTATTATCAGGGATGGTTCTCTTGTGGTTGGCAGCCACAATAAAAACAGTACAGGGCTTCTACCATTCTCATTCTTTCCAACCGCTGCCAAAGCCCATAATATTCCGTAACAGTTGTGGGGGCAACCACAATCGTCCTTCATATTTCGTTGGTTACTTGGAAAACAAGACGAGACGAAAAGGCGGTGCTACTGCCTTGTGTTTGGCGTCTGTCCAAGAAGCCCTTCCGTCATCGACATCATCCTTACAAGACAAGACCATTCCAGATTTGTGGAAAATTGTACAAGATTCCAATGGTGTCCTAGAAAAGGGATTAAAGTCCCGTCTCAAACGAAAACAAGATCTCATTGACTACATTCTTGAGACAAGCATCCATCACCAACATAGTGATGACCAAGAAGAAGAAAAAGAACAAAAGGATGATGACAATACCCTTCGACACGAACTTGAGGATGCTGCTAATGATGGTGCAATGCAAGAAATTGATCATGGTGATGATTCTGAGGAAGTTGGAAGTGGAAAGGATCCTACAAAAGAGGACAACGACGACTCGGCCTTACCTGCTGTTCGAGATTTGTATCGAACCATTGATGACATTGTCGAACTACGTAGATTATTGGATGAAAGCGTGGATGCTGACATTGTTGAGAAAATTCCACGTACACTGGCGGACCAAATGATGAAGAAAGAAATCATTAGTCTTTTACCGATTCAGACGAAATCCTTTTTACGAATACATGAGGGACTCGACACGGTATTGCAAGCACCTACGGGCCAGGGGAAAACGTTGGCATTTGTCTTGCCTGTCCTTGCCAGACTGATGTTGGAGGAGGATCCAACTGACAAACAACAACAGCAACCAAAAGGACAAAGAAGAGGAAAGCGACAGAGTAGTATGCCCAACAAGCCATCCGTACTTGTTCTTGCTCCTTCCAGAGAGTTGGCACAGCAAGTCGGGAGGGAGTTTGGAAAATTCAACGGCAAAACCACAGCAGCATCCTGTGCTACCGTCTTTGGGGGGGTTCCAATTGAACGACACGTAGATATGCTGCGTAAGATGCAACCCCAAATTTTAGTCAGTACACCAGGACGTCTCCGAGAGTTGACACGAGAAGGCCACGTGGATTTTTCTCAAATTTCCACATTGATATTGGATGAAGCAGATTCTCTGTTGGACAAGGCGGATTCGCCCGATGTTCGATCCATTCTAGAAAATTTAGAGACTGCCGTGGGTGCCAGGGAGGAGGATGCTCTTTATCAAATGATTCTGGTATCAGCCACGGTCAATCAAAACGTTGTTGAGTTCGCCAAAGAGTTGGAAATACCGCCCGACGCACTCATTCGTGTGAACCGAGATGAGAGTGACAGTGATGACACTACTACTCAACCATCAGATGGGGAAAGCAATGCTGGGACAGAGCAGCAACAATCGACAACACTATCACAGGTGTCTACAAAATCCAAACTCGTTGAACACTGGCACATGGCATGCAAGTCAAGTTGCAGACCTTCTGTTGCCGCAGATTTGATTTCCATTTTGTCACCCACGCTCACAATCATTTTTGTGGCCGCAAAAACGGAAGCAGAAAGTGTTGCTTCCATTTTATCCGCAAGACGCTCCAACGGGATTGTTAGGGTGCTGCATGGCGACATGGCTCAGAGCGCAAGATCCAGAATAATGGCCAACATCCGAGAAACGGCACTCAAAGGGGACTGCCAAGTTTTGGTTGCAACGGATGTGGCCTCTCGGGGAATTGATCTAGCGGTGGATCTCGTCATCCAATTCGGCGTACCAAGAATCGCGGGCAAAGAAGGGACGTTTTCTACTGATCTCTACACACACCGAACTGGGAGAACTGGAAGAGTCCGGTCGGGCACAAGAGCAAGCTCCAACAGCATTTCGCAGCAATCTCCCAAAGCAGTTATGCTGTATGATATCGCATTGGGTGAAGGAAAATTAATTTCACCTTTGGCCGCCGAGATTCAAGATCAGCTTGGAGTTCCACTGTTAGCCAAGCATTTGCCTTCGGCGGCAGAGGTAGCAGTAGCAGCCTATGAAAGGACCAAACAATCCATTTCACTGGGTGACGGCCATCCTGCTGAAAGTGATTTGATATCCTATTTCCGAACGGTGCTAGAAACGGAGAAGAGTCTCGATACTTCCAACCCAGAAGAGCTTGTAGAATACCTTGCTCGATCCATGGCTCTTCTATCGAGTTTGGATCCGTCTATATCACCATTTCAACAACACGCGTCCTTGCTCTCTGGAAGTGAGACAGACCGCACTCTGCGCTTTTTTATGAAGAGCGGTGAACCAGTGTCACCTCCTGAGGTGATCAAAAGCTGCAAAGAATTGGGATCAGGAAAGCTGGGAAGAGTGATTATTTGTGACGATGGCTCCGCAGTCTTCGATTTACCCACCAAGCGAGCTTCCAAGTTATTAGGCGCTGCTTCCAAAAGAGCTGAGGAAGAATGGCAGCTAGAGCAACCTTTGACGCTGCCGGACATGTAGAAAGATATAAATGCAAAGTGGTTGGTTGCTAGCAGCAGGTAATCTACTACTATTGTAGTTTGATTAGGTGCCCCAATGTTTAAATGCACCATTGCAATTTTGCTTCTGGCCAATTAAAATCTACCTTGTTACATTTACCAGTAGCCACCTGCAAAAATGATCATAGGTGCAACAAGCTCTTTTTCTATTATCTTTCAATGGATGCAAAGGTTTTTTTTGCACAAGTAGATTGTCCTTTTCTTATTCGTGTCCATGCTAAATGGCTCATCCATTTGGTACTAAAGTGCAGTAGTGTTGTAAGTCATGGTTCACTGATGTGATGGTGCATCCAAAGTTGACATCAGCGGGGTTGCCTATATGAATGCCAAAAAATGAAGTTGGCGACCATCACAAGGCTGACCATGACATCTACATGAGGTTTCAAAGTGTGGGGAGACATTTGATGTAAAAAGGGTGTTGCTTAACAGAACACACATTGATGGCAGCAAAAGTGAAGAAACAGCATGTTGTGATCTATCCCAAACATGCATTGCTACTATTCGACATGACACTGATTACAGCAGCCTGCTGAGACTCAAAAGTCAGCAGCATGATGCATCAGAACAAATTAGATTGTCAGACCTTTTATCATGTTCTTAGAGCCAATGATGCTTGTTCTGGCTCATGTTGAAATGACTCATAAATTGCATGGTGCAAGACAAGTGCATTGATAAATGGTCCTACTGCAGCTAGCATTTCTGCTGCCCATTCAATCCTTGTTTTGATGTTTTGTTTGTTTCCCAAACATCAAACCCCAAAGAGAGCTTGTTGATTGAGCCATTGATGTCTCCGTTGCATGGTGCTAGTTTTCACAGTGCTGTAGCAACAATAGCCACAGCTCTTGCCTGGGCTTGAAACAATGTGGATTGCAGCTGCTTTGACTGTACAGTAGCCCTTTCTTTGCTGTTGCCATGAAGTTGCCACTACAACTCTACCACTAACTAGAGGCAACCTGACATTTTGAGCCAGGACATTTTTAAAAATTCAAAGGTTTTCACGTGTGGGTCCAAATTCAAATCCAATAGGCTTAAAATGACGGGCTTGGGTAGCTCTGTCTTTTATGACATTAAATGTGTTCCCAAAAATAAATTTTTAAGACAACATGTGCAAAAACCCAGATCCATGAATTTTCTGGTTGAAATGACCACCTTGAGCTAATTGGGCACTACATGACACTAGTTAATCTCAAAATTAATTCAAATGCAGCACAAAAATGCAGTCAAAGTGCACAATGCTTGCCTTTGAGACACTTCACAGCTACAACTGATTGTGCTATTTGTTTGTCTTGTTTGCAGAAGCATGTGCAGTCACAGCTGCAGTTGCATTCCAAGCACAAGAAAGCATTTGTCTCCAAATGGCATGTCAATCCAAACACTTGCAACATGTGTTCATCTAATTGTTTGAACTCTTTTCACTCTTTTTTAAATAGATAAATCCAAGAGATAGGTTGTTTTCCACTGCAATTGGTTTTTAAAGATGTCATGTTCACATTGAAATGGAATGCGTCATTCAGTTCCTTGTGTTCTTCAGCTGGCATGGCTTCCCCTCACCAACTTCATCAATGGTGGCTAATGTTAACTTTGTGTTTTGGATGCAAGCATTTTGTCCTGCATCAACCAACATAAATTTGACATGTGCATGCTGTCATAGAAATGGGTCTCTGTGTTTGTTTGATCATGGTCTTTAAGCAAATCAATGATGAGGACAATCACATTGATCCTTCACAACCCACTGTTTGCTTCATTTTAAAATTGATGTGATTGCCATTGCCAACAAATCTGCTGAGGTTGTTCTTGCAAAGAAGAATTTTTCTTCTGCCTTGTCTCCAATGTGACATTGTGCCTTGGTCCAAACATTGAAGAGAAAAGCATTTTCATTTTGCAACAATTTGTGATTGTGCTCCTTCAAATTTGTCATCTCATTGTTAAGATGACACATGTGTTCTCATCATTGTCTGCATCATTTCATGTCCTTCACTTTTGTGCATAGGGTAGCAACTTCTTTTGTTGATGCAAAATTCTCTGATGCACAAACTCTGGTTCAGTTGGAATCAACATGCATTCTGCTGCTCTTGAAAACTTTGACAATGATTTTTGTGGTTCAATTCTCATCAGTTCAAATGACATCCATGCATCAAAATGGTGTCTAAACTCTAGTTCAGTTGGAATCAACATGCGCTTTGCTGCTCTTGACAACTTAGACACTGTCTTTTGTGGTTCAATTTTCATCAATTCAATGACATTCATGCATCAAGATTTGTTCTACAATGCCCTGTGCATGCATTTGTTGGATCCTTGTCTTCAGTGCTAACAGCTTGTTGGCTCTTGTGGTCTGTCATCATGGTTGTGCTTTCCATAGCAAGTTCTCTTCACAGGTGCAATCAATGTTCTCATTGCAAATTGTTGCTATCCAGTGACATTGCCTAGCAAAAAAATCCATCAAAACATTGATGTCTGCATCTCCGAATTAGAACAATTTTTTGATGCAACCTGTTTCTTTTTATTGCTTAAAAAGACAGATCTCAACAAGAGCTTTCCAATGATGTGTCAACCTCAAAATTTTATTAAATTTTCATGGAGATAAAAATTATTGAAGCTTTCACCCACTAGCACCGTGTTAAACATGCCAAAACCCGGAAAACCAACATGTCACGGTCCAACAACATTCAGGTTGCCTCTACTTCCTTTCTTGTCACATAGGCTAAGGGAGAACCTCCAGTACCAAGCTTATTCATCAAAAGGTTATCCAAGTCTTCTAAGGTCTTTCTGACATCGCCATCCTTCTTCAAGGGCTTGATGTCTTCCTTGGCAATGTCAGCCTTGA
>Ga0163149_10005136_pt1 | contig 13933 bp, 12 predicted proteins | sample OliLakLV19MP5G1_FD_148604 | JGI IMG/M metagenome (GOLD analysis project Ga0163149, IMG submission 148604) | Freshwater microbial mat bacterial communities from Lake Vanda, McMurdo Dry Valleys, Antarctica - Oligotrophic Lake LV.19.MP5.G1 | ecosystem: Environmental > Aquatic > Freshwater > Lake >...
GTGATTGGCCGCCCTAGTATTTGGCATAGTCTCAACTAACTCAATTATTAGGACGGCAAGATTGATTAGTCGTTCTTCAAGATCGTATTTTTTCATATTGTATATTCTTCAACATGATTTTCTAATTTGAATAATGAATGTTGAGTGCTGAAGTTTGAAGTATCATGATTCTTAAAAAATCTATCGAATCTCAATAACAGTGGTATAAACTTTCTTCACTTCGGCAGGCACTTTGTCTTTCGGAACAATGATGGAAATAACTTTTGGAGCCTTGAAATTTCGGGCCAGGTTACTTCGCGGATCATCTTCGCCTACCAGGAACAAAGGTGTAGGTGATGAGGCTCCACCTACTTGTTTCCAAATCTGTTTGATAAAGGGTAACGCCCAATCGGCTGCATATTTAAAATACACTACGGCCAGTTTGCTTTTTGGAATCTGCTGTGATGAAATTTCTCTGTACTGATCTTCTCCATCCGGCATGATGTTCATAATCTCAACCGGGTACTCTGCACTGAGTATATCATAGACAATTTTAGCATCTTGCTCATCCTGCTGGTTAAAAATGAAAAATATATCGGTGTCTTTCGAATCGTAAACTGCTGAATCCTGTTTCATCATCACCACACGGATGTCATCCACCAATTGCATGGGGCCCGGACTGTTGGAAAACATCATGTTGCGGGTAATGTTGTTGCGAATGTATTTGATAAATTCTTGTTGAGCGGGCTTAACCAATTGTGTTGAATCAGGATAAAGCCAAACAAAGGTGTTGAAGTCAGAGGCGGGTGTATCAATTTTCCGTTTCGTTTCCATAAACTGGTATTGTGGAAATGAGGTCTCGTCATCGGATTCAAAACGCCTTCCGAATTCTCCGCTCAACATGTGCAAAGAACACGAACACCGGTTAATTTCTTCAGCAACTTTCTTTTTAAACGTTTCATCATCGGCTGGGCAATCAATTGAAGGAAGAACATTGAAGCCCGCCTTTTGGAGGATGATGGCCATTTCTTCGCGTTGCTCTTTTAAATCATTGGATGTCCAGGCGAGGTAAAGATTTGGGCGCTGACGGTCAACAACCTGCACTTTAATTGACGAAGGTAACGATGTTGTAAAAGTAGTGGGTATGATCTGGCGTGCCGTTAAGTCGATCGTTGCTGATGCCTTTATTTCTCCACGTTCAGCAAGCTTAATGCCCTGAACAATGTCTTTAACAGCATTTGCCAGTTTGTTGATTTGATTCCGGTATAATATACCTGCGCTGTTAGTTCCAATTTCGTCATCCACTGCCCGCAAAGGTCGGTTAACACCCGCATCACGGTAGATAAAATCGATTGAACGCAAAGCACCGGCTAATTCAGTTTCCAAAAGTTTTACGTCATCAACATCTATTTCGTGAATTTTAATAGGAAGGATACGGGAGGCAAAATTTCCATTGGGCAATTTCAATGTTCTTCCAAGTGAGTCCTTTTCAGATTCGTTTTTGAAAACTATAAACTCCTGATTCCAGGCGAAAGATTTGGTGTCGCAATACGTTTGGGAAATTATTGGGATAAAAATCAATGACTTTATTTTAGTACTGATAGACTGGTCAACGTGATGAGTCTCCTGTAGTCCCTCTTTTGGATTTTTATCAAAGAAAATGGTTAGTTTATCTTTCAACGTTGCGTCTAATTCCTGCTTGAGTTTTTCAACAAACTCAGTTACCCATCCATCATATTTATTATCATTATGCCGGTAGCTAACGAAAATATCATATTCATAATTGGGCATAATCGATGATTTCATAGGCACTTGATTTAGTACAGCTGTTTCGTCTCCGGTTGAAAATATTTTGTAAACCTGTATCGGATCCTTAACGTTTTTAAGATTTTCAGACCCTACATATTCAGACTTAATATCATTTTTATTGGATAGATCCCGCTGCACAGAATGAGAAACATAAATACTTGAGGGGGGAGCTAATGATTGCAGCCGGGAAGCAATGTTCACTGCATCGCCAAAAACATCGTCATTTTCAAATACCACTTCACCCAAGTGGATGCCAATGCGCAATTCAAAAGCCTCATTGCGACAAGCTTCCTGAATTTTTATTGCTGCGTAAACAGCCTTGCTTACAGCCGGAAAACTGGCCATCACGCCATCGCCTAATTCTTTGATCCAGCGGCCACCGAATTCTTCAATGATTGGTTTTTGTATCTCCCGGTTTTTCCGTAGCAGTTCAAAAGCTTTTTGTTCGTTACTTCCCATCAAAGCAGTATAGCCGACAATATCGGTAAACATGATGGCTGCCAGTTGACGGGATTGAGACATGCTAACGAATTAAATAATATTCAATTACGATAAAAGCGGAGGAAAAAAAAAGACAAATGCATAGATGAATTGTCTTTTAAGGTCGCATCCAGCTCCTGACTAAGTTTTTCTACAAACTCGGTTACCCATCCGTCATATTTGTTGTCATTGTGCCTATAACTTACAAAGATGTCATATTCATAACCAGATAAGATTGATGCCATAATAGTATTTTAGGTGGGTAATATAAAAGGTGATTTTAGAAAAAAATAAGCACATATCCAATTTGTATTATATTTCACAAAAGCAAATAATTGAATATCAATTTTAAATATTGATTTCCCAATCAGCAGCCTATATTTACTAATTACAAAAAGTATATGAACTGGCTTTTTAATAAACGGATCGTAATCATCGGTGGCACCACGGGCATTGGGCTATCTGCGGCATTAGCCTTTTCAAAGGAAGGTGCACAGGTGGTGGTAGTAGGAAGAGATCAGGAGAATTCAGAAAAAGCGGGTCAACTCCTTGGCGAACAAGGAGCTGCTTTGGTTGGCGATGCGGTGCGGGAAGAAACTGCCCCAAAAGCAATTTCACTCTGCGAAGAAAAGTTTGGTGGCTTTGACGGACTTTATCATGTTGCTGGAGGCAGTGGAAGAAAATTCGGTGATGGTCCCTTGCATGACATGACCCTCGAAGGCTGGAATAAAACACTGGAGCTGAATCTTACATCGCTGATGCTTTCAAATCGGGCAGCAATCAACGCGTTTAAGAAAAACAAAACGGCTGGAACCATTTTAAATATGGCCTCTGTGCTTGGGTATTCACCTTCACCAAAGTTCTTTGTCACTCATGGGTATGCAGCTTCAAAATCTGCGATAATCGGATTCACTCAATCCATCGCATCCTATTATGCCGGTGAAAATATTCGCATCAATGGCATCGCCCCTGCCCTTGTAGAAACACCCATGGCGCAACGCGCAGCAAATGACGAAGTGATACAGGCATTTATCAAGACGAAACAACCGCTCGATGGCGGAAGAATTGGTTCATCGGATGATTTAGATGGAGCTGCTGTTTATTTTATGTCTGACTATTCAAAATTTACGACCGGACAAATCCTTTCAGTGGATGGTGGTTGGCATTTATCAGAAGGACAATATTAATTTATCCTATGCAACAGCGATCGATTGGAATAGATTTAGGATGCACCAATATAAAAGGTGTATTGATCGATGCCAATGGAACTATTTTGGAGCAATTGAGACAAGAGACGAATGAACCCGATGATCAGCATTGGAAGAACGCAGTTTCATCCATGATCAAAAGCTTTCAAAGCAAATCATCAGTACCTGTAAAACATATAGGACTATCTGCACCCGGTTTGGCAAACTCTGACAACACCTGCATTTCATTTATGCCGGGTCGCTTGCCAGGTCTGGAAAACTTTAATTGGTCTGAATTCACGGGTGAACGAATTTTTGTTCTCAATGATGCACACTCCGCGCTCATGGCCGAAGCTGCCTTTGGGGCAGCCAAAGGAATGCAACATGCTGTTCTTCTTACCTTAGGCACCGGTGTCGGTGGTGGAATTTTAATCAACGGTCAGCTATACCAAGGACTGTCTCAAATGGCAGGGCATCTAGGACACATTACCGTGGATGCCGACAATCCAAATCTGGATGTAACCAACATGCCCGGAAGCATCGAAGATGCCATCGGTAATCTTTCCATTTCACAGCGCTCATTGGGAAAATTCAGTACAACTTTTGAACTTGTGGAAGCTTTCAGGCGAGGCGAATCATTTGCCACCTGGCTATGGTTATCGTCTGTTCGTAAGCTGGCCATCAGCATTGCATCAACCATCAATGTATTATCTCCGGAAGCAGTCATTATTGGAGGCGGCATTTCCCTTGCCGGTGACGACTTAATGAAACCGTTGTCTGATTTTCTAAGACTTTATGAATGGCAACCCGGAGGGAAGACTACACAACTCAAACTGGCACAATTTTCAGATCTTGCCGGGGCGATTGGCGCAGCCGGCTTCGCGTTATCAAAATCGAAATAAGAAAATGACACCCACACAAGACTACCTGAATAAGTGCAAACACATACTGGAAGTTGTTTCTCAGCAGGAAGCAGAAATTCTGAAGGCCGCACAATGGTTTTCAAAAACGATTCTGGCAGGTCGCATGGTACATGTGTTTGGTTCCGGCCATAGCCGAATCATGGTAGAAGAAATGTGGCCACGCTATGGATCCTTTCCGGGATTCAATCCCATCGTTGAGTTATCATTAACTTTTCACAACCTCGTAGTGGGCGCCAATGGCCAGCGTCAGGCAATGTTCCTCGAAAATGTTTCAGGACTCGCTGAACGAATCCTTCGCAATTTTGATATCACTTCCGAAGACACCGCTCTCATCATTTCTTCAGGTGGCTCCAACGTTGTTCCCATTGAAATGGCAGAGCAATTTCAAAAGCGCAACGTGAAAGTGGTTGTCATCATCACTAAACTACATGCAGAGAAAAGTTCCAGCAAAAGAGGAGACGAAAAAAAACTGTATGACTTCGCGGATTTGATTTTAGATACAGGCGCACCGGTGGGTGATTCCATGGTGAAAATTGATGGCTTGGATACACCAGTGTCACCCGGTTCTACCGTGGGCGGTGCGCTGCTGGTTAATTCCATTAAGGCAGAAGTTGCCAGGCTACTCACAGAAGCAGGACAACCACCCAAGGTATTAACCAGTGCCAACGTGGTTGGCACTCAGCGCGCAGTTGAATTGTTTGAAAGTGCCTATGACGAACACGCACATCGCCTTGCAAAATTGTATGCGAATGTTGGTAATAAACTGTAAAGGTTTCCTACAACTTTGTGGTTGTAGGAAACCTTACTATTAAATAGATGGATAGATTAAAAAAAATAAACTACTATGCAACCCGTTCCTATTCGCACCACCGTAATTGGCAGCTATCCGTTTCCGGGATGGCTTGAGTTTGCTGTTAAAAATCTGAACGAGTTCGGCAATGCAGATCGTGAAGAGATGATTGAAGATGCTGTGATTGCGGCCATTCATGATCAGGTGGCAGCAGGATTGGATGTGATTACGGATGGCGAGCAAACGCGTCTTGATTTCAACCTTTCCTTTTACGGATTCATTAAAGGCATTAAAGAAAACACGGATGAGTTGCGCAAATTTGGTCCTGCCGCCCATGATCAGCGTGGAAAGAATTCAATCATCGATACATTAACGGCTCCCAACGGACTCGGTGCTGTAAAAGAATACACACGATTGAAGAGGCTGGCACCGGTTGGTCCTACGCTTAAGGCAAGTATACCAGGGCCGTATACTTTAAGTGGACGCTTGTTGCCCAATGAAAAATACAAGGACCGTTTTGCTATCACTGAAGCGTTACTTCCCATTATCAAAAAAGAACTGGAAGATCTTGTGGCGGCAGGCTGTCAGGAAATTACGGTTGACGAACCTTCGATGAGTTGCTACGCTTACAAAGAAGACACAAAACTCTTTGTGGATATTTTCAATCAAACGGTAAGTAGCATTGTTGGCAAGTGCCGACTTTCCACACATTTATGTTTTGGAAACTTCAAGGGAAGACCCGTAGGTTATCGCAGTTTAAAACCCATGTTGCCCGACTTTTTAAATCTTAATGTGAATGAAGTACACATCGAAATGGCCAACCGTGAATTTGCTGAAGTAGAACTACTGGCCACCTTCGCAGAGAAAATGGACGTTGCCGTTGGCATAATTGATGTGAAGAATTATTACATCGAAACCGTGGATGATGTAGAAGAGCGCATTCGTAAATGCCTAAAATATGTTCCTGCGGAGAAACTAGCCGTTGCCCCAGATTGCGGACTAAGTCAAACTGCACGTTGGGCATCCCGACAAAAGTTAACGAACATGGTAAAAGGCGCAAAGAAGGTAAGAGAAAGTTTATGATATGAAGGAAGTACTTATCCCTGCTTTCTGCAAGGGAGAAACACTACAGCAACAAATTCGGCAGGCGAAGGAAAAAGGTAACGCAGATTCCTTTGACATCTGGTGGTTGGCACAAAGTGGATTTCTCATTCAATGGAATGGCGTTTGTGTTTTATTTGATCCTTATCTCTCCGATTCGCTGACCAGAAAATATCTTACCACCAACAAACCACACACACGAATGAGTGAGTTGGTGATCGAACCTCAACTACTCGATTGTATTGATATTGTTACCTCGAGTCATAATCATACTGATCACCTGGATGGAGAAACCTTGATTCCATTATTCAAAGTAAATCCCACTATTCAGTTTATCATGCCGGAAGCCAATCGTGATTTTGTGGTGGATCGTGTGAGGTGCAGGCATGACTTTCCTGTTGGATTAAATGATGGTGAAGAAGTTAAGATGAAAGGTTTCACTTTTCATGGCGTGCCGGCCGCCCACAATGAACTTGAACGCGATGAAAAGGGGCGATGCAAGTACATGGGGTATGTCGTTCAGTTTGGCAAATGGACGGTCTATCACAGCGGAGATACCCTTTGGTATGATACGATGGTGGAGATTTTAAAACCATTTCATGTCGATGTTGCTTTTCTGCCCATCAATGGAAACGATCCGGCAAGAGGCGTGGCCGGGAATCTTAATACCAAAGAAGCTGCTGAACTGGGAAAAGCCATTGGTGCCCGGTTGGTGATTCCACATCATTATGATCTTTTCACATTCAATACTGCTAATCCTGATGACTTTGCCACCGTTGCTAACAACCTTCACCAGCCCTACCGGATACTAAAATCAGGTGAGCATTTCAATACCAACCAGATTTAGTCCGGTGGTGTAAGAAGGCACAAAAATCTGAATGACATTTCATAATTTTCATCCAATAAATAAATAACGACTTATGAGCTCTTTTTCCATCGACTCTTCTGCTATCCGTAATCAATTTCCTTCTTTGCAAAGGAAACATAATAATCTACCCATGGTTTTTCTGGATGGACCTGCCGGAACGCAGGTACCTCAATCGGTAATCGATAGCATTACTCATTACTATAAAAATTCAAATGCCAACTCCCACGGCACCTTTATAACCACCAACGAAACGGATCAGGTGATTCATCACATGAGAACGTGCATGTCCGCTTTGCTTGGCGCAGAAAGTGAAAGCTCTATTTCGATTGGTCAGAATATGACTACGCTCAACTTTGCGTTGGCACGAGCCATGTCAAGAGTATTTAAACCTGGCGATGAAGTTTTAATTACACAACTCGATCACGAAGCCAATCGGGGGCCGTGGCTCACGTTAAGAGACGTTGGTGTAAAAGTGAGAGAAGTCAGACTTCAGCCCAATGGTGTTTTGGATTATGAAGATTTTACTAACAAAGTAAACGAGAATACGCGATTGGTTTGCATGGGTATGTCGGCCAATAGCATTGGCACGGTTAATAATTTTAAGTTTGCCCGCGAACTCACCTATCGTTACAATGCCTGGCTCCTGCTGGATGCGGTTCATTATGCACCTCACTTCACCATCGATGTGCAGGATATTGGCTGTGACTTTCTGCTTTGCTCTGCCTACAAATTTTATGGCCCGCACGTAGGAATACTTTACAGCAAGCCCGGAATATTAGACCGACTTCCAACCGACCGGCTTAGAACAGCAGGACAAACTGCTCCCGATAGCATTGAAACAGGAACCCTCAATCATGCAGCCATCGCGGGAGTTTCTGCGGCAGTAGAATTTCTTGCCAGCGTTGGAGATGGTAATACTATGAGAGAGAAATTGATTAATGCCTATCACAAAATAAGTACGCATGAATTTGTACTGGCCACCAAGTTGTATGCAGGGCTGAAACAAATTCCTGGAGTAACGATGATTGGTCAGGACTTTTCTTCCAACAGCCGTACTCCTACTCTATCATTCACCGTGGATGGGAAAACTCCCACGCAGGTATGTGAACAGCTCGCCAGGAAAAATATTTGCGCATGGGATGGACATTTCTATGCTATCCGCGCCATTGAATCGTTGGGACTTTTAGAGCGAGGTGGCGTTACACGAATTGGCATCTCGGTGTATAATACCGATGACGAAATTAATCTGACGCTGGCTGAAGTGGAGAGGATTGCCAAGGGATTTTAAATCGTTATCTTTGAGAATTCAAAACTGGAAGAACATGGACATAGGAGCAGAAAAAGCAGAAGTCTTAAAACGTTTTGAGAAAGTTTATGACCTGTCACTAATCAGGGCTGTAAAAAACCTATTAGACTTTGGATTAAGCAAGCAGCAATCAGAAAATGAAGCCTTAGAAGCATCAATTAATCTAGGGTTAAAGGAATCACTGCATGGGGAAGTTATGCCACACGAGCAAGTGATGAAAGAATTCAGAGATCGTTATAAGGGATGATCCGTACGCTGCGTTGGACTTCAGAGTCGAGGAAAACCTTTAATCAAAATCTGGAATATTTAGCGGAAGAATGGGATAACCGAGTCATCAATAATTTTTTAGATCGGGTTGAAGAAGTATTAGATCAAATTAAGAGCAACCCTGAATTATATCCGTTACAGGCAGGGAACAAGACCATAAAAAATATGGGTTCGGTGTTGCGTGATGTCTGGCGAGGAGGCTCACCAACAAGCGTGATGAACTAAGTAACAGGTATTGTTTGCTGGTGAAGAACACCGGCAAAGGCAGGAGTTGATTGTAAAAAAAAACAACTGATGTCATCCTGAGCTAGTCGAGGGATGGCATTATTTTTTTAGGATAACATCAATCGCATCTCGTAAAACCGCAGCGGAAGTTCCCAGAGGGTCTGCTTCATAATTCTTCATAGCGATGGATTCATAAAAGTCAGTCTTGATTTCAATACCCATTTCCCATCCTTCACACATTCCCAGGAATGAATTCGCAGGTAATTCCGTGGGCTTCACGGATAACCGCCAGCTATTCCCTTCTGGTTCAGCGGAAGCCAGCAATTTGATTCTGTTCCCTCTTGACTTTGCTTCTAATAGTTGTTTTGTCTGAATGTGCTGAATTCCATCCACTTCAATGTCATGTATGGATCCGCTAAAATTGGTAAACGACTTCATGATGATAAATAATTTATTAGCAGTATCATGACCATGCGTGTCGTGCGATGGATCGGCTTCTGCGGCCCCTATTCGCTGTGCTTCTTTGATTGCGTCTTCCATAGAGCCTCCCTGCTCTAACTCCTGCAAAATATAATTGGTGGTTGCATTAAATATTCCGCTCAGGCGGACTAATGAAGCTGCTTTTAAGTCTCGTTTCAAAACATTGATCACCGGAAGCCCGCCACATACTGTTGAACTATAAGCAATACTGCCCCCATGAATGTTCGACAATTCATGCAATTCATCAAAAGCAAAAATCAAAGGAGCCTTGTTGGCAAATACTACCGACCATCCTTTTTGCAACGCTTTTTTTGAAGCGGTTAATCCCGGATTACCATCCTTAAGATTCCCAGGAGAACTTTCAATTAATAAGTCTGCTTTGATAAAATCAGGAATATTTTCAGAGTTAATGTTAGCATTAAAACCTTTCAAAGAATGAACCTTCCCATTTCCATTTTTCAAATTGAGTAGCTCTTGATAATCAAATCCATCGGCATTGATTGCCACCCCTGATGAATCCGCCACTGCGGTGATCTTCAATTCAAGATTATACTTCTGTATAAGTTCATGCCGTTTGCTGGCAAGGATTTTCAAAAGCCCCCTATTAACAGCACCTAACCCAAGCAATACCGTGTTTACACTTTTCATGGATTAACAAATTTTCATAAAAATTAACCAGGGCAAATAAGAAATTCTACCTATTAACTTCAAACGATTTCGGTATTTTAGGTAAAACAGCTTATCGACCGTACATCCTTAAATTATTTTCTGCCATGGCAATATTTAATACTTTGCTTTTGTTAAAAATAGTTTTTATCAAAAATGGCCATTAACCCTTATTCTGTTATGAAAAAAAGTAAGATCATCGTGATCCTTGCTTTGCTCTTTTGCGGATGGACTGCCGTTGCGCAGGAAACCTTTCCAAGAAACGATGTCAAAGACGCCCGATCCGGCCTATATGCCTTCACAAATGCTACCATTGTTGTAGATTATCAAACTACTCTGCAAAATGCTACCCTGTTGGTAAAGAATGGAAGAGTGGAGCAAGTGGGAAGTAACCTCACCGTTCCAAAAGGATATACACTTGTTGATCTTAAAGGAAAATATATTTATCCCTCCCTGATCGACATGTTTACGAACTACGGATTGCCTGCTGTTGAACGGGCACGGGGTGGTGGCTTTGGTGGTGTAGAGCAAATGGAATCTAAAACAAAAGGTGCTTACAATGCCAACCAGGCTATCCGTTCACAGTATGACGCAAGCGATGAATTTACTGCCGACACTAACGTTGCTGAAGAACTGAGAAAGCTTGGTTTTGGTGCCGTGCTTACCTCCAAACAGGATGGTTTAGCGAGAGGAACCTCCGCGTTCGTTACGCTTGGCGAAGATTCTGACAACAAGGCGTTGCTCAAGCAAAAAGTAGCCGCTAATTATTCATTGGAAAAAGGTTCTTCCACTCAAAATTATCCATCATCCATGATGGGGTTTATTGCCGTGTTGAGACAGACCTATCTGGATGCTGAGTGGTTCGGGGGCCAAAATTCAAGACCCTTTGCCGATAACTCTTTGGAAGCGTGGATTCAAAATCAGAAGTATCCACAAATTTTTGATGCTACTAATTGGATGAATGTATTGCGTGCCGACAAACTCGGTGATGAATTTGGTGTGCAGTACATCATCAAGGGTGGCGGAGATGAGTACAAAAGAATCAATGAAATTAAAGGAACCAATGCTAGCCTGATCGTTCCCGTAAATTATCCGGATGCTTACGATGTGGAAGATCCCTTTGATGCCGAGCGTGTATCATTGGCAGAAATGAAACATTGGGAACTTGCTCCTACCAACCTCGCAGCACTGGAAAAAGCCGGAGTAAACTTTGCCATTACCAGTAGCGGTCTTAAAAAATTAACTGACTTTTTTCCTAACGTAAGAAAAGCAATTGAAAACGGATTGAGCGAAACTGCCGCCCTTAAGGCATTAACCAACACGCCTGCTCAACTTTTAAAAGTAGATGATCAGGTGGGAAGTTTGAAGAAAGGCATGCTTGCAAACTTCATCGTTACCTCAGGGAAATTGTTTGATGAAAAGACCACGCTCCATCAAAACTGGATTCAGGGTCAACCATTCGAATTGAAATCGATGGATACCCGCGACTTTAGTGGTAACTACAACCTAACCATAAATGGCAAGAGCTATAATCTTGAAGTTAGTGGTGAGGCCGGAAGTCACAAATCAAAAATCAAAGTAGGCGATACCACTTCCATTGATGTGGCCGCAATATTTGGCAATGACTTGATCACACTTAGTTTCAAACCTGAGAAGAAAAGCCCTGGCAGCATTCGTCTTTCAGGATGGAGCGATGCAACCGGCTGGAAAGGAAAAGGTCAACTGGAAAATGGCACTTGGACAACCTGGAGTATCACTCGTACGGGCGATCTGGCAGCTAAAAATCCTGCAAAGCCTGCGGCCGTTGATAAGAAAGACGAACTCGGAAAAGTTATTTATCCGTTTATCGCGCACGGCTATACGTCACTGCCGGTTGCGGAAACCATGCTCATAAAAAACACTACGGTATGGACGAATGAAACCGATGGCATCCTGCAAAACACCGATGTTCTCATCAAGGATGGTAAAATTTTTAAAATCGGAAAGAATCTATCTGATCCCGTTGCTAAAGTAATTGATGGAACAGGAAAGCATTTGACTGCCGGTATCATTGATGAACACTCCCACATTGGAGCTGGTAGCATTAACGATGTGGCCGCCAATTCCGGTATGGTGAGGATCGGTGATAATATCGATGCGGAGGCCATCAATGTTTACAGGGCTCTTTCAGGTGGCGTGGTTGCTGTGCAGATATTGCATGGCTCCGCTAACCCGATCGGTGGACAATCGGCATTGGTAAAACTGCGCTGGGGCGAATCACCAGAGAATTATAAAATTCAGGGGGCCGATGGCTTTATCAAGTTTGCCCTTGGTGAAAACGTGAAGCGTACCGGTAATGCAGCATCCATTCGCTTCCCACAAACACGTATGGGTGTAGAGCAAGTATTTGTCGATGCGTTTACCAATGCACGTGAATATGAAAAGAAGTGGGCTACTTATAATGGCCTTGCCGCCAAGGAAAAAGCATTGGCCATCAAGCCACGCAGAGATCTTGTGGAAGAAACTATGCTAGAAATATTAAACAAGAAACGCTTCATCTCTTGTCACTCCTACGTGCAATCTGAAATCAATATGCTGATGAAAGTGGCTGAACGTTTCAACTTCCGCATCAACACGTTTACACATATTCTTGAAGGATATAAAGTAGCAGATAAAATGGCACAACATGGTGTGGCCGCTTCTACCTTCTCAGATTGGTGGAACTATAAGTGGGAAGTTCGCTATGCAATTCCTTACAATGCTGCAATCATGCATCGGGCTGGTGTTGTTACCGCTATCAACTCGGACGATGCTGAAATGGGAAGAAGATTGAATCAGGAAGCTGCGAAATCAGTGAAGTATGCAGGCGTATCAGAAGAAGATGCCTTGAAAATGGTGACACTCAATCCAGCGAAAATACTACACCTCGATAATCAAATGGGAAGTGTGAAAACAGGAAAGTCGGCCGATGTGGTTCTCTGGACCGATCATCCCTTGTCTATCTACGCAAAAGCAGAAAAGACCATCATCGATGGAAAAGTGTATTTCGATATTGAGAAAGACCAGCAGAACAACAAGGATATGGAAGCCGAGCGTGGTCGCATCATACAAAAGATGAAGAATGCCAAAAAATCAGGCATGCCTACGCAACGTGGTGAAAGCCGCAGCCAGTTGGATTTCCATTGTGATGATGTGTTGGGTTTCGAAAAAACAGAAGAGTAGTAATACCTAATTGAAGAGATACTTATGAAAAAATCAATATACACCCTTTTGATGGCGCTGTTCATGTTGAACACTGCCTGGGCGCAAACACCAGTTCCGGCCAAGCCCCAGTCAAAACCCATTGCACTCACCGGAGGTGTGGCGCATTTGGGCAATGGAAAAGTAATTCAAAACTCAATCATCACATTCGACAAAGGAAAACTTACTTTGGTAGCTGATGCTACCACGGTGAAACTGGACTTGACAGGTCACGAGGTCATCAACATATCGGGTAAGCACGTGTATCCAGGTTTTATTCTTCCCAATTCACAGGTAGGCTTGCAGGAAGTAAGTTCAATTCGCGCGATGAATGACAACACCGAACGCGGAGAAATAAATCCTAATGTACGCGCATTGATTTCTTATAATACTGACACAGAATATACAGCCAGCTTCCGCTTCAATGGCGTGCTGTTGGCAGAGGCAACACCAATCGGTGGCTTAATTTCAGGTTCCTCTTCTGTGATGGAAATGGAAGGCTGGAATTGGGAAGACGCAGCTCACACGGTGGATGTCGGCATTCACATGAACTGGCCTCCGATGATGAGACGCCAATTTGATTTCAATACCTTCTCATTTTCAGAGTCAGTCAATAAGGATTATGAAAAACAA
>Ga0163149_10005137_pt1 | contig 13931 bp, 12 predicted proteins | sample OliLakLV19MP5G1_FD_148604 | JGI IMG/M metagenome (GOLD analysis project Ga0163149, IMG submission 148604) | Freshwater microbial mat bacterial communities from Lake Vanda, McMurdo Dry Valleys, Antarctica - Oligotrophic Lake LV.19.MP5.G1 | ecosystem: Environmental > Aquatic > Freshwater > Lake >...
GTGTCAGAATCAGCAAAGTATAATACAAATGAAGCTGTATGGGATAAATTAGCCGAAGTAATGAAGAAAATGAATAATGCTGAAAAAGCAAAAACATCCAACTCCTTTGAAATGCTTGCTCCGGCAACAGGCTTTAAAAACGCGCCAACAAAGATTGATTTAACTACTGCAGCACAAAAATTCATTTCTAGTTATCAGTCATCTTATAAATTCGAATACGCTTATGCAGTTTCTGAATGGAAAAACATATACGAATTGATAGGTGAGAATAAACAAAATACACTTGTTGCCAGAAGTCTTAAGGCAGCGGTTATTTCAACTAAAGATGGAGAATGTGGCGTTGCGTATGTTGTTATGAAACAAAAAAATACTTTTACAACTGGTTCTTTTACCGAAAATTTTGGAACAAATCCATTGGTTGGAAAAGATGCGTCTGTTGTAAATACAATAGATTGTGTAAAAGCAAATACATACAAAAAGTAAAGCATAAACTTATAATTACGCAAAGCAACGCATGATATAATTAAATATCATGCGTTTTTTATTTTACCGTATTTCTCCTTTCACAAACCCAAATGTGCAGTTCACAAAACACAAAATGTATTGCCAAATATAAATTTCATTCTTGTATTTAAAATATAAAAACATTTACATGAAAAAAACTTTACTTGCAGCAATCGCATTATTTTGCGGAACGTTATCACTTTCAGCACAAATTCCAACTACAGGGTTAGTAGCCAAATGGTCGTTTAACAATAATCTTACATTAGATAGCCATGGTACAAATACACTTACTAATGGTGGTGCAGTTTTAGATACAGGTTATCAGGCGGTTCTTAATACTGCTGCTTATTTTGATGGTACTGTATTAATGAGTGCAAACAATGCAGCGTTTCGATCAAAATCGTTTTCAATTGCTACTTGGTTTAAAATAGATGACATTAACCTTTATCACACACTAGCCAATGTTAGAATTAATGCTGCCTCTTCACCTTACAACTCTTATAATTTATGTATTGGAAATTACACTTTCGATAAATTAAAGTTTTTCTTTACTACCAGCAGTGGTAACGACTTAGCGCTGTCAGATACAACCTTTATTAATCAAAATGTTTGGACTCATGTTGCCTTAACTTGCGACTATGATAGTATAACTACTTTTAATACTAACATCAAATTATATGTAAATGGCGCTATCAGCTCGCAAGGTACTTATACTGGCAATATTATTTATCCAGTAAGTAATCCCCTTAATTTAGGAAGTGTTGCCGGAGCGCCTTTTGGTAATGGCTTAATAGGGAATTTAGATGAGTTTTTATTTTATAATCGCAAACTTACACCTTCTGAAGTAACAACTATTTATAACAGTGCACCTGCAGGTTTAAGTCATTTGAATAATGAAGACGCTCAAATAAACATTTACCCTAACCCAACTTCATCTATCTTAAACATCGAAGTAAAAAAACAAACACAAATTACCATTGTAAATATATTGGGTGAAGTAATGAAAACAGAAACGATTAATGGATTAAGTACAATTGATGTTAGTGCATTAAATGCGGGCCTTTATTTTGTTCGGGATTTAAAATCAGGGAAGGCTACTAAGTTTATTAAAGAGTAGTTTTTTGTGCATCTATAGACGCTAGCAACCTGATATATACCGATTTAAACTCGATAGCGTTTCAATGTCTTTTAGTAATTGGTTCGAGATTTTGTCAGTGAATTCCACCTTCGCCCTCCGAAGCTCTGAGTACCTGAAAGGTGCTCAGTGCGAAGTAGGGTTTCATTTTTTTAATACTAATTCGTGCGAGCTTCGGTGGGCAAGTCCACCAGTCTTCACCCTTCGTATCTTTCAGTGCGAAGTAGGGCATCAATAATAATTTTTATGTGGAATGTTTATATTTTAAAATGTGTTGATGGCACTTATTATACAGGCTGTACAAGCAACCTTGATGAAAGGATGAAATGTCATAATAAAAGAGAAGTTTTATATACTTCAACGAGATTGCCTTTTGAGTTAATAACACACGTTGTATTTTCTGATAAATATAAAGCGTATGATTTCGAAAAATATTTAAAATCAGGATCAGGAAAAGCATTTGCTTTTAAAAGATTAGTATAACCAATATCCCGCTTTTTGTAAGATGTTTTTTTGTATTCCGACTCTGGTTAGGATAAATCATGTAATAATCTCTTCGGCTTCACTATTTAGCTGTAAAATCTTATAATTTTTAAACATGACCGAATCATTAAAAAATAAAATAATCAAAACGTGTGATGAAAAGATAGCTAGTAAAGGCTCAAATGTTGGGCTGTCATTCTATGCATTTTTTGCTAATAAAAATGATAACCCTAAACTTTTAATGGAAGTGGCAACCTGGTGGATATTTACTCATAAGTTAGACCATTTTGAAAAGGCAATAAAAATTAAAAAAATGATTAGCCTTGAGTAGAAATGAGTATGAAACATTTTTTTGATTTTAATTAAACAATTGCTGCTGAAGCTCAAGCTCTATTTGAACTTTTATCATCATAAGAGATTCGATACTCATTTTTTTAAGATTTTCTTTCAGTGCTTTCTTACTAAAATGTAAAATAAATTCTATTAACTTCTCTTTTTCCATTATCAAATTGAATTATCGGATTTTGGGAAAATTATTTGTGGCTCAAATTTTTTCGCTTCACTAAAAGTTACATCCGCGTATGCAATTATTATGACTTTATCACCCTTGCTTATTTTTAAAGCAGCAGGTCCATTCATGCAAATCTGTCGTTCGCCCCTTTTTCCTTTAATCACATACGTAATTAATCGCTCACCATTTCTGTGATTTACAACATGTACCTGTTCCCCTTCAATAATGCTTACCGCATCCATCATGTCTTCGTCTATTGTAATGCTTCCTATATAATCAATATTCGCTTCGGTAATAAAAGCGTTATGAATCTTTGATTTTAAAACCTTTATTTGCATCTCTTATAATTCATCAATCATATTTATTAATACTTTGGGCTTCAGAATCATGATTTTTGTACCCTTGCTTACAATTATTTTTTCATCCTTAAAAATTCGTAACATTCTAACAAGTGTTTCTTTTGCTGTTCCAACAAACCCTGCAAAATCATCGCGATTAATTGAAATTGAAACAGTTTTATCATTATCGTCTTTTTGATAAACTCGATTCAGAATTAGAAGACTTAGCGCAACTCTTTTCTTTACCCCATATTGAGAGAAGATTGTCATCTTGTCGATCCAAACAGAAAATTCTTTTGTCAAGTTAACCAACAGTTTTCTGGCCAGTATAGACGATTTATCTAGAACATTTAAAAACACTTCTTGGGGTACAAAAGAAATTACAACATTGTCCATTGCAACTGCAGCAACTGGATGTGGTTCGTTAGCTAACAAAGGCCTGTATCCGAAAAAATCTCCTTTTTTATAGATATATACAATCGTTTGCTTTCCCTCGGTATTTGTTTGAAATATTTTGACTTTCCCTTTTCTAACAATATACACACCACGAGAATAACTTTTTTCTCTGAACAAAAAATCTCCTTTCATGTATTCCTTTCGGATGCTTTTGCTTTTAACAAAACGAGTTTGATCTGCTGAGAGAAAATCAAATAATGACGAGGATTTTAAATGGTATTTTTCGATATTAAATTCCATGCTGTAAGTTTACATAAGTTAATTAATAATGGAATTGACAATTGTCAATTTTAGTTCAATTAGTATGCAATACATTTGTATCACTGTATTATTGTTGTGATTAAATTTAATTTTTACCTGATAATGTGGCATCCGCATTATCAGGTTTTTTTTCGAAATCCAATGACTAAACTTCAAAAACAAATAATAGAAACAATAAAATGTGCCATCGATACAGATGATCTTCTCGAATTAGCAATACTTGTAGAAGGGGATTTGCCCGCAGAAGAGATAGATGAACTAGAAAAAAAATTAAAAGAACTTATTGAAGATAATAAATTAAATGGTTCGGAAGTTAAACGGACAAATCAATTTTTTAATTTTTTGTACTGATTAAAATATAGCAATTGACAATTGTCAATGCTATTAATCTCTAGAAAAGATTTCTTTGTAACATAAACCAAAAGATGCAACGATGAAATTAGAATCATATTCTTTACACAACTACAAAAATCTTCCACAGATAAAAAATCTTACTGCCAGCCAGATAGAGGCAATTGAAGTCGTTGGAAATGTTTTGCCTTTTAAAACAAATAATTATGTTGTAAACGAGTTAATCAATTGGGATAAGCTAGAAGATGATCCAATGTTCAAACTTACATTTCCTCAAAAGGGTATGTTAAGCGAAGAACATTATAAGGCAATGAAAATAGTGTTGGATCATACAAGTAATAAAGATGAAATTAAACGAGTTGCATTTGTGATAAGAAGTGAATTGAATCCTCACCCTGCTGGGCAGCTAGAGCACAATGTTCCGGAAGTGAATGGAGAAAAGCTGATGGGGATGCAACACAAATACAAAGAAACAGTTTTGTTTTTCCCAAGTCAAGGGCAAACCTGTCATGCATATTGCACTTTTTGTTTTCGCTGGCCGCAGTTTGTTGGCATGGACGAATTTAAATTTGCAACAAGGGAAGCTACTCAGCTTCGCGACTATGTGATTCAAAATCCTCAGGTAACTGATGTTTTATTTACAGGTGGTGACCCTATGATTATGAAAGCTAAAGTATTTTCAACCTATATAAAACAATTAATAGAAAGCAACATTCCCAATTTGCAAACCATTCGTATTGGAACAAAATCACTAGCCTACTGGCCATACAAGTTTACTACAGATGATGATGCAGATGAAATGCTTGAAATTTTTAGTTCAGTAATTAAAAAAGGAATCAATTTGTCTATAATGGCGCACTTTTCTCATCCGGTAGAGTTGGAAACGGACGCTGTTAAAGAAGCAATAAAAAGGCTTAGAAGTATTGGTGTTCAAATCAGAACTCAGTCGCCAATTTTAAAACACATAAATGATTCTCCTGAAATATGGGCTGAAATGTGGAGAAAACAAGTTAATCTAAATTGTATTCCCTATTATATGTTCATCCCAAGAGATACTGGCGCACAAGATTATTTTGCACTTACACTCGAAAACGCTTGGAATATATTTCGAAATGCCTATCAAAAAGTGAGTGGTGTTTGTCGAACAGTTAGAGGTCCAAGCATGTCATGCACTCCTGGGAAAGTCCAAGTCTTAGGAATATCAGAGATGTTGGGAAAAAAAGTATTTGTTTTACGCATGCTTCAGGGAAGAAATCCCGATTGGGTAGCACGACCATTCTTTGCAGAATATGATAAAAATGCTATTTGGATGGATGAATTAAAGCCGGCTTTTGCTGAAGAAAAATTCTTTTTTGAAGATGAATTGGACTGGTTATTTAATGAACATTTAACTGACGAAGAAGTCACCAGATTTGAATGAGGTTAAAATTTATTTTCTAGTTAGAAAAATTGTCTAATAAATAATTGAACTAAAATGGTATTCCATACTTTTTACTTAACATACTCAAACATGAAAAAAATAGATGAATCTCCTAAACCAATCATATCAGGTGTTCGATTTCTTCTTCATACTCTGTTTTCGTTGCCATAATTCCAAGCATCATCATTATGCTTGAAGCAAGGATAACAAAAAACAGGATGCCTTCATTAAAAAGCGGTGTTTGAAGCTGTGCTGGAATACTGTAAAATAGCACAATTGTAATTAGCCCGCGAGGAGCAATAAAAATCTCAGGGAACACATTCGACTTTGAAATAAACCGTAAAAAGATATATCTCGTTACCAAGATGGACATTACAATAAAGCTACCGATAAGAATAACATTCAAGTCCATTAACAAAATCAAATTAATAGAAAAACCAAAAAGGATAAAGAAAAACGTTCTCACAATAAATGCCGTTTCTGCTGTCATCATGCTCAACTCTTTAGTGATGGATTGTAGCTTTTCTAAATGAAGATAATTCGCAAGCCGTTTTTTTATGAAGAGATCGGCATTGTTCAACATTAAACCAAAAATGAGAACAAAAAGTAAAGATGGCAAATGAAATAATTTACTTATAGAATAAATCAAAATCAAAATAGCAAAAATCAGATAAAACTTGATATGAGATTGTGTATAGTTTAATAAAAACAATAGCAAAGCAGTACTAATTCCTGAAATAACAAGAATGATGATTAAATTCAAGAAAAAATTAAAAATGGAGTTAGCGCTTGTGATATCACCAATTATTATATAATTAAAAAGCATGATGCCAATTATATCCGAAAAGGTGCTTTCATAAACAATAAACTCTCTTTTCTCCTCCGATAACTTATGCACACTCGGAATTGCAATTGCGCTACTTACAACTCCCAAAGGAACAGAATATATAATCGCCATTTTTAATGGCAAGTCAATAAATTCAATTAGAATAAAACAAATAATGGCGGTGGTTGCCAATAAAATTAATAAAGCAGAAATAAAAGACTTTCCAATAAGCGGTATTTTTTTTCGACTAATTTTCAAATCAAGCGCACCTTCTAATACAATAAATATTAAACCAATTATTCCTAACAAATCAAGTGGCAGTCTGCTTTGTGAAAAGGTAAACCCTAATTCCTTTGAAAGCATTTGTAGTCCAATTCCTGTAAGGAGAAGCAAAATCACAGATGGAATTTTTAGTTTGCTTGAAATCTGGTTAAAGACATACGATAGAACAACTAAAAGACTTACCGCTATAAGAATTGTATATGGATTATTCATTTCACAAAACTACGAAATGAAGGTTAGTAAAAGTTATCTTTGCAAATAATTATAAAAAGGCGAACAACCGAACAAATGAATTTTAAAAAAATCAATTATATTGAAAAAGGCATTAATTGGATACACGAAAAAACCAACGACAAGCAGTTTTTAATAATTTCAAGCGTTTTAGTTGGAACAAGTGCAGGGTTAGCTGCTGTTGTGCTAAAACTATTTGTTCACTTTATCCGACAATACATATTAGAGGATCACCTACTCAATTTAGATTTCAAATATATTTATCTACTAATGCCACTAATTGGAATAGGCATTACGGTTTTTATAGTTCAACGCTTTTTTAAAGGAAAATTGAGTAGAGGCACAACCAACATACTCTTATCTATTGCTAAGAAGGGTAGCTTTCTTCCATTTAGGCAAATGTATTCGCATATTATTACAAGCGGAATTACAGTTGGATTTGGTGGTTCGGCTGGTTTGGAGTCCCCAATTGTAAGTACTGGATCTGCAATAGGTTCAAATTATGCTCAGAGATATAAATTATCATATAAAGACCGAACACTCTTGCTTGCTGCTGGTGCTGCAGGGGGAATAGCAGGGGCATTTAATGCTCCAATAGCCGGAGTTTTATTTGCCTTAGAAGTTTTGCTAGTCGGAATTAATATTACGGCATTTATTCCCTTACTAATAGCATCAGCCTCTGGTGCTCTTATTTCAAAAATTATTCTTCAGGAAAACATTTTACTTTATTTCAAATTACAACAACCTTTTAATTACCACAACCTTCCTTTTTATATTATCTTGGGTCTACTTGCTGGTATTACCTCACTTTATTATGTTAATTTGTTTGATAAAGTAGAGCGGAAGTTCAAAAAAATAAAGTCAAAATATTGGAGATGGATATTGGGTGGTATTACACTTGCCATCACATTTGCCTTCTTTCCCTCCTTATTTGGAGAAGGATATGAAAGCATAAAACATCTTGCTGAATTCCGGCCTGAATTAATATACAAAAATAGCCTTTTGTCAAGTTTTCTTACAACCCCATTTTTAATATTCTTATTTCTCTCGTTTACTTTATTGTTTAAAGCAGTTGCCGTTGGAGCAACGCTGGGTAGCGGTGGAAACGGAGGGAATTTTGCCCCATCATTATTCGTTGGAGCCTATTTGGGATTCACGTTGGCAATGATTTTAAGGCTGATGGGTTTTGAGGATGTGCCTGTTGGTAATCTTACTTTAGTAGCCATGGCCGGAATTTTATGTGGAGTCTTTCATGCTCCACTAACTGGAATATTTCTTATAGCAGAAATTACAGGGGGATATGAATTAATCATTCCATTAATGATTGTTTCTTCCATTAGCTATGTCGTAGTTAAATATTTTCATCCCGAATCGTTGGATATCAAGAAACTTAGAAAAAAAGGAACAATTATTTCAGAAGATAAAGACATCAGTATCTTAGGGAAAATAGAAGTAGAGTCCCTAATCGAAACAAACTTTTCAGAAATAAAGCCCGAAGATACACTACGAATGATTGTAGATGCCATCAAGCATTCTAAACGAAATACCTATCCAGTTGTCGATAAAAACAAGCTATTAAAAGGAATAATTTTTTTGGACGACATTAAGGAAGAAATATTTAATACCGGGATGTATGATACCACACTTGCAATAGAGCTGATGCGTAAACCTGCAGATGTTATTCATTTAAGAGATGACATATTCAGCATTATGAAAAAATTTGAAGAATCGGGACAATGGAATTTACCAGTTACTAATGAAGGAGCATATATTGGTTTTCTATCGAAATCAAGCATTCTTACTAAATACCGAAATGAATTACTCACCTCTTTATAAGCATGTTTTTTCTTAAAAATTAGGACGCATTGCTCTAAAATCCTTATTCTGCTCTGCTAAACCAAGCATTTATATCAGTTATTATTGGTTTGCCGGGAGTAATAATTTTTGAAAATGCTTTAATTTTCATATCTTAAATACACAATTACTGGTACTAGAAACAATAAAACGACCACAGAAAGCACATTGGATAGCTCACTAATATTTAGCTTTCCATCATTTTATAAAAAATAGTACCCTGCAAATCAGACTATTTAGAAAATAATTAGAAAATATATTAAAAAAGACTTGCAGATCCAAAAAGTTTACTACTTTTGCACCCCGCTTATAAAGATAGGGTCGTTCATTGAGTAGAAAACAAAAGAAAAAATAAAATTTTTCTTAAAAATGTTTGGAGATTAGAAATAATTACTACTTTTGTGCCCCCGCTTAAAAACGGAATCGTTCATTAAATAGAGTACGAGAAATAAAAATTAAATATTTTTCCGAAATAATTTGCAGATTAAAAAAGTCTTAGTACTTTTGTCGCCCCGAAAGAAAACGGGACGTTCTTTAAAACTTGAATTTATAATTCTGAATTCGTTCAGAATAGATATATAAATAAGTTCTTTGAAAATATTGTGAAGTAAAATGAAATAATGAGTATCCCTCTTATTAGTATGTTCTACTAGTAAGTTGAGAAACAAGTCCTAAATAAATTATATTTTTCTTTTTTTGAAGAAGAGCATTATCAAACAAACTTACAATGGAGAGTTTGATCCTGGCTCAGGATGAACGCTAGCGGCAGGCTTAATACATGCAAGTCGAACGGTAACATGAGTAGCAATACTTGATGACGAGTGGCGCACGGGTGCGTAACGCGTATGCAATCTACCTTTAACTGGTGAATAGCCCGAAGAAATTCGGATTAATACACCATAGTATATTGAAGTGGCATCACTTTAATATTAAAACTCCGGTGGTTAAAGATGAGCATGCGTGACATTAGCTAGTTGGTGAGGTAATGGCTCACCAAGGCTACGATGTCTAGGGGATCTGAGAGGATTAACCCCCACACTGGTACTGAGACACGGACCAGACTCCTACGGGAGGCAGCAGTAAGGAATATTGGACAATGGTCGCAAGACTGATCCAGCCATGCCGCGTGAAGGATGAAGGCCCTATGGGTTGTAAACTTCTTTTGTATGGGAAAAAACCCTTCTACGTGTAGAAGGCTGATTGTACCATAAGAATAAGGATCGGCTAACTCCGTGCCAGCAGCCGCGGTAATACGGAGGATCCAAGCGTTATCCGGATTCATTGGGTTTAAAGGGTGCGTAGGCGGAACGATAAGTCAGTGGTGAAAGCCCTCAGCTTAACTGAGGAACTGCCATTGATACTGTCGATCTTGAGTACATTTGATGTGGGCGGAATGTGTCATGTAGCGGTGAAATGCTTAGATATGACACAGAACACCGATTGCGAAGGCAGCTCACAAAACTGTAACTGACGCTGAGGCACGAAAGCGTGGGTATCAAACAGGATTAGATACCCTGGTAGTCCACGCTGTAAACTATGATTACTCGATGTTTGCGATACACTGTAAGCGTCTAAGCGAAAGCGATAAGTAATCCACCTGGGGAGTACGCTCGCAAGAGTGAAACTCAAAGGAATTGACGGGGGCCCGCACAAGCGGAGGAGTATGTGGTTTAATTCGATGATACGCGAGGAACCTTACCTGGGCTTGAAAGTTAGTGACCGTTCCTGAAAGGGAATTTTCCGCAAGGACACGAAACTAGGTGCTGCATGGCTGTCGTCAGCTCGTGCCGTGAGGTGTTGGGTTAAGTCCCGCAACGAGCGCAACCCCTATCATTAGTTGCCAGCACGTAATGGTGGGAACTCTAGTGAAACTGCCCGCGCAAGCGGTGAGGAAGGTGGGGATGACGTCAAGTCAGCACGGCCCTTACGTCCAGGGCTACACACGTACTACAATGGCAAGTACAAAGGGTTGCTACATGGTGACATGATGCTAATCTCTAAAGCTTGTCCCAGTTCGGATTGAAGTCTGCAACTCGACTTCATGAAGCTGGATTCGCTAGTAATCGAAAATCAGCAATGTTTCGGTGAATACGTTCCCGGGCCTTGTACACACCGCCCGTCAAACAATGGAAGTTGGGAGTATCTAAAGTCGATAACCGCAAGGAGTCGCCTAGGGTAAAACCAGTAACTGGTGTTAAGTCGTAACAAGGTAGCCGTACCGGAAGGTGCGGCTGGAACACCTCCTTTCTAGAGAGACTTCGTTTCATTCCGATTTATCGGAAAGTACGGTACTCACTATTTCATTTCTTCATAATTTTTAAAACTTACCCAAAACGAGCTCAGAGTGCTTACAATGAGAGCGGAGGATTAAAGGTAAAAGTAAAATCAAATGCCAAAAGCTATCAACTTTTGATTTTTAAATTTAACTTTTAACCTTAAAAATAGTCCCGTAGCTCAGTTGGTTAGAGCACTACACTGATAATGTAGGGGTCAGCAGTTCAAATCTGCTCGGGACTACATTAAAAAATTCGTATTGGGGGATTAGCTCAGCTGGCTAGAGCACCTGCCTTGCACGCAGGGGGTCAACGGTTCGAATCCGTTATTCTCCACAAAACCCAGTAATTGGGGTAAAGTTCTTTGACATATTGAAAGAAAATACAATAGATAATAAAATTAATTATCTAATAGAATACAAGTAATTATTAATAAGAAAGTAATTAAGGGCGTATGGCGAATGCCTTGGCTCTCAAAGGCGATGAAGGACGTGATAAGCTGCGATAAGCTACGGTTAGGAGCAAATATCTTTACCCGTAGATTTCCGAATGGGGCAACCCAATAGTTTGAAGAACTATTATCCGAAAGGATGCTAACCCGGAGAACTGAAACATCTAAGTACCCGGAGGAAAAGAAAACAATTTAGTGATTCCCTAAGTAGTGGCGAGCGAAAGGGGATTAGCCCAAACCAGTATTGTTACGGCAATACTGGGGTTGTAGGACTACAATATTGACTGCGTTTTTAAAGTGGAATCTTCTGGAAAGTTGAATCATAGAGGGTGATAATCCCGTACACGAATTAAAAGCGCTACATAGTAGTATCCTGAGTACCGCGAGGTCGGAGACGCCTTGTGGGAATCCACCAGCACCATCTGGTAAGGCTAAATACTTTTGAGAGACCGATAGTGAACTAGTACTGTGAAGGAAAGGTGAAAAGAACCGCGAACAGCGGAGTGAAATAGATCCTGAAACCATACGCCTACAAGCGGTTGGAGCGGCTTCGTGCCGTGACAGCGTGCCTTTTGCATAATGAGCCTACGAGTTACTCCTCTCTAGCAAGGTTAAAGATTTAAGATCTGCAGCCGAAGCGAAAGCAAGTCTGAATAGGGCGCATAGTTAGAGGGGGTAGACGCGAAACCTTGTGATCTACCCATGACCAGGTTGAAGTTCCGGTAACACGGAATGGAGGACCGAACTGATAAGCGTTGAAAAGCTTCCGGATGAGTTGTGGGTAGGGGTGAAAGGCTAATCAAACTGGGAAATAGCTCGTACTCCCCGAAATGTTTTTAGGAACAGCCTCGAGGTTGAGTCATATAGAGGTAGAGCTACTGATTGGACTAGGGGGCTTCACCGCCTACCAAATCCTGACAAACTCCGAATACTATATGATATACTCGGGAGTGAGCCCATGGGTGCTAAGGTCCGTGGGCGAGAGGGAAAGAACCCAGACCAGCAGCTAAGGTCCCCAAATCTATGTTAAGTTGAACTAATGTGGTCCGATTGCTTTGACAGCTAGGATGTTTGCTTGGAAGCAGCAATTCATTTAAAGAGTGCGTAACAGCTCACTAGTCGAGCGATTGGGCGTAGATAATAATCGGGCATTAAACATAGTACCGAAGCTCTGGATTTTACAGCAATGTAATCTGGTAGGGGAGCATTCTAACAGCGTTGAAGGTGTGGCGTCAGCCATGCTGGAGCAGTTAGAAAAGCAAATGTAGGCATAAGTAACGATAAGGCGGGCGAGAAACCCGCCCACCGATAGACTAAGGTTTCCTGAACAACGTTAATCGATTCAGGGTTAGTCGGGACCTAAGGCGAAGCCGAATGGCGTAGTCGATGGACAACTGGTTAATATTCCAGTACTTGCTTTACTGCGATGTGGTGACGAAGTAGTGAAAGTTCTGCGCACTGACGAATATGTGCGTTAAAAGATGTAGGTATAGGTTGAGTAGGTAAATCCGCTCGACTTGCCGAATCCGATAGTATCCTGAGCCTTCGGGCAACGGAATATGAACCTAATCAGACTTCCAAGAAAAACCACTAAGCTTCAGGTAACAGCAACCCGTACCGCAAACCGACACAGGTAGTCAAGGAGAGAATCCTGAGGTGCTCGAGTGATCCGCGGCTAAGGAACTAGGCAAATTAACCCTGTAACTTCGGGAAAAAGGGTGCCCTCCGCAAGGAGGGCCACAGTAAAATGGCTCTGGCGACTGTTTATCAAAAACACATGGCTATGCTAAACTGAAAGGTGATGTATATGGCCTGACACCTGCCCGGTGCTGGAAGGTTAAGAGGAGAGGTTATTCGTAAGAAGAAGCTTTGAATTGAAGCCCCAGTAAACGGCGGCCGTAACTATAACGGTCCTAAGGTAGCGAAATTCCTTGTCGGGTAAGTTCCGACCTGCACGAATGGTGTAACGATCTGAGCACTGTCTCAGCCGCGAGCTCGGTGAAATTGTAGTATCGGTGAAGATGCCGATTACCCGCAACGGGACGGAAAGACCCCGTGCACCTTCACTATAGCTTAACATTGACTTTGGATAATTCATGTGTAGGATAGGTGGGAGACTTTGAAGTGGTGTCGCTAGGCATCATGGAGTCAACCTTGAAATACCACCCTTGAATTATTTGGAGTCTAACTCCTAACGGAGGACATTGTTTGGTGGGTAGTTTGACTGGGGTGGTCGCCTCCAAAAAAGTATCGGAGGCTTTCAAAGGTACCCTCAGTACGCTTGGTAACCGTACGTAGAGTGCAATAGCATAAGGGTGCTTGACTGTGAGACTTACAAGTCGAGCAGGGCCGAAAGGCGGATATAGTGATCCGGTGGTTCCGCATGGAAGGGCCATCGCTCAAAGGATAAAAGGTACGCCGGGGATAACAGGCTGATCCCTCCCAAGAGCTCATATCGACGGGGGGGTTTGGCACCTCGATGTCGGCTCGTCACATCCTGGGGCTGGAGAAGGTCCCAAGGGTTCGGCTGTTCGCCGATTAAAGTGGCACGCGCG
>Ga0163149_10005158_pt1 | contig 13888 bp, 12 predicted proteins | sample OliLakLV19MP5G1_FD_148604 | JGI IMG/M metagenome (GOLD analysis project Ga0163149, IMG submission 148604) | Freshwater microbial mat bacterial communities from Lake Vanda, McMurdo Dry Valleys, Antarctica - Oligotrophic Lake LV.19.MP5.G1 | ecosystem: Environmental > Aquatic > Freshwater > Lake >...
CCACAAATGTTGATGCGGAGAACCAATGTTTGATTAACCACAAATGTGTCTGCGGAGCACTGAACCGCCACTTTTGCCAAACCGCTGTTAGTGGCTGGCTTTCTTTTATTTCCATTCATATTTTCGGTTCTTAAAGTCAACAGTCAGCTTGTTAAATGTCCAAGGAGTTTGCAAGTATCCCGGTGAAGACCCAAGTGCTGGCAAGGACATATGATAGTGTGTGAATTCAAACTTGTCACTATAAATATTGCCAAAATAATAAATCCATCTTGAATCCATTTCAAATCTTTTAGGAGTAGCGACAACTAAAAGCCCTTTTCTCGTCATAGTGTAGCAACGCGAAACGCCATAAGTTAGATTTTCTAATTCTTGTCCGCTTGGTCTTGATTTGTAAGGTCCGCTTTGAAATACCGCGTCCTTAAAAAATCTCATATACGAAAATGAACTGTCTAAATTCATTGTCATATAAACTGCATTTGTATCGATTTTAACAAAGTCAATTTTCTTAATATTTCTTTTCTTTCTAAACTTGAATTTTGATTTTGGTCGAACAGCTTTATTGTCTTTTTGAATTTCATAAAATTCTTGTTCTGTGTATTTCTGTTGTCCCGAAGTTGGTGATATTCCAATAATCGAAAGTCCAATTGTCGCTAGAAATATTTTAAAAATTGAGTTCATACTTTCTTTTGTGTCGGTCTGTTAAGCTTGCCACTAACGGTTCGAAGCTTTGCGAAGTGGCGGCATTCGAAGCGAAATAGTGTATGATTGCTAAAATTATCAATTGAAAATATAAATCTCAGGTATACGATTTACCCTGCCATTTTGCAAAGCTTTTGTTATAGGAGGTGTGGCGGATTGGGATGTAAAATTTTCAATGCAAGATAATTTTTCTTTTCACTTTTTGGCCATATATGTTTGTCAGTGAAACAATATAAATAGATTTTGATTCTTTTGAAAAATTAATAAATGTTGAAGTTTTGGTTATTGATTTGCGGTAAATGAATTGTCCTGCTAAATTAAATATTTCGCACTCAATTGGTAATGATTCAGCTAATAATTGAATATGCACATTATTTGACTCACTCCATATTTTTGCCTTTTCCAATAAATTATTTTCAATATTTACAATAACTGTTGTGTCACCAATCGTATCACCGGCTAATATACCGGTATCGCACTTTGTTTCATACGCATAATCTTTCACCACCAAAACCCGTCCCTCCTCCAACACATCACAGCGTATCCATCCATAATGATTGCATCCTAAAGTATCTAAAAACCGAACACCTAAATAATGGTCTGTTATTTCTGGATACCAGTTGCCGCCATTATTCCAATTAGTTCCAAATTGCTTAAATGTTCTAAACGCCATCATTTGATACCCATCATTCTGAAATTCCAGTGCACCATTAATTGGTGCGTTTTCAGGTAGTGAATAAGGATAATAATAAGTACTCAACCCTCCGTAACTCAATGTAAATTGATTCAAGCTACCTGCAATCGCATTATTTGGGTTTTTCGGTCCTGCCCAAATGCGCTCAAAATAACTGTAATAGAATGACCAAACAGAGGTTTCTGTTGTGTAAATCTCGTTTAGAAACGCAAAATCCAATATGCCATCTCCGTTCATATCAATGTTTAATACTTCCGGGTCCATTTCTACAACCATATCAGGGTCTAAATCGGTATAAATGGCTTGTGCGCCAAGTGTTTTTACACTCAGCACACAAGCTGCCATGGAAGCATACTCTAATAGTTTGAAGCGATTTGCTTTCATTGTTTTACAAATTGTACAGTTGATGTTTCTTCATTACCAAAATTAATCAAAATTGTGTAAATACCCTGTGCCAAATTATTTAAATGCATGCTCCCCCCATTTTCAATTGTTCGTTGCAGACACAGCACTCCTGTTGCATCATAAATACTACAATGTAACATTTGATTTCTTCCTGCTTGCATAGATGGTTCCAACAAACTGATACTATTTCCGGCAGGATTGGGATACAAAATAAAGTTGTATTGATTTGCATCGGCGGATTCTTTTAAAGGAATATCTGGCGCGATTGGTATTTTGATATATCCGAATGAATATGATGGGACTACAATACATTTCAACGGGTCGCCGCTACCATCTGGAACATTTATAAGTGTGTCAATTTGCGTTATCTCTATTGGAAATAAAATAGAATCGCCATAACATTCATTTAATTTGAATAATGAATTTTTACCCTCACCACTTGTTGAATAGTTTTTTAGCGCATTCACACAATAAATGGTTGCCGTGTCTGTAATTTTTATTTTATACCCTCCGGTATAGAATCCGGCTGTAAAATCTGTGTTCAGTAATAATCTTTGTGTAGTATCTCGCACATTTGTGAAATATAAATAGAGAAATGTTTTTTCCGGGTTGGTAAAAATGGTAGGCTGAATATTAAAACTGTTTAAAAAAATTGTGGAATTGGATTGAACATACCGCAGATTTTGTTTCCCGATTTCACTTAACAGTTCCATTGCAAAGTAAGGAGTTCGCTTCATATTGTAATTTCTAAATCCTGAATCCAAAGGCGTTAAATTGTATGGAATTGTATCTTTCCCGAGAAATGCAAGTTCCCTTTCATTAGCAATGGAAAGTAAACAATTATCCGTTCCACCCGCAAAATTTTGCACGGTGGCATATTTAAAAAATCCAGCACGAAAATTTGCGTTGTAGTTTATTTTTATATTGCGCAATACCCATTCCTGCAGTAGTTGGGCGTGCATAAAACTCTGCCCATAAACACCGATTTTTTTTACGTTTCCATCATATTTAAAATTATATTCTGTTGTTAACAAATCTTTACCACCTTCGGCAACTGTGAGATAAAATTGTAGGTGGTCGTTGTGCTCCAAGTAGCTTTCATTGTATCCTTGCCGCAGTAAATGTCGAATATTATAAGTTATGCTGTCAAAAGCCCATTCAAGTCGCTCGTCATATAATCCAAAAGTCCATTCGTCGTTTGTACTGTCGGCATCGCCCAGATTAACACATGGATAGGTATCCAGTAAAGTGGTATCAGGAATGCCTCCCCAATTGCTTTCGTCATAATATGGGTGTAAGACTACGCCATCAAATTTTTCGATGTAAGTTCCACTCGTGCCTATTTCAATGGAATCCATATAATGTGTGGCAAGTGTATCGTTCCACGATTCGCCACCGCCAATAAGTCCTACATACTCCGGAGTAGCAAAAACATATCCGGCTCCCAGATTACGTGCAGGAACTGCCAGTTTGTTTTGAAAGGTCGGATCAGATTTAAATGCAGCAATATAATCATGGTCGAACCATACCGAATCACCCACAACATATTGGCTCAGGTCGTCAGGATAACCTCCGTTGATGTAATTCCAGTAATCATCAAAACTATTTATTCCTAACATAGATTCCGAAAAGCTAAAATACATTTCATTACCCAATTCAACATAGGCCACTTCACAATCCCAAATATCATTATCACGTAAATATTTAACCATGTCGGCACATTCAGTTGCAGACGAACTCATGATATCAAGACACACAATTACTTTCACTCTGTGTCCAGTATTTTCAGTTTCAACTTTTTTAATCATTAGCAAAAAGTCGTCAATATATCTTCTGGTCGAATCTATATCGAATTGCGATTGCCATTTTGTTCTGTATTTTTCAAATTGTTTAGATTCATCATCATCTATCCATTCATTTAGGAGTGCTAGTGTAGTATCTTGAAGGGCATCCGATAAAGTTACGCTATCAATAACGCCATCAGTAATATCATAAAACCGAATAATTTCCTCCAAGTCATATCCATACCCAGGCCCTTTCAGTGGATGCATAAATTTGCTAAATGAGCCGGAAAAAATGCGCACAGATTCTGGCCGAAGGCCACTAAACCAATTCCATTGGTCCGTTGAACTACTGTCAACAGGAATTGTTTGGTCGTCAAAAACGCCACCGAGGTGATAACCCAACAATCCCTTATTAACACTTTTAACGGTGTTGCCAATACGAACATAAATGTTGGAATCCAATACACCAATTTTTGCATTGTTATCGTAAGCATTATCGTAATAATTAGCAATTGTAGCTAATCGCAAAGTAGTTGAGTCACCGGATAGTGATTCGCTGAAGTAAAATACTGTGTCGATACCATCAGCAACAATTTCTATTTCAAATCCAGATGTATCAATAGGTTCGTCAGGAGATACTTGTGCAGATAAAATGTTTGTCAAAAGAAAAATTAAAATAAGGCAAAGCCCTATTTGGGTGTAAATATTTTTAGGATAATTCATGATAAATAGTTTAACGTGAAAAATAGGATTACATAAGTTCAAATTAAAAAACTATTCATTTTAGGAACTGTCCCAAATAAATTCTACTGGTTGGTATTTTTGATTATATGTCGAATGTGGCCGCATCTTCTATAACTTATGGATAGCCGAAAGTTTTTATTGCTTGTTAGTAGCGATAATTGAAGTCGTGGAACTTTGTTTCAATAGTACACTTTATTCACGATTCACGATTCACTAAATGAGTTATGAGTAATGAGTAATGAGCTTACTTATCGATAGCCGAAAGTTTTTATTGCTTGTAAGTAGCGATAATTGAAGTCGTGGAACTTTTTTTCAACAGTACACTTTATTCACGATTCACGATTCACGATTCACGATTCACGATTCACGATTCACGATTCACGATTCACGATTCACGATTCACGATTCACGATTCACGATTCACGATTCACTAAATGAGTTATGAGTAATGAGTAATGAGCTTACTTATCGATAGCCGAAAGTTTTTATTGCTTGTTAGTAGCGATAATTGAAGTCGTGGAACTTTGTTTCAATAGTACACTTTATTCACGATTCACGATTCACGATTCACGATTCACTAAATGAGTTATGAGTAATGAGTAATGAGCTTACTTATCGATAGCCGAAAGTTTTTATTGCTTGTAAGTAGCGATAATTGAAGTCGTGGAACTTTGTTTAACAGTACACTTATTCCGGATTCACGATTCACGCATTTCCTCAATAAGGCACACTGATTTCTGTTGTAAATACACCTATCGTTAAGGTTGCATTATTATCGCAAGTTCCATCACCGAAATCGAGTTCTCGGGTGGTAAGTCCTTCGGGTGTCACTTCTAAAATTCCACTTACCATCCAAATACAATCCATTTCTTTTACAAGCGGTTCTGCAATATGGGTTGTAAATGCAACTCCATTTCTATTGATACCCGAAGCCGCAAAATCAGCAACGATACCGTCGGAAATGGCATATACATCATCTTCTAATGCTAAGGTGCCATCGCCTTCTTTCCATTCACGGATGCGTGTGGCATCCCAGGAAATGGTTTCACCGGTCTCCAGGGTAATTAATCCATCAACAACAGATATAGAAAAATAAATATTTCCGTCCGCGTTCAGGCCTTCATTTATAACCGTTTTGGTGCCTTCTACCTTATTTCCGTTCACAAAATAATTATCCGTTGTAACGGTGATTATGGTTCCTTGCATCGCATAAGGCCCTGTAAATGTTGCCATTACAATTCCGGAACGCTCCAAACCCAGGTAACTGACACAACTTTCCCCAAAATCGATGGTCATGGTGTTCGGGAACTCGCCAAGCGGGGCACTAAAGGTAGTTGTAGGACAATCATCGGCAACCTTGCCATATGTTTCGCTCAAAAGTCCTGCAAAACCGTTTTCTGCGGCCTGCTGGTTTACAACTGCCTGCAGATCGTTGAAGGATCCATCGGCTATTGAGTTATCAAGGGAAGCATAAATGTCGGTGTCAGCACTTTCTTTTTTACATCCAAACAGCAATGTTATTGCGAAGGCTGTGATGCAGGTGGTTTTTACTACGAATGGTCTCATATTAAATACAAATTTAAACTAAGACTTTAGGATATGAAAAGGGTTTAAACAGACCTTTAAATGATATTTGGAATTTTACAGGCAAAACACCTATCTTTGCAGTCCATTTATAAAAAATCAAACAAAAAAAATGAACCAGTACGAAACAGTCATCATTTTCACTCCTGTCCTCTCAGATGACGACATGAAGAGGACCGAGGAAGCCTATAAGGATTTCCTTCGTTCGAACGGAGGTGAAATAGTTGCCGAAGAGCACTGGGGCCTTAAGCAGTTAGCTTACAACATCAAGAAAAAAAGCACAGGAATTTATTATGTGCTTGAGTACAAAGGCCCAAGTGACATCACCGGAAAATTGGATATCCAGTTTAACCGTGATGAGAATGTGTTGCGTTTTGCAACAATTCGCCTCGATAAGTATTCCATCGACTACAACGAACGCAAACGTCGCGGCGAAATTGGCAGAAATGCTAAAACAGGCGCACATGCAGCTAATAAGTTAAACAAAGAAAAAGAAAAAGCAGAAGCGTAATCATGGCAGTAGGAAAAAACATCAGATACCTCGCAGCACCCAAATTAGGGATGATGCGCAAGAAATACTGCCGTTTTAAGAAAAGCGGAATCAAGTATATCGACTACAAGAACCCTGAATTCTTATTGAAGTTTGTGAACGAACAAGGTAAAATATTACCTCGTCGTTTATCGGGTAACAGTTTGAAATATCAGCGCAAAGTAGCCCAGGCTGTAAAACGCAGCCGTCAATTGGCGTTATTGCCGTATGTTACTGACCTTTTAAAATAACCAACGATGGAAGTAATTTTAATCAAAGACGTAGATAATCTTGGCGATTCTAATACACTTGTAAAAGTTCGTGATGGTTATGGTCGCAATTACCTGATCCCAAGGGGATTTGCCGTAATTGCCAACGATGGCAATCGTAAAATAATGGCGGAAAGAATGAAAGCTTCCGACAAACGCGAAAAATTATTGCTGGATAAAATTCAGGAAGTGATCGCGAAATTGCAGGCAACAACAATTAAGGTTGGAGCTAAAGTAGGACAAAATGACAAGATCTTTGGATCTATCACCAACGTTCAGTTAGCAGAAGGCATTAAAAAACAGTTAGGTTTAGTAATCGACAGAAAGAAAATTGTTCTTCCTGAAGAAGTAAAAACTTTAGGCACTTATGCTGCAACAATTTCATTGGATAAAGATCATAATATACCGGTGAATTTTGAAGTAGTGGAAGGCTAAATTTAATGGAGAGTTGAGAAGTGAGAAGTGAGAATTAAAAAGCCTTGGCGTAGGAAAATAAATTCACTTGCGCTGAAGCTTTTACAAATAAAATGGTTGGATAATATAAATGAGCCTCAGGACGAAAGTTCTGAGGTTTTTTGTTTTAGGGGTTGGGTTTGATTTGCAAATAATTCTTTAGGTTAAATCATTCTGATTAATGGAGTGGAATTTAAAGTGATGCGATTTTAAGGCATGATGTCGAGTTCATTTTTTTTATTCTTTCTAAGAACTAAGTTTTCATTGTACAATAAATTTTTGTTGATAAACCCCTGTTTCCAATTTTAATCTCAATAAATAAATGCCCGGGGGTTGCACAAATGGCACTGTATTATTATTTCCAAAAATATTTTTTTCCGAAATAATTGCTCCATTAAAATTAAATATTGTAACTATCCCGCTCATAATCTGATCATTTGATATGGAAACTGATCCATTAGAATAATAAATATTTACATTATGAGCATTAAATATTATTGTTGTCGGATCAGCCAAAAACATAGCAAAGTTGGATACGTCACTTAAGTTGTTTTTACAAGTATTGCCCTCCATTAACATAGAAAGAATTACAGCTCGATATAAAACAGAAGGCTCCATTAATTCACCGTCCCAGGTTTTCATAAGTTCAGGTATTTGGATATTAAATTCCTGGGTAGGTGGTATTTCGATATAGTTTCCCGGGCTTGCAGATTCTGCCATTTCTATTTCAAAATGATTCCAATCCATGCCTCTTAAAAACATTATCCTAAATGCACTTGATTGCAAAGTGTCCAGTATTTCGTCAACTGATACAAATAAATCAGAAGAATTATAGGCGAGCATAGTAGTATCTAAATTTATCTCGTCGGGCGTTACGGCAAAACTATATTCACCTATTTGCGCCGGAAGAGATCTTACTAAAGAACACTCGTTACTGTAGGGAAATTTTGATATGGAGAAAACAGTAATTTTAATATCTGATAAAACCGGCAGTGGCTCGCCAACATAATTAGGGAAATCCGCAGGTAAACGAATATCTACATCGCTGCCTGAAGGTATAATACTTAAATAGTTTTCCGGAGAAATTAATAATGCTTCGTTAGCAGAAAATCCATAACCCGGAGCAACCATAATACGATATTCACTAACCGTTTCTTCATCAAGGGCTTTTTTGAATTGCACCCTTAATTCATCTGCACCTCCGGTGCAAGAATCTGTATATAAAACAAGATTACGCACCTCATCAGCAATTCTATCTTTTACAACAAGCATATCGGATGGCGACGATGTACAGGCAAAATCATTGATATACAATGAATCGTCATTCCATCCCAATCGCAACCAACAATAATTTGTATCAGTATCAATAATTTGAAATCCTATAAATTGTTTAGGAGCATTAAAATCAAATTCACCCTGAATACAACTCTCCCCATAATATCCGCAAATATGGGTTTCAAAAATATCAGTTATTTCATCCCATTCCACAAATTCGGAAAGTGTATCGCCTTCAAAAATTACCCTTGCTATATTTTGCGCCGGTACTATACATTCCGTTGATGAATATCCGGAGCCAAAAGTGGATGATAAATAACAAGGGTTTGCCAATTCAACAGCAATCTTATTTGCACCATATAATTCAAGATTAAAAAATGTCCAAACCGGGCAATATCCACAATCATATGCAGTGTTAAAACTTAAACCTATATCATTAATACCATCAAAATTAAAATCAATATATTGCATGCCTTCATCTTCAAGCCATCCACCATCCAACGAAAATAACAGGATATCCGGGTCAATATCAGTATAAATTACTTGTGCATCAGTGTCGCCAATAACTAATATTCCAGAAGCCAAGGCAGCGTAGTTAATTAATTTATCGCGAGAATATCTCATTTGATTTTTAGGTTTTGTTTTACAAAATCAGCTATATAAAGTTGGTCAATTTATTCAATTATGCAGCTGACTGTGGAAATAAAGCTACACTTTATCCTGAATCTTAATCTTGTTATTTTGTGAAATACACCTTTTAAGCTGTGAAACCGCTCACTAAGTTAGTAAAACAATTTTTATCATCTTCAATAAAAACCTTTGACAGTGCAGTATTATTGCTCTGTAGTCCCTTCCTACTTTAAAGTTTGTATTATATATCTGCAAGTGGATCAAAAATTGCGACATTTTCAAAAATTACCTATATGATCTATATCAGCATAATATTGTTCTGTTTGGCGAGTGTACTCGGAACAATTTTAATTACAAAAGTGGTAGGTGGAAAACCTATTTCTATTCCAATGAGAAATATACATGCAGTAATTGCATTTGCAGGTTTGATATTTCTGATTGTATATATTTTTCAAATTGAATACATATCTTATTATCTAAGGTTTAGCTTAGGTCTGTTTATTCTTGCCGGCTTTTTAGGTATTTTGGCTTTAAAACGATATAAACCGGATGACAGAAAACCTCAGGTTCTCGCATTGTTACATGCATTGATGGCCGTAGGCGGATTAATGATGTTATTTGTGTACTGGGCTTTGTATTTATAACAATGGAGAATGGTAAATTGAAAATGAAAAGGTACTGCTATTCCTTTTCACAAATTTATTATGAAGAAAATTCAGATTGGAAAATTAATTTAATTTTATTCCCTTTCTCTATCCACAACGTTGATCTTATTATCATTTAAGAACCAACGATCGTTTACAAAATCGTAACTGAATCGGATGCTTACAGAACCTTTTGTTCCTAATGAAGATTTAGGATCAGGATTATTTACGTCCGATGTTATAATATCATTAAAGGTTTGTGCAGATAAAATAAATTCTGTGTTCTTATTATTGTCTTTTAAAGATGGTAACCCATCAATAAATTTCAACATCAATTCATTGGAAATAGAGTAACTTTTCTTCGGCGCTGTTCTGTTTTCTGTATTAGACATCTTCAAATATACGAAAAAGAATGGAGAATGGAGAATGGAGAATGGAGAACGGGTGATTTTTTTACCCAAAAGGAGAATCTTCCATAATAAAACAGGTTTAATTCTCCGTTTTTACTCGTAGCGCAAAGCTTCAATGGGATCCATCATAGATGCGCGTCGGGCCGGAATGTAGCCCGCTGCAATTCCGGTAATTACGCAGACAACTAATCCAATAAATACCCAGAGCCAGGGAAGTATAAAGTTGGCATTGAGCGCGAGGGCAACCATATTTCCGATGAAAATTCCTAAAATAATTCCGCAAATTCCACCAATTATACAAATAACGATGCTTTCGATCAAAAATTGAAGGCGAATGGTCTTTCGGTTTGCACCAATTGCCATGCTCACACCAATTTCGCGTGTGCGTTCATTTACCTGAACTAACATGATATTCATCAAACCTATGGCAGCACCAATCAATGTTATAAATCCGATGAACATAGCGCCAATTGCCACGTAAGATAAACTATCTAACATTACACTTACAACGGAATCGCTTTTTGAAACATTAAAATCATCCTCCTCCCCTATTTTTAATTTGCGCACTTGTCGTAGTAAACCGGTTGCATCACCAATTGCAGGTTCCATATCCTGCGCATTGCTCACTCCAACAGTAATAATGTAGTTATCAGGCCCCGATTTAGGAAAAACACTTCTTGCAGAGGTTAAAGGAATTAATACCCGGGTATCCGATTGCATAAAACTGCTTCCTTTGGGTTCTAAAATTCCAATTACTCTATAATACTGATTGTTTATGGAAATCGGTTTATCTATTGGATTATCCTTTTCCGTAAATACTTTTTCCGCAACATCACTTCCCAAAACAACAACGCGGGATGCACTTTCCAGCTCCTGAGCAGAAAAGCCCCTGCCCTTCTCAATCGTATATCCTACCACCGAAATAAAATTTTCATCCACCCCAAAAACATCTACATTGGGATTGGTTTTTTTATCCGCTTGTTTCACCGTTCCCGAACCCTGAATAAATAAACTCGAAATAGAAACATAGGACCCCGAATACGCATATTTACTTTTAAAATTATTTGCTTCTTTATAACTGATTGGAGGTTTAGGTTTTTCATCTCCATCCGACATCTCATTAAAATTGCGGATAGAAAAGGAATTTGCACCAAGTGTGGTAAAATTCGAATTGATGGAAGATTCCAGGGCATCAATGGCTGTAAGTATTCCGATCAAAGCAGTTAAACCAATCGCGATAATCGTGATCGTGATAATACTCCTCAGGCGATTTGCCTGAATGGCACGCAATGCAAGGCTGATATTTTCTTTTAAGGTCAATTATTTAAGTTTGTCTAAATTTTAATTTTTACTGCTTTAAATAAACTACTTCTGTATTTCCTGTGTTACCTTTGCAGAAGATTTACAAAAATACACGATAAGCAGTGTCAATCCGCAACATCTTAACACATTTTGAGAAATTAAATACAATTGAATTATGGCCTTCGATATTGAAATAATCAAACAGGTTTATGCAAATTATCCTGAAAAAATTGCTGCAGCCCGCAAAATCTTAAATCGTCCACTTACCCTAACTGAAAAAATTCTTTACACCCACCTGTCTGAGGGTTTAGCAACAAAAAATTATGTGAGAGGTGCCGATTATGTTGACTTCGGTCCTGACCGTGTAGCAATGCAGGATGCAACAGCACAAATGGCGCTTTTGCAATTTATGAGTGCGGGAAAAAAGAAGGTTGCTGTTCCTTCCACTGTGCATTGTGATCATTTAATTCAGGCTAAAATTGGCGCAGATGCAGATTTAATCACTGCAATGGATACCAACAAGGAAGTTTATGATTTTTTAGCTTCTGTTAGTAATAAATATGGCATTGGGTTTTGGAAACCGGGTGCAGGGATTATTCATCAGGTTGTTTTGGAAAATTATGCATTTCCGGGAGCGATGATGGTAGGAACGGATAGTCATACTGTTAATGCCGGCGGACTTGGTATGGTTGCAATTGGTGTTGGAGGAGCGGATGCAGTGGATGTAATGGCGGGATTTGCATGGGAATTAAAAATGCCGAAATTAATAGGTGTGAAATTGACCGGTAAAATGAGTGGTTGGACAAGTGCAAAAGATGTGATATTAAAAGTTGCAGGAATTTTAACGGTGAAAGGTGGAACAGGTGCAATATTGGAATATTTCGGAGAAGGCGCGGAGAATATTTCCTGTACCGGAAAAGGGACTATTTGTAATATGGGAGCAGAAATTGGAGCTACCACTTCCCTGTTCGGTTATGATGATAGTATGCGCAGATATTTGAATGCAACAGAAAGAAATGAAGTGGTATTATTAGCAGATAAAGTTGCAGAACATTTAACAGGTGATGCGGAAGTTTATGCAGATCCAACAAAATATTTTGATCAGGTAATTGAAATTAATTTAAGTGTGTTGGAACCACATGTTAATGGTCCTTTTACGCCCGATCTTGCATGGCCAATTTCTAAATTAAAAGATGCCGTAATAACAAATGAATGGCCGGAAGTTTTAGAAGTGGGTTTAATTGGAAGTTGCACAAATTCCAGTTATGAAGACTTAACAAGAGCAGCTTCCATTTCAAGACAAGCATCTGCAAAAAAATTAAAAGCAAAATCAGAATTTACAATTACACCGGGTAGTGAATTAGTTCGTTTTACTGTGGAACGCGATGGCTTATTAAATGATTTTGAAAAAATTGGCGGGGTTGTTTTAGCAAATGCATGCGGACCTTGTATTGGTCAATGGGCGCGACATACTATTGATCCAAACAGAAAAAATACCATCATTACTTCTTTCAACAGAAATTTTGCAAAAAGAAATGACGGAAATCCGAATACACATGCCTTTGTTGCATCACCGGAAATTGTAACGGCTATGGCAATTGCAGGTTCCATTACTTTTAATCCGTTAACGGACAGTTTAATTAATGAAGATGGCGTATCGGTTAAGTTTGACGAACCAATAGGAATTGAATTACCTCCAAATGGATTTGATGTAGGTGATGCAGGGTATCAGGAACCTGCTGCTGATGGTTCCGGAGTTACTGTTGTAGTTGACCCCCAATCAAAACGGTTGCAATTATTAGAGCCATTTAAAAAATGGGAAGGAACTGATATTAAAGGATTAAAATTATTAATTAAAGCAAAAGGAAAATGTACAACTGACCATATCAGTATGGCAGGACCCTGGTTAAAATTCAGAGGACATCTCGATAATATTTCCAATAACATGTTAATTGGTGCATTAAATTATTTTAATGAAAAAACGGATTCCGTTAAAAATCAATTAACCGGTGCTTATGAATCAGTACCGAAAGTGCAACGCGATTACAAGGCTGCCGGAATTGGAAGTATTGTTGTTGGAGATGAAAATTACGGGGAAGGTTCAAGCCGCGAACACGCAGCAATGGAACCGCGCTTTTTAGGTGTAAGAGCTATTCTTGTAAAATCATTTGCGCGTATTCATGAAACAAATTTGAAAAAACAGGGAATGTTGGGTTTAACTTTTTCCGATAAAAATGATTACGATAAAATTTTAGAAGATGATGTTATAGATATTTTGGGCTTAACAACATTTACACCTGGAATGCCGTTGCATTTAAAATTAAATCACAAGGACGGAACGTCAGAAATCATTACTGTTTTCCATACCTATAATACTCAGCAAATTGCATGGTTTAAGGCGGGAAGTGCTTTGAATTTGATTAATGAATGAGGTGGTGAGTGGGGAGCGGTGAGTGGGGAGTGGGG
>Ga0163149_10005163_pt1 | contig 13881 bp, 13 predicted proteins | sample OliLakLV19MP5G1_FD_148604 | JGI IMG/M metagenome (GOLD analysis project Ga0163149, IMG submission 148604) | Freshwater microbial mat bacterial communities from Lake Vanda, McMurdo Dry Valleys, Antarctica - Oligotrophic Lake LV.19.MP5.G1 | ecosystem: Environmental > Aquatic > Freshwater > Lake >...
CTGCTGAAGCTTCTGCTGCTCCTGAGGCTGCTACAGAAGCACCAGCACCAACAGAATAAAAATAATTTTATTTTACTATATGCGGCCGACAATAAAATGTCGGCCGTTTTTTTTACAATATGGACATCAATAATCTGGAATCATTAGGTAAAACAACCCGCGCAGTAGGACTTGCCGGTGAGTTGGAAATAATGTTTAATGATAGTTATGCTGTTAATATTGCAAAGGGAGAGCCTGTTTTTTTCGAAATTAAAAACTCAAGGATACCCTATTTTATTGCAGAGGTAAGACAAACCGGCGACCGATACAGAATAAAATTTGATGATATTGATTCACAGGATCAAGCAAAACAATTCATTAACCTAAATGTTTTTGTAATTAAAAAGAAACGCAAAGCGGCTGAAAAAAATGAACATACCAGTATAATAGGATATAAAGCACTGGATAAAGAACTGGGCGATTTAGGCCAAATAGCCGGAATACAGGAGTATCCGGGCCAGCAGGTACTAGAAATTAATTATAATGGCAAAGAAGTATTGCTTCCTATAACACCCGATTTCATTTTGGATATAGACCATAAAAACGCCATTGTTCATATACAATGCCCCGACGGGCTCCTGGATGTATATGAATAAAAACGCTGTATGCTTGACATGTAAGGTTTTTTGGGCTACTTTTAATTCATAGTCAGCAGACGCTATCTTATCGGGTGAAATCATCCTTATGGCGAACAACCATTTTGTTTTTAAACAATTCACAATTAACCAGGAGCTGTGTGCAATGAAAGTTGGCACGGATGCTGTTCTATTAGGAGCCTGGGCAAACCCAGAAGGTGTAAATAAAATTTTAGATATAGGGACAGGAACAGGAATTATCGCGCTGATGCTTGCGCAAAAAAGTGACACGATAATAGATGCAATTGATATTGACAAAAATTCCTGCAAACAAGCGCAGGAAAATGTTGACAGTTCAAAGTGGAACGAAAGGATATTTATTCATTACAGTTCGCTGCAGGATTTCGCTGAAGAAAACAATGGCCCCTATGAACTGATCATCAGCAACCCGCCTTATTTTATTGATTCATCAAAATCATCAGAAGCAAAAAGAACAACGGCAAGACATGCCGATGTGCTTACATACGAGCATCTGCTCAATGGGGTATTAAAACTTCTTTCACCCAAAGGAAGATTCTATATTATTCTTCCATCCAAAGAGGGAGAAATTTTTCGTGATATGGCGGAGAGCAACAAACTATTTCTTTGCAAATTAACACGTGTGCGTACCCGTGAAGACAAAACAACTGACAAAAGATTATTGATGTGTTTCGGTATGGAACGAAAAACTTTCTCAGAAGATTCCTTAACAATCGAGCTCAACGAAAGACACAATTACACCACAGAATACAAAGAGCTCACCAAAGATTATTACTTGGGATTTTAAGAAATACTTTCTTTAAAATCTATTCCCATTTTTTTCAACTCTTCCATCACCGGCAAATAAATTTCTTTACTCACCGGAACAAGCACACCAGGAGTTTTTATTTTCCCAAGTAAAATATTTTTTACAGCAATGGCCGCAGGCAAACCAACCATTTTTGCCATGGCAGTGTGAATTTGATTTTCTCCCTTCACCACTAATGACGCTACAACCTTTTGGTCTTGAGTCTTGAGTCTTAAGTCTTGGCTCTTATATATAAATTCATGCTGCATTACGATCATATCTTTATCCGTAATCTTCAGCTTCCATTTTTCTTCCAATAGATCCTGCAGAACTTGTGCCGGTGTGCCTTTTTCTATTCCTACTTTTTTATTACTAAACAATTCCAGCCAATCGAGCAATTGCATTGTCTTTGAATTTTCCTCTTCATTTAAAAAAGCGGCAAGTTCTTTTTTTATATTTTTTCCCTCAGAAGAAAGAAAGGATCTTAATAATTCAGTATACGTTAAACCTTCATTGATCTCCAATTGATAAGTATCATCTGTCCAACCAAGTTTAACAAAAGCATTCCAGGCCCTGCAATAATCAGGCATCCGCAAGGTGCCACGTATCATTGTCTCAATATTTTCCAAACCATAAATTTTCCTGTATGATAAAGAATCCCTATTGGCATAACCATCGAAATTTCCGCATCCTTCCATAGAAATATTTTCAATTTCGGAAAATATCCGGTTGTAAGGCACATATTTATACTGACCCTTTTTTAAAAATTTAGCTGTCCCCTGCCCTGCCAACACAACATTTCTTGGGTTCCAGGAAAATTTATATCCCCATGGATTATCATTGCTTTCCGGTGCTATCAATCCACCGCAATAAGATTTAAATGAAATGATATCCCCCCCCTCATTCTTGATCCGCTCAATTATTTCCATCGCGCTCATGTGATCAATGCCAGGATCCAGGCCAATCTCATTTAAAAAAACGAGCCCTTTACTTTTTACTTCTTTATCTAAAGCCGCAACTTCACTTGAAACATAACTCGCTGTAACCAAATGTTTCCCATATTTCACACAATCATTCGCCACCTGCAAATGCATAAATGCAGGCAACATGGAAACAACTATATCCGCGTTTTTAATCTCATTATTACGTTGTTCGGTATTATTTATATCAAACGAAATGGCCCTGGTACCGAGCCTTTTGCCTGTTCTTGCCAATGCGCTTTCCAAAGAAATATCTGCCACGCATATTTCCCAGTTATGCTCTTGCGCTGCATTTATGAGATAATCTATTAAATATGGTGATGAACGACCGGCTCCTATGACCAGGATATGTTTCATACAGTATATATGTGTGCATACTAAGTTATTAAAATATTTGCTGACGGTGCAAAAAACTCCAATGCCTGTTCGTATCTTTACAATCCATAATGAAAAGAACATTTATTCTTTTTGCAGCAATATCATCAGCCATCGCAATAGCTTTTGGCGCGCTTGGCGCGCATTATTTAAAAGGCAAAGTTGAAAGCGGGATACTAACATCGGACAATATAGCGGCATTTGAAACAGCAGTTCGTTATCAAATTTATCATTCACTGGCGTTAATATTAATTTATATTCTTGCTCAACAAAAAGAGACATCTCTATTAAAATACACCGGCTATCTTTTTATCGCCGGTATATTTTTATTTTCAGGTTCAATCTATTTTCTATCCACAAAAAATCTTTCAGGCTTATCAAATATTAAATGGTTGGGGCCCGTTACTCCCCTTGGTGGCTTATGTTTTATTGCGGGATGGTTTATTTTTCTTTTCAATTTCATTAAAAAAAATAATGCTCAATGACACCTTACGATACTTTTAAAAAGAAGATGCAGCGCATTGCTGATTTGAACAATACAGCATCAGTATTAAGCTGGGACCAGGAAACGTACATGCCTGAATTGGGCGCTGAACACAGGTCGCAGCAGCAGGCCACCCTTGCAGGTATTTCGCATACCATGAGTACTGAAAAAGAATTGGGAGAATTGCTGAAAAAATTAAGTGGGGACAAAACACTGACTGCCGCACAACAAAAAAATGTCGCCCTCACATTAAAGGATTACGAGAAAAGAAAAAAATATACAACGGAGTTTGTAGAAAAGATAAGTCAGACCGTATCACAATGTTTTGTCGCCTGGCAAAAAGCAAAACATGAAAATAATTTTTCTTTATACGCACCGCATCTTGAAAAACTGGTTGAACTAAAACGTGAGGAAAGTGAATTTCTTGGATATGAAAAGCACCCTTATGATGCGCAGTTAGATATGTATGAGCCCGAGGCAACCACAGCGCAGCTTGAAAAACTATTTGGCGGGGTCAGGGAAAAACTTGTTGCCTTTGTAAATATTATAAGATCTCAGCCGCAGAACGGTGATGATTTTATGCATAAACATTTTCCAAAAGACAAACAATGGGACTATGGAATAATGTTATTGAAACAAATGGGTTATGACTTTAAAGCTGGCAGACAGGACATCTCCTCACATCCATTTTCAACTTCATTTAGTCCTTTGGATGTGCGTGTTACCACACGTATGAATGAAAATGATCTTGCAGAAATGATATGGAGTAGTATTCATGAAGGAGGCCACGCACTTTACGAACAAGGCATGCCGGTGGAAGAATATGGTTTGCCTGGTGCTGAAGCAATTTCATTGAGTATACACGAATCACAATCCAGGCTTTGGGAAAATAATGTGGGAAGGAGTTTAAATTTTTGGAAATATAATTTCAAGTCACTACAAAGCACTTTTACCGACCAATTTAAAAATGTTACCGCTGAAGATTTTTACAAAGCAATGAACATTGTTAAACCATCACTGATACGTACCTCAGCTGATGAACTTACTTACCACTTTCATGTCATGATACGTTTTGAAATTGAGAAAGCATTATTTGAAAAGTCGGTAAATGTAAAAGAGCTCCCCGAGATGTGGAACACAAAATACAAAGAATACCTTGGTGTGGATGTTCCTTCGGACGCACAAGGTGTATTGCAGGACATTCATTGGTCGCACGGAAGTTTTGGCTACTTCCCTACTTATTCTTTGGGAAGTTTTTATGCCGCCCAATTTTATGCGCAGGCAAAAAAAGAAATTCCGGGCTTGGAGAACGAAATTTCTAATGGTAACATGAAACCTTTACTAAGCTGGTTAAGGGAAAAGGTGCATAAACATGGCAGGCATTTTACCTCTGAAGAATTGTGTATTGCGATAACTGGTGAAAAATTAAACTTTGATCATTTCATGAATTACGCCAATGAAAAATACAGCCACCTTTATAAACTCAAACCTGTTGCGGCTGCTATGTAGTTTTTTATTTATTAGTTTTTTCTGTTCTACAACGGTCTTCGCATCTCGACCTTTCGACAAGCTCAGGACTCGATGTGACGAGCGGAGTTGCACCTCAAGCAAAAATATTGTAGTTGATTCTACTGCTAAACCCATTGCACGTTTCATCGTATCATTTAACAGCATATGTTGCGGCATTGATCATAAAAAAAATGAAGAGTTCCTTAACTTTATTGGCAAATATAAAAACTCACCCACCTATACAACTTACAATTGGGGAGAAGAAGGAGAAATGGATTATTGTTTTTTTTTGAAAGAGATGACAGAAAAGGAACAGGACGTATTTATCAAAAAAGCAAGGAAACTATTGGGTAATAACCGTCTTGTGGGTACTTATGAAAACATTTCCTGCCCGAGGTAATTTGTGGAATTTCAATATTATTGCATCTTGATATTGTATGAACAAAAACCTCATTTTTATTTTCTGCCTTATTATTCTTTTTAACCTGAATACTTTAGGACAAAACAAAATTGCAGAAGATAAAGAAACCGTTCTCAAAGAAGATAATCCTCCTGAAGACAAAAAAGCATTATTAAAAGTTTCCTTTATGTATTATACCGGGGACATGAACCTTTCCAAAAAAGAAGAAGAATTCAAAACATTATTGAAGACTAAATACCCTAAAGTAAAATTTAAATGTGTTCCTTTTAAAAACGAATTTGGTGATTGGGGTCCAACAGATTACTTTTTTCCATTAAATGAGTTGAGCGAAAAAGAGACCTCCGCATTTATTAAAGAAATCAAGTATTTTTTTGAAGGAGTAAATTCCGTTCAAATTGATGACAAAAGACCATCTTTTGGAATACCGGAATAGTCCATTTTTACCTGTTTATATCCTTCAGAGTTATTAACAATTCTTTAATAAAGAAGGGGTAAAAACCGCTCTTATTTCGCAAAAATATATAATACAGTCTTGAAAGACATTAAAACCTGTTAAAAACCCTGTTAACAAAGGGTTGAAAGGCATTTATAACCTCAATTTTTAGTAAATTCGCATCTCTAAAAACTATAGCCGTTATGAACGAATTAGGATTTAAAAGTAAGGATGCTAGCATTACGAGTTTAGGATTAAAAAACGTATCAGATGCGTACTGGAATTTAACCCCTGCCGAATTAGTTGAAGAGACAATAATACGTGGAGAAGGTGTGTTAACGGATACCGGTTCCTTGGCTGTTGATACCGGAGAATTTACAGGAAGATCACCAAAAGATAAATTTATTGTTCATGATAGTATCACAAAAGACACAGTATGGTGGGGTGATGTGAACATTAAATTTGATGCCGCAAAATTCGATGCATTATATAACCGGGTAACAGCCTATTTAGGTGGTAAAGAAGTTTATGTACGCGATTGTTATGCGTGTGCAGATCCTCAATACAAACTTAATATCAGGGTGGTTACAGAAACACCATGGGCAAATCTTTTTGCTTATAATATGTTTCTCAGACCAACGAAAGAAGAAGTTTTATCTTTTAATCCGGAATGGAGCATTGTATGCGCACCGGGATTTATTGCAGACCCTGCAATTGACGGGACTCGTCAGCATAATTTTGCCATTCTTAATTTTACCCGTAAAATAATTTTGATTGGCGGCACAGGATATACAGGCGAAATTAAAAAGGGAATTTTTACTTTATTGAATTACTTATTACCACAGGACAAAGGCGTTCTGTCCATGCATTGCTCTGCAAACGTGGGCAAAGAAGGTGACACTGCTATTTTCTTTGGCCTATCCGGTACCGGTAAAACAACATTATCGGCCGATCCAGAAAGAGGTTTGATTGGCGATGACGAACATGGCTGGGCAGAAAAGACGATATTTAATTTTGAGGGAGGCTGCTATGCCAAATGCGTAAACCTTTCTAAAGAAAAAGAACCACAAATTTATGACGCAATTAAATTTGGTTCTATAAGCGAAAACATTGAGTTTTTTGAAGGAGGCTGCTCTATCGATTTTGAAAATATTTCGAAGACAGAAAACACGAGGGTTTCTTACCCTATTGGTTTTATTGACAATGCTGTTGAACCATCTGTAGGCGGCATACCAAAAAATATTTTCTTCCTGACATGTGATGCATACGGAGTTTTACCCCCTATATCCAAACTTACTGCCGGACAAGCGATGTACCATTTCATTTCCGGATATACCGCAAAAGTTGCGGGTACAGAAATGGGAGTTACAGAACCTACACAAACATTCTCTGCTTGTTTCGGAAAAGCATTTTTACCATTACACCCAACAAAGTATGCCGAGCTGCTTGGCACAAAACTTAAAAAACATAAAGTAAACGTTTGGCTAGTGAACACAGGTTGGACAGGCGGGCCTTATGGAGTAGGAAGCAGAACTAAACTTTCATATACAAGATCGTTGATCACTGCTGCTTTAAACGGCGAATTAGAAAAAGCAAAATTTGAAATACTTCCTGTATTCGGATTAAGTATTCCAACATCCTGCCCTAATGTACCGGCAGAAATACTTAACCCTCGTGCAACGTGGAAAGATAAAGATGCGTACGATATACAGGCAGTTAACCTTGCAGTATCGTTCATTAAGAATTTTGAGACTTATTCTTCTGCCGCTAATGAAGAAATATTAGCAGCAGCTCCAACTATTGCAGAAAATGTTTAAAAATTATTGATTGTGATCCTAAGCGAAGTCTAAGGGAATCGAATTAATTAGTACTTTAAAAGGGCGAAATAATATTCGTCCTTTTTTTATATGCATATTTTTTACGCACCAGACATTAACGACTCCAAAGAGTACACGCTAAGCGAGGAAGAATCAAAGCATTGCGTTCGTGTGCTCCGCCTGGAACAAGGAGATACCATCCGGATCATTGATGGCAAAGGAGGGCAATACGCGGCCAGTATTAAAAACCCTCACGATAGAAAATGTGTTGTAGAAATTACAGACACTCAAAAAAATGTGGGCAAAAAAAATTTTCACTTACACATCGCCATTGCTCCAACAAAAAACATTGAACGCCTGGAATGGTTCCTTGAAAAAGCCACAGAGATAGGGATAGATGAGATCACACCAATCATTTGCGAACATTCAGAAAGAACAATTATAAAAGGTGACCGGCTAAATAAAGTAATTGTCGCTGCTATGAAACAATCTTACAAAGCTTATTTGCCAAAACTAAATGAAGCAATAAAAATTTCTGATTTTATTAAATCACCACTTGAAGGGCAGCATTTTATTTCGCATTGTCAAACTATAAAATACAATGAGATTATCAATGAAAAACAACAATTGAAAAATTTATATGAGCCCAAAAATAATGTAACAATTCTTATTGGCCCCGAGGGAGATTTTTCGGAAAAAGAAATTAAAGCGGCAATTGAAAAAGGTTACCAGGAAGCATTACTATCGGAATCGCGACTAAGAACTGAGACAGCAGGAATAGTTGCTTGCCATACAATCAATTTTCTCAACCAAGTCTAACTTTTTTAGTTTCTCTAAATTTTTGAAGCAACTATTTTTTTGTTGTCCGTCTTTATGCGACAACAACACTAACATCGCCACTTGAAATATTGGAACATTTTAATACGAATGGAATTTAAATTCCCCTCACTCACAATATTATTTTTTTCCATATTTAGCTTTTCTTCTTTCTCCCAAGGCGAATGGACATGGATGAGCGGAGACAGCAGTGGTACCTATCCGGCCGTTTACGGTATCAAGGGTGTACCAAGTCCTGCAAATATACCAGGTGGACGACAATGCGCATCGAAATGGACCGATAATAATGATAACCTCTGGTTATTTGGAGGGCGGGCCAATTCAGGAATATTAAATGATTTGTGGAAGTACGACCCACTTACTAATGAATGGACTTGGATGAGTGGAGATAATATCCCCTACCAAAACGGAGTATATGGGACTAAAGGTATTTCATCTCCTTTAAATAAGCCGGGTGCCAGAGATTCCGAAACATTATGCTGGACCGATAATAATGGTAAATTTTGGTTATTTGGCGGACAAGGAAATGGTGGGCAGTTAAATGATCTATGGAAATATGACCCTATAATTAATGAATGGACATGGGTGAGCGGAAGTAACACTTTCAATCAATCTGGAATATATGGTACTAAGGGTGTCTCATCAGCTTCTAATGTACCCGGGGCAAGAGACGCAACCACTTGCTCATGGGTAGACAACAATGGAGATTTATGGTTATTCGGCGGACGCGTATCAGGCAAAGGAAGACTAAACGATCTATGGAAATATACGATATCTACTAATGAGTGGATATGGATGAGCGGCAGCAACCTCCTTAATCAAAATGGAGTATATGGTATTAAAGGCGTTCCTTCACCTAGTAATGTGCCGAGTGCAAGATATTGTTGGACGAGTTGGGCGGACAAAAATAATAACTTATGGTTATTTGGAAGTGAGTCCGAAAATGATTTGTGGAAATATAATCTTACTACAAATCAATGGACATGGGTAAGTGGAAGTAATACCATACACCCAGCAAGTGTGTATGGTACGAAATGTATAGAATCTGTCTCGAATATGCCCGGTTTAAGACCCAACGCAACGGCAAGATGGATAGATGATTGTGGTAACTTATTTTTGTTTGGTGGTCGTGGTTATATAGGTGGTGGCGCTCATAATGATTTATGGAGATATAATCCTAATACAGATAAATGGACTTGGATAAGTGGGGATAACATACTGAATCAGCTGAGTATATTTGGCACTAAAGGAGTCGCATCACCTACAAATAAACCGGGAAACAGGCAAGGAGGAGTGAGTTGGATAAATAAAAAAAATGAGCTCTGGTTATTCGGAGGTTTTCCATGGGCCAATTGGTGGAACACAAACGATTTGTGGAAATATACGTTTGAGCCGCCAACAACAACATTTACAGATACAGCCTGCTCACCACTCACAAAGAGCTTTAACATCGATCTTCGATGCAGCTCAACAAAATCGCAATCATGGAACTTTGGTGATCCTTTATCCGGAATTAATAATTCTTCTTCCTTGGCGAACCCAGTACATAAATTTTCTGCTGCAGGTACTTATAATGTAAAAGTTGTAATTACAAATTGTTCGGGCAATACAGATTCCATTACACAGCTAATTACAGTAACTGCAGACCGTGTAGCAAACGCAGGTAACGACATGAGTATTTGTGAGGGAAATTCAGCGCAACTTTCTGGAGAAGGAGGAGGAACTTATTTATGGAAACCACCTTTTGGATTATCTAATACCACCATTGCTAATCCTCTTGCAAATCCAAGTTCGCCGATCACGTATGAGCTTACCGTATACAATGCTAATTGTTTTGACATAGATAGTGTAAATGTTATTGTATTTCCATTGCCTACAGTCAATGCAGGTGAAAATGCAACTATTAAATTATCTCAAAGTGTACAACTAAATGGTAGCGGGAATGGCACTTATAGTTGGTCTCCGTCAGATGGACTCAGTTGCACCGACTGTTCCAATCCTATTGCTACCCCATATATTACAACAACTTATTATCTTACTGTCACTTCAGACGATGGATGTACAAGAATCGATTCGGTTACCATTTATGTGGAGGATTGCGAAATATTTGTTCCGAACGCCTTTTCAGCTAACGGGGATGGAAACAACGACGAGTTATTTGTGCAAAGTATTTGCACTAAGGAAATAGAACTGGCAATTTATGACAGATGGGGTGAAAGAGTTTTTACATCCAATGACATCAATAAAAAATGGAACGGAGCTTATAACGGTGAAGAAATGAATACAGGAGTTTATATGTACTCACTGAAAGCAATTTTACTAAATGATAAAATCGTAGAAAAAAAAGGAAACATAACCTTATTGAGATAAATCAAATCAAAAGCCATATTGTTTATATTTGTCTGTTCCACAACAAACAATATGCAACAGGTTGTCATTTGTAACAAAAGAATAGCTGAAGTGCTTCCCGACAATACCTCAATAGAAACGATACAGGTAGAAGGCGTATCCGTAACAGTTGCCCTCATTGAAACAGATGATACACCTTTTGATCCGGCTGCTCCGGGAAATGAAAAAAGAGTTTTGGTTAAGAAGAGAGCGTTCTCGTGTAACTACCGTGACAAAGCAATTGTATTGAGCAATGCAATAAAATGCAATACAGAAGCGGATGAAAAAGTTTTTTTCATTTCTATTGGCTCTGATTTTGTGGCAGATGTTGTAGGTGTTGGTCCGGAGGTAAAAGATTTGAAACCAGGCGACAGAGTAATTGGCGGGGGCCACTACCCCTCCAACAAATCAGAATTTCCGGTTGGAGATGATTACAAAGGATATGCTGTAGGACTACCTACTAATAATGCCTCACGCCAATTAGATATTTTTCATTTCAAGAAACTCATCAAGATCCCTGAGCAAATGAGTGATGAAGTTGCAGCAACGTTTACCATTGGAGGAATTACCAGCTACAGTATGATCAGGAAATTGAACATTGAGCAGAATGACAGGGTACTTATTACAGCTGCAAAATCAAACACATCTTTATACGCACTAAATGCGTTGAAGAAATACAAGAAAGAAAAAAACATAAAAATATATGCGGCATCGACATCGATGGCTTTTGAAAAAGAATTAAAAGAATTGGGGGTTGATGAAATTTTATTAGTTGATACTTCATTGGAACATTTATTCACGGAAGAAGCGCTTAAAAAAATATATGCCGAGAGAATTCAATTCGATTGTATTATTGACCCTTACTGGGATCTTTATTTATCCAAGCTAGTTAATTATATGGCCATTGGAGCACGATATACAACTTGCGGACTGGAAGATCAATACTCCGCCCTTATTGGCCGGGAAAATGATACAGCAGCTCAGGGAAAACGCCTCTCGAGTGCAATTACAGCCGTGATGATAAGCAATATCAGGATAATTGGAAATTGTCTTGGATTGGACAGCGATTTACAACAGGCGATCAACGATCATTCTGCAGGAAATTTTGATGTGCAGATCGACTCGGTTTTTACAGAAAATAATGTTGGGAAATTTTTTGAACGAACTTACAATGCAAAAGACCGCTGGGGAAAAGTAGTTTATAAATATTCTTAGATTTTTACGGAATCCTTTACTACCGCAATCATTAAGCCATCGATAAATTAGCTTAATGAAGAATTTACCAGCTTGTTTCTACCGTAACCTTTTTTTGCTTCTGTGAAGGCGAAGTTGGGCTCACCACTGTTGCATCAGCAAAAAATTTATCGAAACAATCGAACAGCGCTTTCTCTGATCTTGCAGAAAGTAGAAATGACCCTTCGTTCGTATTGTTTTTATTTGCATAAGAATTCATTGCAACTGAACTTCTCACATCTATGATCTGGTACAAGGTATCGCTATCGCTTTTGTTGTCATTGCTAACCACTAAACGCAGCAAATAATATCCTGACGAATTATATTCGTGTACGGCATTTTTTTCTGTTGAAACATTCCCATCACCAAATGCCCATTCGCTATTAGTATAATCGCCAACCGACTTATTTAAAAAAGCAACTTTATTGCTTGCTCCCTGAACATATACATAATTAGCCCTGCAGGGGCCAGTTAACAGATCCTGAGCTGAAGCGCTTATACTAAACAAAGCCAGAACAATTACTAAGAGTTGGTTGGATGCTTTCATGGTGTTGATTATTTGATTTAAAATTACCCCCGTTCCTGCCGGAAAATCAATGCTAATTAACGAACGGTAGTTATGTAAAATAAACGGCCAATTTTCGATATTTCGGAACAAACATAAAAGTGCCAAATTAGACTCCATATCATAAACTTCATATGGCAAAAATATATGACTTTAAAAAACTCAGATTTTAGCCCTTGGTTGAAAAGAATTGACATTAAAAAAATACTAAGAAATACATTAAAAACTTGATGTTTTTCGAACAAAATAGAATGTTAACAGAATGATCAAATTGTTAATAAAAACACTCGTTTTAGAGGCTTTAAAATATCAAAAAATGGTGTCTTTTTTGTATATTTGATGTATACTATTTTTACTTAAATTTTTATCCTTAATTATGGAAGACATTGTGAAAGAAACAGACGCAAAAAATGATTATTCAGCAGATAGTATACAGGTACTTGAAGGGTTAGAAGCTGTTAGGAAACGCCCTGCCATGTATATTGGCGATATTGGCATTAAAGGTCTTCATCACTTGGTGTATGAAGTAGTTGATAACTCTATAGATGAGGCCTTGGCAGGACATTGCAAAAACATTGACGTTTTTATTAATGAGGATAATTCCATTCGTGTTACTGACGATGGACGTGGTATTCCTACTGATATGCATGCAAAAGAAAAACGTTCCGCTCTTGAAGTGGTAATGACAGTGCTGCATGCAGGAGGAAAATTCGATAAAGATTCTTATAAAGTTTCCGGTGGACTTCACGGTGTTGGTGTTTCCTGTGTGAACGCATTGTCATCACATTTACAAGTGAACGTTCAAAGAAATGGAAAAAAATATACGCAAGAATATTCAATTGGTAAACCATTATACCCAGTAAAAGAAGTTGGGACAACTGATAAGAGAGGCACTGAAGTAATTTTCAAACCTGATAATACCATCTTCATTACTACTGAATATTCTTTTGATACTCTTGCCAACAGGATGAGGGAATTGTCTTTTCTAAACAAAGGAATCCGCATTTCATTGAGCGACCTTCGTGAAAAAGATGAAGCGGGAACTCCAAAAACAGAAATGTTTTATTCTGAAAGAGGCCTTCGCGAATTTGTTGAATACCTTGACGGTACAAGAGAAAAACTTATTGCAGAATGTATTTATATGGAAGGTGAAAAATCGGGTGTGCCGGTTGAGATCGCCATGCATTACAACACATCTTTCGCAGAAAATTTGCATACCTATGTAAACAATATCAATACGCATGAAGGAGGCACACACCTTGCCGGATTCAGAAGAGGATTAACACGTACATTAAAAACATATGCTGAAAAATCAGGACAACTTTCAAAAATAAAATTTGAAATAAACGGTGATGATTTCAGAGAGGGATTAACAGCGATTATTTCTGTAAAAGTTCAT
>Ga0163149_10005167_pt1 | contig 13876 bp, 10 predicted proteins | sample OliLakLV19MP5G1_FD_148604 | JGI IMG/M metagenome (GOLD analysis project Ga0163149, IMG submission 148604) | Freshwater microbial mat bacterial communities from Lake Vanda, McMurdo Dry Valleys, Antarctica - Oligotrophic Lake LV.19.MP5.G1 | ecosystem: Environmental > Aquatic > Freshwater > Lake >...
ATAGGCGTAGGCGATGCGATCGCTCGTGGTGTTGCCGCCTTCTTTGATCATGCGCTGCGCCAGCACTCGCGCAGCTTCGACGAACTGCGTGTCGTTCATCGCGTAGAGCGCTTGCAGCGGCGTGTTGGTGATGGGGCGCTGCACCACGCAGGCCTCGCGCGTTGGAGCATCGAGCAGTAGCATGCCCGGGTGCGGGGCTGATCGCTTCCAGTAGATGTACATGCTCTTGCGGTAAATCTTCTCGCCCTTGTCCTGCACAAAACGCAGATTGCCATCGAGGCTGACTTCGTTCCAAAGACCCGGCGGCTGATATGGCTTGACGCCCGGCCCGCCCTGTTCATCCACCAGCAAACCGCTCACAGCCAGTGCCGAGTCTCGAATGAAATCACCTTGCAGACGGAAGCGTGGCCCGCGTGCCATGAGCAGGTTCAGCGGGTCAGCTTCGCGAAGCTCCGGCGAGATGCGCGACTGCTGCCGATACGTGGCGGACATGAGCATCTGCTTCATCGCCCGCTTAACATCCCAGGCATGCTCGCGGAAATCCAACGCCAGCCAGTCGAGCAAATCAGGATGCGATGGCCAGGCACCTTGCGCCCCAAAGTCAGCACTGGTCTCTACCAAGCCACGGCCAAAGAACATCATCCAGTAGCGATTAACCGCCACGCGAGCCGTCAGCGGATTGCTCGCACTGACGATCCACTTGGCCAGCCCCAACCGATTGGCGGGCACACCTTCAGGCAGGGCAGAGAGCACGCTGGGCACGTTGGGCTTGATGACTTCGGTCTTATCCGGCGATGCGTAGTGGCCGCGCATCAGCAGATAGGTTTCACGCGGCTTGTCCATCTCGCCCATGATCATGCTGGTGATCGTTGACTTCTTATAGCCTTCAATTTCGCCTTTGATCTTGGCGCGATCTGCGTTGAGTGCTCCGTGTTCCTTGTCCACACTGGCGAGGTAGTGATTGCGAAGAACTTCGACCTGCTCGGGCGTTCGCTTAATTTGTTCGATGGCGAGAATCGGTGCAATCGGATCGGAGCCCGCGATGGCGGCTACTTCTGCTGGAGTCAGCGCGCGATTGAAAATACGAACATCATCGACAAGGCCCGCGAAGGGCGAACCCGGATGCCTGCGGCCGATCTGAAGCGGGGCGTTACTCTTCGTCGTGCTCTTGAGTCCATCCTGTTCGATGGTCCACTCCTGCTCGACGCCATCGAAATAAATCTTCACGCCGGCTGCCTTGGAGGAGCCGTCGTAAGTCACCATGACATGCGTCCACGCCTTGGCTTTGATCTTGTTCTTGGTGTTGACCTTGATGGCATCGGTGGGCCAGGTGCTGATGATGTGTACTGCGACGCTGCCGCTGTTCACATAAAGATCCCATCCGCGGTAGGCCTGGCCATCATCCATCTTTGAGAGCGGCACACCCACACCTGTATCATCAGGACGAATCCAGCAGCCATAGGTAACCGCATCGGTGCGATCAAAGTTGCCCAGGTTTTTGTCGAACTCGATCCAGTTGGCGCGGTTGACGTGGAACGCGCCGCCATACTTTCCCGGTTCCCATAGAGCGCTGCCTTTGACAGTGCCGACGCGTTTGGCGTCGATGGAGTCCTGCGTCTTGTTGCCAGCGGTTTCATCGAGCGTCAGATGAATCGCAGCATCAGTTGGTATCTGTGAAATCGATTCTGTTTTCGCTTTGTCACTCATCTGCTGCGTCCAAATAGCAAAGGCGGGCTCGATCTTTTTCTGATGAGCATCGATCTTTTCTTCCACGCCCTTGAGCCTTGTGGTCGCGCCGGCGATCTTTTCTTCCATAAGCGGATCAGGCACATTGATCACCGGGGCCTGGTTACCGCTACGGCTCTGCATGCCGGGGTCGGTGGTTTGATTGAAGAACGCGTAGAAGGCGTAATAATCCTTCTGCGTGATAGGGTCATATTTGTGGTCGTGACACTGGGCACACTCCATGGAAAGCCCCAGCCAGACATTGGCGGTGGTCTTCACACGATCGACGACATATTCAACGCGGTACTCTTCAGCGATAGCGCCACCTTCATCGGTGGTGCCGTTGTTGCGGTGAAAGCCTGAGGCGATTTTCTGATTCACATCCGCATCAGGAATCAGATCGCCTGCAAGCTGCTCGACCGTGAACTGATCGAAAGGCATGTTGTTGTTGAAAGCATTGATGACCCAGTTGCGCCAAGGCCACATATCGCGCGGGCCATCGGCATGAAAGACGCTGGTGTCGCCGTAGCGCGCTGCATCCATCCAAGCAAGCGTCATGCGCTCGCCAAAGGCGGGACGGGCCAGGTAATGATCGACCATCGCCTCATACCACGCAGGGCTTTTGTCATTCTCAAATCGATCAAGCTCAGCGAGCGTCGGAGGCAGACCATTGGGATCCAAAGCGACACGGCGAACCAGCGCCGCACGATCAGCTTCGGGTGATGGAGAGAGGCCTGCTTGATCCAGACGAGCAAGAATAAAATGATCGATCGGCGTCCTGGCCCAGTTGACGTTGGAAACCGCAGGCAACTTCGGCTTATCGATCGCGCCGAAGGACCAGTGGCCTTCCCATTTCGCGCCTTGCTCGATCCACTTCTTAATCAGCGCCATCTGGTGCGGCGTGAGCTTCTTGTTCGACTTCACCGGCGGCATGCGCTCATCATCATCCTGCGAACTGATCACCCGCCACAGGTCGCTGCCTTCTAGATCGCCTGCTTTGACCGGTGCTGTGCCATCGCGTGGACGCTTGACATCTTCTTCGACATCCAGGCGCAGCTTCGCTTTGCGATGCTTGGCATCGGGGCCGTGACAGTGGAAACAGTTGTCCGAAAGCAGCGGACGAATGTCGCGATTGAATCGCACCACCTCAGGCAACGCCACGTCGGCTGCGCTGAGCGGCCCGGCCCAACTGGCGAGCATAAAAAGTGCGAACATCAAAGTACGTTTGATCATGAGTATGACATCCACGGAGGAATGAAAACGGCTGTCGATTGCTGCGGCAAGCCCACGCATAGGCGTGATTCAACTAATTGAATTACTACGCTCGATGGTAACAAGCCGCAAGCGGGAATCCATGAGAATATTTGTTGCACCAACTGGCGCTCCGGTTTCGAGTCGCTTTTTCGGTTTATCAAAAAAGCAGAATCGACCACAGCTAAACACAGCTAAACACAGATAGAAAAGACTTCACTTTTGGCAACAGCTTCTATCTGTGTTCATCTGTGTCCATCTGTGGTTTCATTTTCTAAATGAAGTTCATCAGTGTCCACAATTTCATCTCGCTTCCATTTCACATCAGCGCCGCACTCAGGGCACTGAGAGTGAATCGCTCCATGAAGATCATAGCCGCAGCGGGCGCAGGCGGGCAGCACTTGCCCGGTGAGCAGATACTGAAGCAGCAGGCGAAACTCTTCACGGACTTGCCTTTTGAAACTGATATAGAAAATCGCGGTGCACACGATCATCACCCCCGCAATGATGGCGAGCGCGATGCCCGGCGGCAAAACAAACTGAGCCGCGATGCCCGCCATGTAGGCGATCATGATGCCGCGAAAGGCGGAGGAGCGAATCGCTTTGCGCATCAGTGCGGGCGGCGAAAAGGATAGAAGCAAATCCTCGCGCTGCTGAGGCGAGAATCGCTCAAGTTCGGGCACGGCACGGAGTGAACGCAGAAGTGACATGGTTGCACATCACGCCGGGTAATCAGGCTTCTGCGCCCAGTCCAGCTCGTACGTGCCGGGGATGCCCTGATACTCGCGCGGGAAAATGTAATCCTTCCTCAGCGGGTAGCCTTCCCAATCCTCGGGCAACAGAATTCGGCGAAGGTCAGTATGCCCTTCAAAGATGATGCCCATCATGTCAAACGCTTCGCGCTCGTGCCAGTCTGCCGCAGGCCAGAGATCCATGACGCTGCACACTGCCGGATCGTCGCGATCGATGAACACCTTGACGGCAAACTCATGCCTCATACGCATCGAGCGCAGGTCGTACACCACCGCGAGCAGATTGTCGGCCACGTAATCCACCGCAGTCAAGCAGAGCAGAAAATCGAAATCCAGCGAAGAGTCATTCTTGAGATACTCAGCCAGCGTCCGCCAATTGTTGGCGTTGACATGAACACGCGGGTGTTTGTCCTGCGGCAGCGACTCGAGAATGATCGAAGAATGCTTGTCCGCAATGCGCTGGGCGATTTGAGTAGGTGTCATGGAAACATCTTAACGAAAACCAATCGAAGTCAGCAAGGTGAAGATGACGTGATGGTATTTTCGAGTTAAATCGCACAACCGGCTATGATCGCATTTTCACTCCGACTGAACCCGAGACGCGATATGCCGCAAGCTTTGATGTACGAAACCCACATGCACACGCCGCTGTGCAAGCACGCTGCGGGTGAGCCGGAGGAATATGCAGCCGTCGCTCTTGAGCGCGGTCTGCGCGGCATCATCGTCACCTGTCACAATCCCATGCCCGATGGTTTCAGCGCCAACGTCCGCATGGAACCGGAGCAATTCGAAACCTACGTCGCCATGGTTCAGCGAGCGCGTTCTGCTTATGCAGGTCGGTTGGATGTGCGTCTCGGTCTGGAATGTGATTTCTTCCCCGGCTTTGAATCCTGGCTGGAAAAGCAGGTCGCTTCGGAAACTTTTAATTACCTGCTCGGCTCCGTGCATCCGCAGATCAAGGAATACAAAGCCGCGTTCTGGAAGGGCGATGCCATCGGTTTCTTTCAGCAGTATTACGAGCATCTGGCGCTGGCTGCGGAGTCTGGTTTTTTTGATTGCCTGTCTCATCCGGACATCGTGAAAAACGTTGCGCCATCGAAGTGGGATGTTCAGGCGCTTAAGCCGGACATTCTGAGAGCGCTTGATCGCATTGCCAAAACGGGGTGCGCGATGGAGCTTAATACATCGGGTGTGAATAAGGATCTGCCGGAGATGAATCCGGGCGTGGCGATTCTGATGGAGACGAAGGCGCGACAGATTCCCGTGGTCATCGGCGCTGATGCTCATGTGCCTAGGCGCGTAGGTGATGGCTTTGCTACAGCGCTGGGTTTGCTGCGTGATGTTGGATACGTGAACGTGTCGCTGTTCCTCGATCGCAAACGGCGAGAGATTCCCATCAGCGATGCACTGGCGAGTTTGAAGTGAGTGGTGAGTGTCGACAAACGCGTATGATTTTTTCTTATTCCCCTCCCTCCTAGAGAGGGGCTAGGGGAGGGTCGATCCCGCAGGAAACCTGCATGAAACGCAGCACTATTTCTAGATCGAAAATCCAACCCTCCCCCAATCCCTCCCTGAGAGGGAGGGGAGTACGAGCTAAATGCGATGGCTCTGTCACGGCGATTCGACAGTTCAACTCGCACCACAGGAGGCCCAATGTCCAAGGCCAGGTTTCCACTTGATCTAAATCATCTGCCCAAGCTGCCACGCAATAAAAAGCCTGGCATCGGCTGCATCGGCAGCGGCTTCATCATGGCCGACTGTCATCTCGTGGCCTACCGCAAGGCGGGCTTCAATCCTGTCGCTATCGCATCGCAGACTTTCGCCAATGCTCAGCGCGTGGCCGAGCGCCATCATCTGCGCAAGGCTTACCCGACCTATCAGGAAATGCTTCAAGACAAGAGCGTGGAAGTGGTCGATGTCGCGGTGCCTCCCGATTTACAGATCGATGTGATTCGCGAGATCATCAAACACAAAGATCACATCCGTGGCATCCTCGCGCAGAAGCCGCTGGGCGTGGACTATGCACAGGCTGTTGAAGTCGTGAAGCTTTGCAAAAAGGCGGGCATCACGCTCGCTGTGAATCAGAACATGCGCTATGACCAATCAGTGCGCGCCTGCAAGACGCTGCTCGATCGCGGCATACTTGGCGAACCCGTGCTCGCCACCATCGACATGCGCGCCATCCCGCATTGGATGCCCTGGCAGCAGCGGCAGGGCTGGGTGACGATGCGCATCATGTCGATTCATCATCTGGACACTTTCCGCTACTGGTTCGGCGACCCCGTCCGCGTCTTCGCCAGCATTCGAAAAGACCCTAGAACGCAGCAGAAATTCGATCACGAAGATGGCATCGCGATGTACATCCTTGAATACGAGAACGGCTTTCGGGCCATGAGCTGTGATGATGTCTGGGCGGTGCCTGATGGTGTGCCAGTGCGAAAAGGCAGCGGCGATATCGGCATCCACTACCGCGTCGAAGGCACGCAAGGCTTAGCCCGCGGCACCATCGGTTGGCCCGATTATCCTTCGCCATCGCCCTCCACCATCGACTACGCGACGACGCTGGCATCAGGGCAATGGTTTCAGCCGCGCTGGCCCGAGGTCTGGTTCCCCGATGCCTTTGGCGGCACGATGGCGCAGTTGCTGTGCGCATTGGAAGAGGAACGCGAGCCGGAGATCAGTGGTGAAGATAATCTTAAGACCATGGCGCTCGTCGAAGCGTGTTACACCTCAGCGCGCGAACACCGTGCGGTAGAGATTGCGCAAATCACGAAACAGAAGCAACGCTGAATGCACAGATATTCGTTTAGCCGTGGAGCAAAGGTCCGCCGGCGCTCCACGCGGATTCAGGATGGTCAATCAAGTTTTCCGCAGTTCGTCAACCTGAAAAAGGATTCCCCATGAAGCTTGGCCTCATCAACTCGGCGTTCTCACAAGCTGGCAAAGGCCTCAAATATGGTCTGGAGCAGACGAAGAATATCGGCTTTGACATTGTCGACATTCAGGCGGATCCGCTGACGCTGGGCATCAAGGATCGTCGGCTCATCAAAGACACGGCGGACAAGTTGAACCTGCCGATCAAAAGCATCTGCTGCGTGGCGGTCGGCTTGATCGATTTCAATCCCAGCGTGCAGCAGTTTCATATCGAGCGTTGCAAGGAGCATCTGGACCTGTGCTACGAATATGGCTGCGACAATCTCCTGCTGGTCGTGGGTGAATACATCTGGCAACAGGAAGTCATCCCGCCCAAGGAACAGTGGCGACTGGGTGTTGAAAGTGTGCGCGAGCTGGGCAAGTATGCAAAGAAGCTCGGGCTGGAGATTGTCATTGAGCTTGAGCCGTTTGATCTGTCGCTGGTGAACACGGTCAAGACGATGATTCAGTTTCTCGATGATGTGGGCATGCACGACACAGTGCGTGCCAACTGCGACATTTCGCATTTGTATTTGATGGACATTGGGCCTGCTGAGATTCGCACCATGAAGGATTACATTGCTCACGTGCATCTGTCTGATTGCAACGGCAAGGCACATGGCGATCTGCCGCCTGGGCGTGGCGTGGTGCCGATCATCAAATATATGGAGGCGATTCAGAAGACGGGCTTTGATCGCACGGTGAGTATCGAATTGGAATTTGCCCCGCAGCCTGATCGCATTGTGGAGTGGGTGACGGAGGCTTATGAGAAGACGAATGCGATGATGCAGAAATTGGGCTGCCGGGGTTAGGCTGCCGGGGTTAGTCAGCCAGACATTTTTGCAAGTGATCGCTGCAAGTTCGCACGGGCGGTGGTTTCGTATCTGCCGCGAAACATGGCGGTGTGGTAGAGGTGTGGTTGATGGAGCAGGCGATTGATCATCTTGCTGCGCTCGGCGTTAAACCTCGCGTCGTCCACCCATGCATATTCCTGACGGATTGCTTTTTCATACGCATCAAATGCACTGGCCTTGTGGCCGAAGATCGCCAGATCGATGTCAGCCATCAGCCTGGCGTCGCTGCTTTGAGGATCATCCTGATGCAGCGTGGCGGCGATGAGCGTGTGCATTGAGGCTTCGGTCACGCAGGTGATTTTTGCTCTGCGCATGACTTCGATTGCTTGAAGAGCACTGGCCTTTTCGTTGTCTGTTTTGTGCGAGTCATAAACCACATCGTGAAACCAGATCGCCAGTTCAAGGTCGTGTGGCTTCTGCGCCAGATACTCAGCACGCTCAAGCTCATCGAGACAGGCTTCGATGTGATGCAGATTGTGGTAAGCACGCTCAGGCGACTCGTAGGCAGCAGCGAGCGCGTCGAACACGTCGCCAGCTTCGCCCACTGCGCCCAGTCCATCCCACAGACGATTCCATCGTTCACGCAGATCGTGCATGTCACAGCCCCTCATTTGAGTGTGTCATCCTTGAATCGATTCGCGATTGATGATGCACCAACATTCTACGCTAAGATGCTTCGCATGAAGCTGCGCATCATTGGTAACCCCATCGCAGGCGGCGGCAAGGCGCGGCCGCGCATCGAAGAACTCACTCGGCTGCTGCGCGCTGATGGCCACGTGGTCGATGTGCAACTGACCACCAAAGCGGGTGATGCCCGCGCCTGGGCGGCTGATATTCCCGATGACATCGAGCGACTGATCGTGGCGGGCGGCGATGGCACGCTCAATGAAGTGCTCAACGGCCTTGCGGATCCTTCGCGCACGCCGCTGGTGCAGATGCCGGTGGGCACCGCCAATGTGCTGGCCCGCGAACTCAAATTTCCCTGGACCCCGCAAGGCGTGGCGAACCTCGTGAACACCGGCATCATTAAGCGCGTCGATCTCTGCGAAGCGCGTAAGCAGCCAACGACTACTCCTGCTCCTGCTCCTGCTCCTGCCACTGCCCCTGCTCCCGCCCCTGACTCCTGGCATCGCTTCCTCGTGGTGATGAGCAGCGGCTTCGATGCGATGGTCATCGAAGACATTCACCACAACCGCAAAGGCAAGCTCGGTTTCTTCGGCTACATGAAGCCGATCTGGCGCACGATTCGCCGCTACAACAAGCCGACGCTGCGCGTGAGCGTCGATGGCGCTGCGCCCATCGAAGGCGCGATGATTGTCGTGGCCAATGCTGCGAATTATGCGGGCCTGTTCACCGTTGCCCATCAGGCCCGCATGGATTCAGGTGAGCTGGAAATCTGCGTGATGCAGGAAGGCTCCATCACATCGCTCATAGGTTTCGCTTTCGCTGCGTGGCGACGCAAACTCGCAGGCATGAAAGGTGTGACCTTCGTCAAAGGTAAGTCGCTGACCATTGAAAGCGACCAGCCAGTCGCGGTGGAAGTCGATGGTGAATGGTTCGGTTTCGCGCCGGTGGAAGTTCGGCTGACGCCAGCCGTCGTACCCATTGTGGTGCCTGTATCATGATTCACTTCCACTAGACTTCGTTCGCCAAGGCGAACGGCTAAATAATTTGTCTGCCTCCCTTGTTTGAACTCATCCTGAAAATCCTGGTGACGATGCTCAGCGTGACGGGCCTGCTCATTCTGGGCGGCCTGCTACGGCGGAGCCACGTCCTCAAACATCGCCATGATCGCCCGCTGCTCAAGCTCATCATCCGCGGCCTGTTGCCAGCGCTGATCTTCGGCCTCATCGCGGGCAATAAATCGCTGCGCGATCCTGTGCGCGCACTCACGCCGCCGCTGATGGGCTTTGGTCTGATTGTGTTTGGCTTTGCTGTTGCTGCGATGGCGGTGCGAATGCTTCGCAGGGTGCATCCGCTCTCGTTGCCTGCTCAGCGCACTTTCATCTTCACCGTCGGCGTGCAAAATTATGGGTACATCGCAGCGCCCATCGCTGTCGTGCTCTATGGCATGGATTCGCTCGCGGTGCTTTACCTCCACAACGTCGGCGTCGATCTGGCCTACTGGACCATCGGCGTCCTCATCATGACCGGCCACTTCTCGCGCTCCACACTCCTGCGCGCCATCAATCCGCCCAGTGTCGCGATCGTCATCGCTCTCATCACCAACTGGACCGGCCTGGCCGATCACATACCCGTTGATGTCACCGATGCGATGACCTTCGTTGGAAAAATTTCCATCCCACTGGGGCTGATCCTTATTGGCGCGACCATCTCTGATCATCTGCGTGAAGCGAATCTGCGCGGCAGTTTCAAGATGGTGGCGACTGCGGCAGCGCTGCGCCTGGTGTTGATTCCGACATGTATTGTGTTTATCGCCTGGCTGCTGCCGGTGGCGATTGAACTCAAGCAGATCATGATCGTGCAGGCCGCGATGCCCTCGGGCGTCTTCGCCATCGTGATGGCCAGGCATTATCAAGGCGACACGCCCACCGCGATGCGAATTATTCTGGCTACCAATGTGATGTGCCTGTTCACCATGCCGATCTGGCTTCCCATTGGACTGGCGATCATCGGGGTGAAGATGTGAAGAAGTGAGGACTGAGAATTTGGCTTACGACACTTCGCCCGGTCGCTTGTCATCCTGCGGGAGCACTTCACTCTGCGGCGATTCTTCGCTCGTCATCGGTTCATCGTGTTCGCCATGCACCGCGACGTCTGCTTGCGTCTCCAGATCTTCTTGCGTCTTTGCCTCCATCGGTGCCATCCGGGGCATCGCATCTCTTACGCCCAGCATCGCCTTACGGCTGGCCGCCAGAATGCGCTCGCGCACCTGCATGAATTCATCGTGCGAAATCTCGCCCGCCTCATAAAGCCTGCGCATTTGCGAGAGCGAAAAATCCTGTTCTATCGCCGTGACCTCGTCAGCTTTCTTCATCTTGCGATAGACGATAAATCCGGCGACTGACCCAATCACTGCCAGGATGATCAGCACGATCAGCCAAAAGAAAATCTCCGAGCGATCCTGATCGCTCAGACCCTTCTTTGCAGTCTGCGCCAGCAGCGGCTCGCCGACACTGAACATCGCCATGACAAACGAACTTAGCACCGCAGAGGCTCCCATGTGAAACGCGATCGACCATCGCCAGCGTGGTCGTCCAGAGTAGTCGTGAAGTTTACACCCTCATCATAGGAAGACGGCCCGGCATCGGCAGGTCAGCCATCTGCTTTCGCAAACGCTGACATGCTGACACCGGGCCGTCGGTTGGTTATTTATTCGCCACTGGCAAACCGTCCAGAGCGACGGCCTGCCAGTGCCACAAAAGTCAGCCACACAAGTCAGCCATACAAGTCAGTCCATCATTCCGACTTTTCTTCGGCTTCGGCCTTGTCAGCCTTCTTGCTCTTCTTGCTCAGCTTCTTCTGGCCCTTGAGTTCTTCCTCGGTCATCTCGACTTCTTTCTTCTCGCCTTTGGCGATGATGGCGTCGAGGGTTTTCTGATCGCGGACGGAGAAGTAGAACTGGTCGTACTGACCGTTACGCATCATTTCCTGACGCAGCTTCTCGGGGCGACGGCTTTGCTGAATCGCCATGTAAGCGATGCGGCCGTTGATCTCGCGCTCATCGACATCGACGCTCATGACCTGCGAAGCCTTGTCGAGGATGAAGAACAACTTGAGCTGACGGCGAGCCTCGTCTTCGCTCTTGGTGCGAAGCTCAGCAACGCGCTGCTCGATCTCCGCTTCAGGCATGCCCTGATAAGCGAGATCCATCGCCATACGCTGAAGAATGCGCCCGGTCTGACGGCTGCTCAAACCTTTAGGCAATTCGAAATCGATTTTCTCCAAGAGGAAATCGGTGACCTGTGCGTGCATCGCTTCGCGCTGCTTCTGATCGCGCTGACCTTCGAGGTTTTTGCGGATTTCGCCGTTGAGTGCTTCTTCGGATTCCAAGCCGGACTGTTCGAGAATCGCAGCGACATCAGCCAGTTCAGGGCGATGAATGATGCGCAGGTTCAGGTGAATGGTGATGGGCTTGTCTTTGATGCGATCGTTCTCGTGGCCGGCGGGGCCGGTGAGATTGATCACGACATGCTCGTTCATGTTTTTACCGAGGATTTTCTTGCCCAAGTCTTCGACGAGGATGCCTGCGATGTGGCCCTTGAATTCCTTGTCTTCGCCGTGGACGAGAACATAAGTCTGAGGCAGGTGGGCGATGGTCGGGTCTTCTTCGCCCTCAGCAGCCTTGAAGTCGGCAGCGGGTTCAGCAGCGTCAGCGCCCGCCATGATGCGAGCATCGCCTTCGACATAATCTTTTTCCTGCACGGGGCCGTCGTTGACGACATTGAGCTTGCCGTGACGTTCGCGAAGACGATCGAGCTCTTGGGTGACCATCTTGTCGGTGATTTCCATCACAGGCGTTTCGACTTCGATGCCTTCGAGCGAGGGCAGTTCGAATGAAGGAACGACTTCCACTTCGACGGTGTAAGTCATCGCGCCGGTGTCGGGCACTTCGATTTTGTCAGCGTCTTTTACATCAGGCTGGCCGACGACTTCGAGCTTGCTCTCTTCGATGGCCTGCTCGTAGGTTTCGCTGATGAGCTGCGATTTGACTTCGTCTTTGACAGCAGTGCCAAAGCGTTTTTCGATGAGACGCTTAGGCGCACGGCCTTTGCGAAAGCCAGGGATCGCAGCATCATCTTGAAGCTTGGTGAAGTTATCGCCGATGGCGCTGAGGATGCGCTCAGCAGGCACTTCGATGACCAGACTCTTGCGGGCCGGGCCTGCATCAGAGACGGTGACATTGAGGGGCTTGCGCTCAGCGACGGCGGTGGCGACTTCGGTGCCGGTGGTGTCGGGGGCGCCGGGGGTGCCGGTTTCAGCGACGGCTGTTTCGGTCGGGCCGTGATCGTGATCGTGGCTGTGTGAGTGGTCGGGATCGTGAGAATGATCGTGGTCTGACATGGCAGATGTTCCGTGGAGGCTATCCGTTTGGCGGATATAGGATGGGACGCGTGGAAAGGAGAGAAACGGGCAACGGAAGGGGAGTTGGGTGAGCTTCCGTACGAGATTGATCGGCAAGGAAAGGCGTAATGACTTTCGATGCCGATGCCCATTACGTCCGCCGACCTACGCCAGGCACCACCCACGCGGCGATGCCGGTACCTCGTGCGAACGCGGAAGTATTATTGAGGACAATGGAGCACAGGTCAAGTCACTGCGAAGGATCCAGTGCGAGCAGTCGCATCGCGCATAGTATTTGTTCTAACTTTAACCTTGGCCAACGTCGGGGTTGATTCTTCTCCATACCAAAAGACGCCCGCCAAGAACCAGTCAACAGGCAACCTGTTCGCACCTTCATCAGATTTGTTTACGCTCCGACAAAACGCTAGCATATGGTTTTCCCGCCTGAATTGAAGTCGTTCGTTTTCGACGGGTGCTCTTGGCTGTTGCCGGGTGTCCGCCGGGCTTATCTGACTGAACTGCTTTAATCTGCTGATCTTGTTTCACCCCTTTTGATAAGGATGCATTGATATGGCAACCGCCACGACCAGCCGCACAGCCGAACTTCTTGGAGCTGATGCCGATTCGCTTTTGAACCACGTCGCCAAGGGCTTCCCCAAGTCCACGATTCACATTCCCGGCGCTGACTTCATCGACCGCGTCGTTTCGCAGACCGATCGTAACCCGCAGGTCCTTCGCAGCTATCAGCAGATTCTCGCCAGCGGTCGCCTGGCCAACACGGGCTATGTTTCGATTCTGCCCGTTGATCAGGGCATCGAGCATGCGGCTGGTGCATCGTTCGCGCCGAATCCGATTTACTTTGACCCCGAGAACATCGTCAAGCTCGCCATCGAAGGCGGCTGCAACTGCGTCGCTTCGACGCTGGGTGTGCTCGGTGCGGTCAGCCGTAAGTATGCTCATAAGATTCCGTTCATGGTCAAGCTGAACCACAACGAAATCCTCACCTTCCCGAACAAGTTTGATCAGGTTATGTACGGCCAGGTCGAGCAGGCCTGGAACATGGGCGCTGCCTCCATTGGTGCGACGATCTACTTCGGCAGCCCCGAAGCGACCCGCCAGATTCAGGAAGTTTCCGCTGCCTTCGCCAAGGCGCACGAACTGGGCATGGTCACTGTGCTCTGGTGCTACCTCCGCAGCAACGGCTTCAAGATGAAAAACGCTGAAGGCAAAACCGTGGACTTCCACGCCTCCGCTGACCTCACCGGCCAAGGCAACCACCTGGGTGTCACCATTGAAGCGGACATCATCAAGCAGAAACTGCCGACCAATAACGGCGGCTACGCGGCCCTGAACATG
>Ga0163149_10005169_pt1 | contig 13872 bp, 12 predicted proteins | sample OliLakLV19MP5G1_FD_148604 | JGI IMG/M metagenome (GOLD analysis project Ga0163149, IMG submission 148604) | Freshwater microbial mat bacterial communities from Lake Vanda, McMurdo Dry Valleys, Antarctica - Oligotrophic Lake LV.19.MP5.G1 | ecosystem: Environmental > Aquatic > Freshwater > Lake >...
GATGGATTAATTTACGCTAGATTAATTTACGCTAGATTAATTTACGCTAGATTAATTTACGCTAGATTAATTTACGCTAGATTAATTTACACTGTTGCTAGAGCAAATTGCAGCGAAATCACGATCCATAACTGTTTTACGACCATCATTCTTTGCATTCTCGATAGCCTTATCACAAAGCCCTCTAACGATGCCTGAAAGAGTTTCAGCAACATCGCCTGAAGTATTAAGCTCAGCACGAGCCTTAATGTACTTCTTAAGCTTTGATACAACGACTAGAACATCTGATTCTGACATAACGTGTCTCCAAAAAAATAGCTTTCTAGACAATGTCTTTATAGACAATGTCCTTATAGACGAAGTGTAGTAGCATTTAAACAGGTCTCTGGTCAATTCTATCGCTCTTAAAATATTAAAGTCTTTAATTTCAGATAGTTATCCTAGAGCTAATTTAGCACAAACTAAACTTCGTCCCAACTCTCTATCTAGGGTAAAATTGATCTTACGGGTACTAACTTTACAGGTACCAGGTTCTTTATTTTACGTTCTATATTTTAAGCGACGATTCTAAATGGCCGATTCTAAATGTATGTGGAGTAAAGTTTATCTTCTTCTCTTCTCTTTCTCTCTTCTAGCTGGATGCACACCAAGAGCGTTAGATCCTTTTCATTACCTGGTACGTAGTGACGTTATAACTAGTAAAGAGAAGCATGATTCCGTTGTTAGAAAAGCTTATCTGACCTCGACTGATGATAGGAGAATTCGAGTCCTCTTCGTTCAAGGGACTCCATATGAACGAGGGTACCAGCAAGGAGTACTTTTAAGGCAAGAAATTCAGGACAACCTAGGCCTATTATTTAAAAACTCTCTAAAGACTTTCTATTTTGAGGAATTATTTGCAGAGGTCTATGAGAGAATGCGGCCATATATTCCACAAGAATACATCGATGAGATGCATGGCCTAGCTCATGGAGCAAAAGTCCCTCTGAAATTGGTACATTTTATCCATATTTTGCCTGAGATCACTGAATGGGGAGGAAAGAAAAAATTAAAAGAGAGATTCATGCAGATGCTAAAAGGTGGCCTCATCCCCTCATGCAGTAATCTCTGTGCTTTAAACACGGCGACGCCTGACAAAGCCCTTTACAGTGCGCGAATTCTTGATTGGGGACTTCATAGAATATCTAAACTGCATGAATACCCTTTAATTACTATTTCGATCCCTGACAAAGGGTATCCTTCTGCGAATATCGGTTGGGTTGGTTTTATCGGTGCGGTATCCGGCATGAATGCCCGTGGCATTACCCTCGGTGAGATGGGAAACGGCAATCCAGAGAATGAAACTCTTCGCGGAAAACCGATGCCGTTTATGCTGCGTGACGTAATGACTTATGCTGATTCACTTAAAGATGTACGGCGAATTATTAAATCATCCCTTGGCACAAATGCTTTTGGGTTTTTAATGACCGATGGCAAACGTAATGAAGCTGAAATTTACGTAAAAGATCGGGATCAATTTTTAGCCTTTAAGCCTGGGCAAGATCTTAAAGATGATCGCTCTAATTTACCCGGCATTAAAGATATAGTTTATGGCGGTCACTTTGATGAGAAGATGCATGACATATTAAATGAAAATAAAGGAATAATTACACCAACACTTCTTATGGAAAAGATAATCCCTGAAATCGTCATGAAGTCAAACTTTCAAAACGTAGTGTACGATCCAAAGCATTTAAGATTCTGGGTTAATAACGCAAAAAGTAAAAATGAACCGGCATATACTCAACCCTATACATACTTTGATTTTGGTAAAGCTCTAAACGATTTTTCTAAAAGATCTTCTCAAGAGCGTACCCAACTAAATCAAACGGGAGCCGAATAATCTTAAATGGCAAGAGACCCCAAACTGGTTTTTCCTGGTTAAATGATTTTCTAAAAAATTCTAGGGATTCAAGCTCGATATAATTAAACGGGAAAAGGCCTCCATCCCTCCCAGGTGGAATCAACGAAAAGATCTGAGTGAATGCAACAACTGTGTAATGATTTGACAGTAAGAAAATAGTCCGGGGATTTCCTATCGCTTTTCTAAGCCTTCGGCCATATTCATAGGGAACTGTTTCATCAAAAACGCAAAGTAGCATTAGGGTATTTTTTGCATCAATATGCTTTGCGACTGCTTTCGGATCAGTTTTTACTCTCTCTTCAAGAAACGCATAAAACTCACTTTTTGAAATAGATTTTTGATCCATGACTTGTTTAACATATTTTTTGATTCGTCCCTCATTTGAATGTTTAAAAATTAGAGGTAAATCCGATGCTCCCATAGCGATGAAAGAGTATTTAAGTCTCGGATCAACACCGGCAGACATTGCTAAGTTAATTGCCCCACGGCTAACACCAAAACCTCCAAAATTTTTCTTTTGATACTTTTGCTCAAAAAAATCAAGTGCTATTCGATCTCTAACAACACTCTCTCTAAGCATCTCTTCGATTCGATCAAAATTTGCTGGATTTTTAAAATCATCATTCCGGCGAATGATTGCAGCATCAATTCCGTGATCAGAAAAATACTTAGCAAAATGAGTTGAAACGATCGGTTTTCCTCCTAAAAGTGGAAAAACCAATATTAAATCATCACTCTTAGATTCATGATCAAAGTAATCAATTAAAATTTCGCCATATTGAGATGCTACTCGTAGCTCTAACTGATTAACCTTATCGTTTGTAGAAATTACCTTTTCAGTATAAATCCCAAATGACTTTCCTTTCGAATAGTATTCTTCAAGATTTGCCGGTCGCTCGACGGGTTCTTTATATTTTGAACTAAGTGGTATTGAGACACAGCCAACTAGAATGTGAGCAATTGAAATATAAAATAAAAACCTAATCAGCATATAGACCTTAGATGACCATTATATCATCGAAGGAGCATATTGCTAAGATAGCTTAAACTAAAAGGGGGGAAATCATAGGAAACTAGGAACTTAGAATATAAGATACTCTCCTCTCAGGCATCGTGATGGTCATAAACCTTCATAAGAGCTTGGGCATATGACAGCTCATATCCACCTTGAACAATCTCTTTTACAACACGCTCACCAACTTCAGCCATTTTATCTAGAGGTTTGAGCATTTGTCGCATGCTAAAAGTCTCATCCCCTGCTCTTCTAGCTAAACTCTCCTCTGCAGCGGCTAACCAGCCTCCCATACCACAAAGCTCTGTAGGTGACATAATTTTTCTTGCCTCTAAAAATCTCTCTTCTTGAGATTGATCAGGCCAGATCATATTTTCGCATCCACTAACAATCTGAATATGCGGATTATTACAAATCGCTTTTATCGTTGCATTATCTAACGATTTACCAAGGGTATTAAATACAACCGCATCAATTTTATAATTAAGAAGCTCTTCTTTTCTCTCTTCAGGAAAAACTTTATTTATACCTAGTGAGTTCGCTAACATCCGCCGCTTTTCATCAACCCCTTCACAGACAAAGATATCTTGCATTCCGTGCTCTAGAATTCTTACTAATAGTGGCCCTCCAACATTACCGCATCCAAATAGGGCGATATTGGAATCAACTAGATTCTTACCTAGCCCCTTAAACATGCCCTTTAATAGAGCGAAATTTCCATGTCCTGTCGGCTCACCAGTATTAAGCTTACCTGAACCAACAAACCGATCCGCGATATAATCTAATGATTTTTCACCATTAGATAAATCTCCATGACCGGCATCTTGACCAGTAATTGCCATCACCCCAAATTCATCTTCAAAAGCAGTTAAGGCATCGACAATAAACCCCATCGTTTCAAGATCTTTATTTTCTCCAACTCTATATCCAAGTGGTGGTAATACTACATATTTTCCAAATTGAATTTTTTCAAATGCCTCAATCACACGAGGTCCCGCAATGCCGGTCATCCGTGCAAAGCTCCCCTTATTATCCATCTCTATACCGAGTCTAAGAGCCATAATATCGGAATCAAAGTGGCGGTTGATCATAGCCTCTGGGACTATTCTTAAACCTCCACAGTTATACTGTCCTGAATCGGGCTCTGCATGAGTTGCAACAGAGAGTCTAAATCCATCATCACGTGTAGCTCTAAAGAGCCATAAATCTTTTGGGCAATCTGGAATAAGGCGGCTCGTCGTGGCGGGATCTAATATTTCAGTCTGAAGTTTCTTTCTAACTATAATTTCGGGTTGTGTGATTGATCCTATAACACGAGGATCGTTAATGAGTGGTGGGGCTAAATGGGGCAGTGCCCCAAATGCATCATGAAGGGGCTCTTCTCTTGCCCCATTAAAGGGAGCATCAGAACTAGGGCCATTGACCATTACCACACCTTAAGAAAACTATTATGCCTAAACTTCAAAGCGATTATTAGTGTTTAACCTTTATGGGTAACCTTATTAAGACGGGGATAGTAAAACTTGAATAGTGGCAAGTCAAATGAAGCAAGTCATCGTTATAGAATCAAAAAATTCCAAAATATAATAATTTTTACTAAATCTAGATTTTAAGGACTTCTGCTGAGTAACTATATTTTATAATGACATTAAACAGTCAGCGCCAGGAAGTTTGTCCCAGCTTAATTTGTATCAGTTAAATAATATTAGAAAATTTTTGCTTCTTTTACACTTTCTGTAAGTTGGGCAAATAACTTATCAAAACCCTCTTTAGGCCACTTATCATGGGTAGGAATTTGGATGTGCTCAAGAGCATACTCAATTGAGGGAACAACTGAGGGAACCAGTATCTGGACCTCTGCATACACCCACCGTGCTGCTATCACCCAGAAAAGACAACTAAAAACAATCCGTGTCAACATTACTAATCCTCCGATACAACCTATATGGGCATAAACACCCCATACCTTGATAATGGTCGATAGATTTTACGATGTCGATAACAATATGGGGTGCTATTTTTTAAAATTGTTTCAAAATAGGAAAGATTCGTAAGGGGTCATAAGGGGATTGCTTCGATAGATACCAAACGATATTGAGTTGGAATTTTAAGAATCATGACTACTACGCAGATTAACTACATCAACATCTTCCTGATGATTGTCTCAGCAGCGATAGCTTTTGCCCTACCATTTGAACTCTTCCTTTTCTCTTACGCTGTCCTAGGGCCATTACACTATCTTACTGAGATCTCCTGGCTTCACGATCGCAAGTACTTCTCTACAGGTAAATTTGACTACTTATGGCTCTGCTTACCTGCAATTCCAGCAACGGCTGCATTTATATACAATATAAAATTCTCTTTTGATTGGATTACTCTACTTATCTGGGTTGCCTTTGGCTCGGCCTTTGGAATGGCTCTTTTTAAACGAACAATGCATAAAGTGATCCTAACCGCCACCTTAGTATTATGTGGATTACTTTTAAGTAATTTTCGACCTTACGCAATTTTAGTTACTATCTTTTTACCAACAATTATTCACGTATTTGTGTTTACTGGAGCATTTATTCTTTACGGTGCACTTAAAAGTAAAAGTAATTCCGGCTATGCTTCCTTTATTGTATTTCTACTTTGTGGCTTTATCTTTTTCATCTATCCAGTAAGTGCGGATGGATACATCATTAATGAATACATTGAGCGGTCAATAAAGCCGTTTATGAATGTTAATAAAAAACTCTCTGCTGTCCTTGGAGTCAATCAAGATTGGAATGGTACTGTAATCGTAATGCGATTTATCGCCTACGCCTACACCTATCATTATTTAAATTGGTTTTCTAAAACTAACGTAATCAGATGGCATCAAATCTCGTACAGCCGCATGGCAGCTATTCTAATAGCCTGGACGATATCATTAGTCATTTATGCTATTGATTACCGCCTAGGCTACATCACTTTATTTTTCCTGAGCTTACTTCACGTCCTTTTAGAATTCCCTCTTAATCACCAAAGTTTTGTTGGGATTTGGGGGATGTTAAAGAAACGTTGATTTAATGTAAAAGTGGTTCTCCATATATCCCGTATACTTCCTTCGTTATATCCGTGCTTGTACAATTACACCAAACTATTCCTGTTTTGTTATTAGCACATGATGCTTTTGTTGTTGAAACAGCAGGATCATCATTAAGTGTACAATTTACTTTTATCTCTGGCGTAGTTAACGAAGTTCCAAGGTCGGTACAGGCATCATTTGCTGTGCTTAGATTTGCAGGATCGAGACCTGTTTTTTTAAAATCACCTGCTCTACAAGGTAAAAAATCAGTAGTAGTTGTTGATTTTAGTTCAGCACTAGCAACCTGAACTAAAGAAAAGAATAGCACTAGACACACGCCATTACACAGGTATTTATTCATACTATAACCTTATAAAAATACTTAAACACAAAAACACAGAAGAATATTTATGCACTTTTACAAGATGCTAAACTTCCCTCTCCCAATTATAATTATGAATGTTTTTCAATAATAAGTGATATATAAAGCAAAGAACTGAGCTTCTTTAGAGATTAAAAACAACAATTGTAAAATGCCCTATATTCGATAGAATCAACAAAATTAGGCACTTATCTAAATAATTAAATGCTTTTTAATTCTGCACATTTTATTATATTTTTCCCCTTAGTTTTACTCGGGTATTTTGCCCTACCCAGTAGATTTCGAAATATCTTTCTTTTGGCCGCTAGTTATTATTTTTATGGATCTTGGAAAATTGAATACCTTTTACTCTTAGTTGGTTCAACAACAGTTGATTACATAGCTGGCTTACTGATTGATCGTTCTAATAGTCATAGGACAAGAAAATTTTATCTCGCACTAAGTCTTTTTGTTAATCTTGGTGTTCTATTCATATTTAAATATTTTAATTTTTTTAGAGATTCTTACAACCCTTTAGTTGAAGGGATCTCTAGTACACTACTTTTGCCTAGTGCAGATCTCTTGCTCCCGATTGGTATCTCATTTTATACCTTTCAATCGATAAGTTATACTATCGATGTATATCGTAAAGCCCGCTCTGCTGAACATAATTTCCTTACTTTTAGTCTCTATATCTCTTTTTTCCCGCAACTTGTTGCTGGACCTATTGAGAGATCCACTACTCTTTTAAGTCAATTTAAATCTCATAAATATTTTAATTTCGATCGGGTGATTTCTGGTTTTCGACTAATGTTAGTTGGATTCTTTAAAAAAATTGTACTGGCTGATAACTTTGCCCATTTTGCTGAATCAGCCTTTTCTAATCCGGGCTCACATTTCGGTCCTGAGGTTTTAATAGCCGCCTATGCTTTTGGTTTCCAAATCTACTACGACTTCTCTGGATATACAGACATTGCAAGAGGTGCTGCGCGAGTACTTGGTTATGACTTAATGGAGAACTTTAGGACGCCATATCTGGCAGCATCAATATCCGAATTTTGGCAAAGATGGCATATCTCTCTTTCTACATGGTTTAGAGATTACCTTTACATACCTCTTGGCGGTAACAAGAAAGGGAAATTTAGATGGTCCCTGAATATATTAGTTGTCTTTACCCTTAGTGGTTTATGGCATGGTGCAAACTGGACCTTTTTTATCTGGGGATTGCTACATGCTCTTTTCTTTCTATCAGCCAAAGTCTTAGCTCCTACCTGGAAAGTAATATCTAATATCTTCCCGGCAAATGCAGTGCATCTCTTTGAAGTGCTATTAACATTTCATCTTGTAACCTTTTCCTGGATATTTTTTCGTGCAAACTCATTAGATGATGCCTATTTGCTTGTTAATAATCTTTTTATACTAGGCAACTTAAAGTTCGGCATGCAGAACTTTTACTCCTTAATTACACCTCTACTTTTTGGCCTATTAATTTTTATCATTTTTACTTTTGGATTAAGACTGGCGTCATTAACCCTAATTAAAGTATCTCCAAGATCTGAAATCTACATCGAACATACTTTGAAACATGGAGTAATTTACGGAATGATTATAGGGATCCTACTATTTGGAGTATTTAAGAAAATTCCATTTATTTATTTTCAATTTTAGTGTTTTACACAATGAAAAGAATAACACTATTTATAGCACCTTTACTTCTAATTCTTTGGATACTGGAACTTACATCACAAACCCTATATCAAAGCCGATCTGATATGTATTTCCCACAGGAAACATTTAAGAACGAGACTAAAAAATGGCAAATTCTAATTCTTGGATCCTCACATGCGGCTGAGGGAATTAATCCAGAATATTTTTCAAAGCCTGCATTTAATTTAGCTTTTAGTTATCAAGATCTTTACTATGATACAAAACTTTTGGAAAAATATATCGAGTCGTTACCTAGTTTAGAAACTATAATCCAAGAGATTAGCTTTTTCTCTTTAGGATACGATACTGCTAAGCTTAGCCCACACCTACTCCATGAATACTATAAATTACATGAGATCGTTCCTCGACTTACAAATATTCCTGTGGCAGTTCTCTTTTCATCATCTATATGGTTACATAAAGATACTTTTTTTGTTGATTTACTTAGAAAGAAACTTCCAAGTCCATACAAAATATATCCAAGCGTTACTATTCCGGCACTGAGACTTAAGAATGACACTCTTTTACAGAGTGGGTATCGCTACTCTGGATCCTCAATGAAGAAGGAAAAATTATTAGATAATGCAAAATTAAGAGCTTCTCTTTATCAGGGCACTTATCAAAATGATGAGGAATTTAAAAACAGGGAATATCTAAAGACACTAGTTGAACTATCTGCAGAGCATAAAAAAAAGGTAATTTTAATAACTGCTCCAGTTACTAAAGAGTATAAAGAACAGTTTAATTATGATTTCTTAAGTAGATTCTATCGGGAAATAGATAATTTTTTAAAGGAACACCCATCTGTTGTTTATCAAGATCTAAGTAGTTCAGACGTTTTTGAGAGTTCCGATTTTACTAACTCAGATCACCTAAACAACGAAGGAAGCAAGAAATTGACCCTTATTGTAAATAAATCCCTCAATAACGAGACAGCGTTTTAAGCACAGAGGCAAAACGATCGTCTACTAAAATCAGACTCTCTATAGTGAATCCCTCTCTTGATTTAAACATATGATACCGAGCTATATTGGGTTTTGCTGGCAAAATTCAATATAGCTCAGCGAGCAAAATAATGGCGATGCCATTTTTTGCCGCAGAAAACAATATACTCAGCCATAATAACGATAGCCAAAGCCGATTAGGCTTTGACAATAAGTACAGAAAAACCTGCTATGGCTGAGTATATCAACTACTTTTGTCATCATATTCGGGTAGCGGCAGAGCTGGTTAATAGTATTTAATTTTCAATATTTATTTGGTTTCAATGAAAGGACCTCTAACCTCAACTACATCTCCTATTGATGTTGCACTTAATGGGCGACAGCGTCCTGAACACGCTAAATTAGGAGAGTGGGAGGCAACAGCCATCTGCGGTAACGACATTAGTAGTTCATGTCTTTATGTCACAGCTTTAGCGTTAAGTTTTGCTGGTCCTATCGCTCCAATTTGTTTGGCGATGGTGGCCGGTGTTCTTTGGCTTTTTCGTGGCATTTATGCTGAAGTTGTTGGGGCGCTCCCTCTTAATGGTGGGGCGTACAACGCGCTCCTTAACACAACCAGTAAGTATAGAGCGAGCATCGCGGCATGTTTAACTTTACTTTCCTATATCGCTACTGCGGTGATCTCTGGTCATGAAGCTATCCACTATCTTAATAGTGCATGGAGAGAAACTGGTCATTCCCAACTTAGCCATAATGAAGTCTTGATTTTTTCTATCGGACTCCTTGGAGTTTTTGCTCTCCTTACCATCAAGGGAATTGGAGAGAGTGCTAAAGCAGCTCTTATTATGTTTACCTTTCATGTCGGAAGCTTACTTGTATTAATTGGATTCTGTGCATTTTACGTTTTTACAAATGGGCTTGATCTGTTTCACCTTAATATGGCTGCCCCGCCACCTCAACCAAGTAACTATCCAATGCTATTTGGGTTTTCTGTTGCTCTTTTAGGGATCTCTGGTTTTGAAAGCTCGGCCAACTTTGTTGAGGAACAAAAACAAGGAGTCTTTCCAAAAACATTAAGAAATATGTGGATAACTGCTACATTTTTTAATATCTCGATCTGTATTTTAGCACTCTGCATTGTACCTCTTAGCGAAGTAACAAATTTTCAATCAGTTCTACTTGCAAGGATGGGAGAGATTGCTGGTGGATCTTGGCTAAGCATTTTGATCAGCCTTAATGCTGGGGTTGTCTTAAGTGGTGCAGTGCTTACTAGCTACGTCGGCGTTACTGGTCTTATGCATCGAATGGCACTTGATAGATGTCTTCCTCAATTCTTTTTGAAAACGGGTGGGTTTGGTACTCGCTATAGAATTATCACTGCATTTTTTATCTTATCAGCCATCTTAGTTTATTTGGCCGACGATGTAACAAAACTCGCCGCGGTATATACGATCTCTTTTCTTTCTGTTATGGGCCTTTTTGCCTATGGAAATATGTTGTTAAAAGTTAAACGAGACAAATTACCTAGAGATACTCGCGTTAGTTGGTTTGCTCTTTTTGTTGCTCTACTAGCTGTTAGTGTTGGCCTTATAGGGAATGTTATTTTAAGGATCGAGAATTCAAAGGTATTCGTACTTTATTTCTTCGTTGCGCTTTTAATTGTAACTATAATGCTTGAAAGAACCAGCTTATTAAAAGCTGGTATCTACGTTGTTCGATCACTTAACGCCTATGTCGCTAAGATGAATAATCGACTAACTAGAGCGATGGAGCAAAAACTTGACGATATCAATTCTCAGACTGTCGTATTTTTTACTCGTGGTGATAACATAGCTAACTTAAATAACGCTATGCTCTACGTAAGAGACAATGAGACAACTAACAATATTAAAGTAGTGGTTGTTCTAAATAAAGAGCAAGAAATTCCATTAAATATAGAAAAAGATTTGAAATTTTTAAACCAGGCTTATCCAGAGATAAAAATTGAATTTGTGGTTGAGCGTGGATCTTTTGGTCCAGAGCTACTTAGAGAACTCTCTGCTCGTTGGAGGATTCCACTTAATTTTATGTTTATTGGATCACCTGGAGATAAGTTTCCTCACTCCCTTTCAGAGCTAGGAGGGGTTAGGTTAATTATATAAAAATCTTTTTAGGCTTTGGTTGATGGGACTACTAACACTGGACAAGCAGCATGACGAGCAACTCTTTCAGCAACACTTCCGATCAATAGACTTTTAATTCCACTCCTACCATGCGTTGCAATAATCACAAGATGTGCACCAAACTCATTTGCATAATTTGTAATTTCAGCATGGATTGGTCCCTTAGCTTCTACGACCGTTATTGTAGCTTCGATCCCAGCTAATTTACTTTGAACTAAAGCTTCAAGCTCTTTACCAACCTTATCAACAAGTTGTTTTTGAATCTCAACACCTGGGAAAACTGGAAATTCCATAGCATAAATCATCGCTGCCTGTGCGGGATCTTCTACAATAGTGATTACATTAATCTCTGCATTAAGGGCAATGGCATACTCCTTTGCAATATCAAAAGCAGCGTAAGATTCCTTAGAAAGGTCTGTAGTTAAAACAATAAGTTTTTTCATTTTAAGCCCAATATTAAAAAGCAGTCATATGCTAACATAAAACTTACCAAATTGATGAGTGCAACTTTTTAAAAAGTTATCGTCGAGAACCATCAATAGAAAAAGTTTGTCTGGAAATCTAAAGTATGCTTTAATAATCGGATGGATATCTTAAGTAACCTTAATAGAGAAATTAACCTACCTAAATCACAGCATTTTTTTCTTTTTGGGGCTAGACAAACCGGCAAAACGACACTTATTAGAGAGGTTTTTGGCAGTTCAAAGCTTAAAGAATACAACTTACTCCTTAGTCATGAATATACACGACTTGTTGCAAATCCAAGCCTTTTTCGAGAAGAGATCTCAGCCCTCAAAAATACAATCAAGTATGTTTTTGTTGATGAGGTACAGAGAATTCCTGCCTTACTTAACGAGATACAATTTTTAATTGATCAGAAAACTCCCCAAACTTTTATACTAACAGGGTCCAGTGCAAGAAAACTAAAGCGTGGACATGGAAACTTACTGGCTGGTCGAGCCTGGTCGTACAACCTTTACCCAGTTACGTACTATGAACTTAATGAAGCAGCTAATCTAACTTCGATACTTAGCTATGGCACATTACCAAATAATATTACTGCACCTGATATTCTTACCAAAAATGAGAATTTGAGATCCTATGTAGATGTTTATTTACGTGAAGAGATCGAGGCTGAGGCTCTCTCGCGAAACATCGGTGGATTTATTCGTTTTCTATCTAGCGCGGCACAGGTAAACGGAGAACAGTTAAACTATACTAGCATTGCACATGATGTCGGATTAAGCTCTGTAACAGTCAAAGAGTATTTTAAAATCTTAGTAGATACATTAATTGGTTCTCTCTTATTACCTTTTTCTCATTCAGAAAGGAAAAAGCATAAGACCAGCCCTAAGTTCTACTTTTTTGATACAGGTGTTCTTAGGTCACTGCAGAAAAGGCTAACTCTTGAAGTGCAACCAAAAACTTTTGAGTATGGAAACTACTTTGAAACTTGGATAATTAATGAAGTAATTAGAATTTCATCTTATCAGCGTAAAGATCTTATTCTATCTTTTTTACGCACTGCTGGTGGTGCAGAGGTGGATCTAATTATTGAAACTCCACGTGGTAAAGTTTTTGGGGTAGAGATTAAAAGCAAAGAAGCTCCAATGCCATCTGATTTTGAGCCAGGATTTAATGCTTTAAAAAAAGTTGCTCCTAAGGCTCAGTGCTTCTGTGTATGTACTGGGAAGAATCGTCGCCAAGTTGGTCAGTACGAAGTCTTACCTTACAATGAGTTTTTAAAATTCATTAGGGAGTTATAAATCTTATCGGCTTAAGATTTTAACACTTGCCAATAGTTCTTTGCACAATTCTCCCACGATCTCTCCTTAACAGATTCTTGAGCATTCTTTTCAACTTTACTAACTAGGTTTTCGTCTGAGGTTAGTGCAATAATCTGCGAAGCTAGCTTGCCTTGACTACTAAGATCAAAAAGGAAACCATTTTCGCCATCAGTAAGAATATTTTTATGTGCTAAAATATCTGAAGCAAAAATAAGTTTACCCATAGCTAATGCCTCAAGAATAGAATTTGGTGTTCCTTCATGAGTTGAGGCAGTGATATAGGCACTAGATAGGGCTATATATAAAGGCACCTCCCTCGGATTAACTTCCCCAATAAAATGAACCTGAGATTCAAGATTGTAAGTAGCCACAAGATTCTTTAGTTCTGCAACATAATTTGTATTATCAATTCTGCCACAAAGTAAAAGCTGAAATTCTTTTAACTCAGGCTTAGTCATTAACTCAATTAACCATCTAATATTCTTGCGTGGAATTATAGTCCCGACAAAAAGTAATGTTTTAGTTTGAAAGTTAATGTTTTTATTATTTACAAAACTTTTTATCTGCTCATCACTTGGCTTAGATACTGTAATGCCATTCGGGATATATGATATTTTGCTCTGGAATGAAGGAAAATTTGACTTTAGTTGACTACAAAAATCTTCGCTAACACAGATCGTGTGCTTTGCGTTTGCAATAACTGTTTTAAAGATAACTTTGCCAAAAAATGTGTTAAGCATCTTTACTTCAGCACCACGCACTATATAGATGTACGGTCTTTTTGTTACAAGTTTTGAAAAATAAGCAATAAGCCCAGCAAATATCCAGTTGGCAATAAGGAGATCATATTTTTTTTGAAAAGAAATACAGGATAAAAGCATTGACAGCCCAAGAATAGGCAACTGGATAATGAGCCAAGGTCGGTTTGTTAAATTAGGTATTATTCC